>Ga0302221_10002093_pt1 | contig 12593 bp, 2 predicted proteins | sample II_Palsa_E2_1_FD_193517 | JGI IMG/M metagenome (GOLD analysis project Ga0302221, IMG submission 193517) | Peat permafrost microbial communities from Stordalen Mire near Abisko, Sweden - II_Palsa_E2_1 | ecosystem: Environmental > Terrestrial > Soil > Palsa > Peat permafrost | place: Sweden... | reverse complement strand
TATATCGGGCTTAAGTTTTTAAATTTTTAGCAACGTTAAGTGTTAATAAATCGAACTTTAAGTATGCAAATAAAGGGGGTAAAGGGTAAAGAGGGAAGGATATGTTATTAATATATTAACAGAGTTCCTCCTTATATACAAGTTCTAGTTTTATAACTAGTATAATAAAAATTAGGCCGATTGTAGCGGATTAGCTAAAAGGGCAGAAATAATTAGTAGTAAAGCAAAAGGAGGTTTATATTTAATTAAAGAAAGGAGAGAAGAAGCTGCGAGGAACTCGCGTAGACCTTGCTCGCTTGCGTTTTGCCTCTTAGCTATATTAGTTAAGCATAAATAGCGAGCGTTAGGCACTAACGCGAGCTATATTATTACTTATCCTCGACGCAAGCTATAAACGGAAGTAGCGTCTTGCTTATAATAGTTATATAGTTGTTACAACTTAAGCTAGCTAAGCTAATGTCCGCGGCCGAGCGAGGTAGTAATCCTTTTTTTTCCCCGATTATTTTACGCTAATAACATCTAAAATGTTGTAAATATGCCTTATATAGCCTTAGCAAATACTAGCAAGTTTATTAAGTTATTAAGTAAATATCTTATTAGCTAAAAAAGCTTAAGTTTTAAGATTACATATATAGTCTTTATTAGCTATTATATAAGCCCATATCGAGTAAATGCCTTTAGCTAAGCTAACTTAAGGATTAATTAGCGAATTTAATTAATTAAGTATAATAAGGTTTATGTTTGTCGAGGTTAAGGTTTATAATATAAGACTTTCGGAACTTTGTTCTTTTAAGGCGCGAGCGATTTTTAGGAGCCTTCTCTTATCCGCCCTCGTGCTATCTTATAAGTAAACCTCGCTATAAAGCTATTAACATCATATAAGTCTTTGTGTAAAGGCTAACCGGTCGACTTATATTAGCTATAAAACTCTTTAATAATTGCACTAAATTCCTCGAGGCTTTTATAAAAGCTATTCTTTAATACGCTATCCTCTCGTATATTTAAGAGGAAGAAGAAGTTATTTTCTGCGATTTCGAAGATGCTAACGTTAATTATATTTTTATAAAAGGGTAATATAAGATTAAGAAGTTATATAAGTAAGCTTTACAAGATAGATTAGATTATATTTAAGTAAATATAGTTTATATCGACAAAAGTTCTTTAGCTAAGCTCTTTAAAGCTATCAATTTTATATTTTAGTAATATTGCAACTCGAGTTTATATTATGCTTACTTTTACAACTTACTAGTAATAAGTTTAAGAGAAAGCTAGTAGTTTACTTGTAGCTAGACTCTTTAAGAGATAATTGCTTTTAAAGAAGTAAAGTTTTATAATAAGAACTAGAAGTTTAAAGGCATAAAGTTAAGGCTTATTTGCTAGCTTTATAAAATTACCGGAGTTAACAAGAGTATCCTTTTAAGAGGAAACTTATAGTTAGTTAGCATTGCTAAGAGAATATTATAAGCTGCTAAACGACAAATTACAAGGGTAAAAGATATAGTATATTGCCTTTTTAAGTTATTTGATATATTAATGCTTATATTATATAAAGAGGGTTACAAAGCATTCTGTCGCTTTTAAGAGGAAATTGTAAGAGAGTACGACGACTACTCTTTATTTGCTTAAAAGAATACCACCTTAAGCGGACACGCAAGCTTATTTGCAAAATTGCCGGCGGATTTTGCTAGCTTTATAAACTTTATTCCGTGTTTAGGTCGGCGATCGGAGCTAACTATAGTAACGAGCTATAATGTGCAAATTATAGTCTTTTTGACAAAAGGCCGGGAAGGGTACTTAAACGAGTCCTTAGTCCTTGCTATTTTAAACTGTCGTTCTTTAAATTTCGAAATAAAGAGTATAAAGAGGATTGCTATTACTTTAAGGGCATATTACAATAACTCTAATTCCGGCATTATTAGTAGATATATTCGACTTCGACTAGGGGACTTATTTTCGGCAAAATTAATTAAAGACGAGCGATAGACTTTATATATCTTAAAAGACAATTATCTCGATAATTTAATAGACTTTAGCGCCTTCTTAGTTTAAATTATGCCTCTTTAGCTTAAGGAAAAACAATTTGAGCTTGTTTACGCTTACCCTTAAAAGTAATAGGATAAGAAGAATAGCTTATTTTGCGTAAAGCAATTAAAGTGTAGCGTTGCTTAATTTATGCTAATATTTTGTCGGGCTTGCCTTAATTCTAATAAGGAAACTCTCGGATATTTTATTATCTTTCTCGGGCTTTTTGCTACCCGAGAACCAATTAACGCTAGTAGCTCTTTAGTATTGCAAAATAGTATTAAGCTAATGTGCAATACTTAGTTTTATTAATGCTAAGATTTAGTATAACTAGACTTAGAACGTTTGCTAAAGCAAGGGTTTTAAGTTTCTAGCTCTTATAATTATAAAGCAAGAATGACGTTAAAATGCTATGCCTCGAGAGTAGTATTATTTAGTTAAGAATTGTATTTCGCTAACTTGCATGTAAAGGAAATAGAGGAACCTATATCCTTAAGCTACTAAGATAAAGGGTTAATATTAGTATAAAAGCATTATTAGTATAATAATACTTACTAGGCATCTATAGACATAAGCTATAATTAGTGTTTACGACTAAATAGCAAGGCAAATTAATAAGAATAAGCTAATGCAAATACTAATTTCCAAAAAAAAACAAAAGTAAATTATAAGATTTATACTTTTTGCAATGCTATTAACTATAATAGCTATTAGCATTTTAACAATTATTATTAAATTTGGATATATATATAGCATTGTAGCTTGCTTTATAAGGTAGCTATAATAATAAAAGAGGAGTTATAAAGCCCTCGTTAAAAGTATTATATATTATATTTGGGAACTCTTTGTCGCAAGCTATTGCCTTATTGCATTAGTTATAAAACTAGATGCTTTCTTTTATTATTAGAGTTCCGGATATAACTAAGATATAGCGCGTGTATTTATAGCAAAAGTGCTAGTAAATGGGCTCTTCGAGGATTCTTTTCCTTGTCGAACCTTCTTTAAAACTTATAAACTATGTAGCAATGTAAAAAACTATAAAGAGCTAAGGCCGAATATAGTAGTTATATTTAACGGACTATCTAGCTAAATATCTCTTATATAAGAAAGTCTCGATAAAGAAGACGGAGAAGAGGAAGGAAGTCTAGCTTTCGGATAAGGCCTTCCTCTAATACCCGTTATTTTATTTATTATTCCTTTTATCTTCTTACTTTCTTTTATTATCCTAATTATAAGCTGTCCTCCTTATTCTTTGCTTCTTTTTTTCGGACTTTAGTTAGTAAAGTTGCAAGCACGTGTAATAGCACGTGTGATGTGCTTATGTTTACTTATAACGGCTCTATAGAAAAGTATAATATTATTATCTATTTACGCGTTAATATAAGCATTACTTTAGATTAAAGCTTCTATAATTGGCCGTTGTGCGTTTATTCTCGTCTAGTATTGCTTACAAATTTGCTCTTAAGTCAAGGAACTTTAAAATAGTATTAGCAAGTTTATAATATATAGCTTAAGGGAGAGCTAAATGGTTAGTTATTTAAATGTAATATTTGTATAAGTATGCGTTAAGCAAGAAATAGTAGCGACGACTCGCATAAACAAGTGTATTAATACTACTTCCGCATTAAACGGCTTACTATAAATAAGAGCAACTCATTTAAAAGATTTAATAAAGATATCCTTATAATTAATAAAAGTAAGAGGTGTTGCTTAGCGCTAATAAATAATTAGGGTTCTAGCTAAGGATTTTTGTTATACCCTATATCTGCCGGTTAAGATAACGCACAACTATAGCGGCACTAGCTATAAGCTTAAATTTAAATAGTGTAGTAAAATAAAATATACTATAATAATTTTGCAAGATGCGCGGAGTTATTTCGGCTATCGGCTTCTTTGATTAAAGGTATTAACAAGTATAGCAATATTGTATAAAGATCGGCGCCACGGTAGCTATAACGCTAATAAGGACTTTTAAGTATTAGTATAAAACTTTAAGGATCGGGTAAGGGCTATTTATAAGTTTCGGCTATAGAATAAGTATAATAATAGTACTATAAAAAAGAAGCCTTATTTTGTTATAAATAAAGGCTATTTGCAGATTAAGCGCAAATATAATAATATAAACTTAATTTTTAATAAAGGAGAAGTCCCGAGTATTTAAGAATAGGCGCTATATATTATTTATACAAAAATATGTGAAGCTTTAATAAATTTATAGAGTTCGAGTTGCTTAAAGTCAAAGTACTTATCATTTTTCTTAGCATAATAGGTTTCTTGCTATGCAAAGACGGATATTAGTCCTTTTGTTTGCTAAAGCTTTAATGCTCTTTCTAGTGTCCGATTAAAATTCTCATTAAAGCTATTAAAGACCCAATTTACCCACTAATTTCTATTATTAAACCGTACTATAAAGAATACTTTTACTTTACCTTTTAAATTTAAGTAAAGTAAGCCTTAAATATAAGTATTATCCGGTAAAAGCTCTTTCAAATTTCTTATTATTATTAGCTTAAGCGATTCTTTATTTACAGCTTCCCCGCAGCAAATAGAAGCAAAACATAGCTATACGCTAATAATGCTAACATCTTGCAATCGTTATTCGTTTTATGAAAAGTTTAACTTAAGTTAGTAATAGTATAATATAAGAATAGAACATACCTTTATAAGAGTAGCCTTCTTCTTAATAACTTTAATAAGCTTCCTCGCAACACTCTCCTTCTTAGACCCTCGCTTAGCACTAGTATAAGAAGTTGCGCGTGTCTTATTAATAGTTATAGTGCTTAGTAAGAAAGACTCTTAATCGGGTTTTTTGTGTGCAAAGTTTAATAAAAGCTCGTTTAAAGTTTATACATTAAGCTAAATTAAAGCTAGCACTATCAGTAAAGGACTACAATTAATATTAACCGGTCGCTAATCGAGTTTTAATTTATTATAACGAAGCAAGAAGATAAGGGAAGAGGAAGAAGAGGGGGAAAGATAAAAGAAAAAGTAGTAATTGTTAAAGGGGCTAATCTTTAAATATTATAAGGCTAAGGCTAAGGGCAAGTTAAGCTCTAGTTTACGGCTTAAGGTGCAAAGACGTCTAATAGCGCCAATGAAAGGAGTATTAGATATAAAGAAATATTATTTTATATTAGAATTTTAGCAATTTAAAATCTTAAAATACTATAATCAAAATCACACAATAATAGTTTAAATTCCTTAAAAAAGCTAGCGGCATTAAAGAAAGCTTTATTAGTTTAAATTAGTTATTAGCCAAAAACGGCTTTACTAAAGTTAGCTATTAGCTAAAAACTAGAGCTATTAGCCGGAAGAATAGTATAGCCTAAAATATGGCTATAGCTTAATAGAATTATAGCTAACTTGTAATAGATGTGGCAAAGGCTAACTTGTTACAAAAATCTTAAAAGCCGAAATCAAGTAATTAATAAACCTATCGCAATACCCTCTTTATAACTTAGCCTCCCTTTAAATAAATTAGTTAATAACTATTTATATATTAATTAGCGTAAATATTTTACGTAATTTGTCACTTTGCAATTATAAAAATATTATTAAGATATATTATAGCGTTATAAAGAAGTAAAAGTCGGAAAGTAATTAAACGGGAAAATATATTTAAACTATATTTAATTAATTAGTTTAAAAGGTAAAATAAAGCTACTTTATATATATTAAAACGTATAAGTAGCAAATTTGATTAAAGCATTAAGAATCTAGATAAAAAGCTTTATATTTAAGATTTTTTTTTAATTAAAGTAACAAGAGTCACGCTTTAATCTACAAAGATTTTCGTAAAAGTCGCCTTATTAGAGCTAAGTAAGGGAGCTAGTTTTGAATCCGGAAAGAGAACCGATCTTTAAAACTAAAAGGTTTATTTTTAAAGAGGTTGTCGAATAAAAAGTAACTTAAGGGCAGTCTTATTAAGCCTTTATTACTTTGTAAATTAGATACTCGTCTTAGAGATTTTAGTATATATTATATAATTTCGATAATAGGAGATATTCCTATTAAATACTTCTTAATTAAAAGGAAAGTCGGACTTTAGCTTTACTAATAATATAAAGAACTTGCTTATCTTATTATAATACTTAATTATATTACTTTAAGACTGCTTTATTACTAATTTTTATTCTTATATATGCTACTCTAACTTTTAATTATCGTTTCGAGCCCCTTAAATTATAACTTTTAAGTAATTTACTTTTTCTTTAGCTTAATACTACATTTCTAATTTTATAGTTACTTAATTTCTCTATTTGTTCAACTTATAAGTAAGTCTCGTTTCGCCTTCTTGCAACTTATTAATCTTTGCAATAAAGCTTACTTCGGTTTTAAGAGAATAAAAGTACTCTATTTTAGTTAATTTAAACGCTTAATTAAAATATAAATATTGTATACTTTGCTTTAAGTAGCCTTTACTTGTAATTCACGTATCAAATCCTTCTTAATCGCCGCGAACGATACACTAATCCCCTTATATAATTCTATCAGATTCTTATTCGAGTAATTACTTATATTTTTTAAAAAGAGATGCTCTTTTTCTTTTATTCTCTCTTAAGTATATAAGTCGTCGAGGTTTAATTTAAGCTGTACTTAAGAAGGCTTTACTAATATTCTTAGCCTATTATCTTAAATTTTATAAGCGAAGGCGGGATTAATAATAGCGTATATATCTTACAAATATGGATAAACAATTTTTCTTGACATTTTCTATTTTACTTTATACGCTTTAAGTTATTTGATCGAGCTATAGCTGTTTAAATTGCAATAACTCTTGTCTTAATTTCTTTAAGAGATAAAATTCTAATAATAACGCTAAGCAAAGCTATAATATATTCGATTTAGTAATTTATAAATTTTCAAGTATATAAAATAACAAATACTTGCATTATATCCGAAAGAAAGACGCCAGTTTTGGCTAATAATCCTTTAATGCACTTTCTTATATAAGTTGCCATATTTGGCGCCTCTTTAAATAAGCATTATCAAGTAGGGAAGATAAGTGTAAAGGGCAATAATAAGCTTATAAAAAGTGAAAAGCCCTATTTGGCTATAAGCTAGCAAAATAACTAAAGAGAGGTATATTTATAAAGGCATCCTTCAGTACTTAATATACTTATATATTAAGAAGTATATAAAGATATAATATTATAAATATCTTTACTTAGTTAATTATTTTATTAAAACAAGCGATATTAAAGATTTAATTATTTTAAAAGACGTTTATATTACTTAAAAATAATAGTTATAGTTTAAGATTAGATAAAGTATAACACAACAAATACTAATAAAACAAAGAAGACTAATAACTCTTATAAAATAACTTTACTAATTGCATAATAAGCTTTCGTTAAAACGGTCTATTAACCTTTTAAGCCTTTAAAACTTTTTTGTAAACTAGTTATATGTTATTATATTAATATAAATTTTATTATTATCAATTTCGAATCTTAACATATAAGCGTATAGCTAGTCCGATCCTTAAAGCAGCTAAGGGGCTTATAATAAAACGTAACTCTTAAATTCTATAACTGTATATTTAAAGTGCAACTAATAATACTTTTCGATTATAGTTAAGCCGTCAAACGACTTAAGGGAGATTTACCTGTTATTGTTAAGCCTATAGCTAGCTTAACGCATGTAATATAAGTACTCCTTTACTTTAGCGGGATAAGAAACCTTATAGCCTAATATCCGCTCTACTTCGTATAACTCTTTGTTATTTAAAGAATTAAAATCGGAATAATTAAATAGTTTTTCGGTAATAAATGTATTTATATCTAATGCCTAGTTTGCTATTAAAGACGCATTTTTAAAGGTAAGCGAAGGAGCTCCAAATATGCTTAGTATAAGGCGATTTATTATATGTGAATTTTCTACTGCTTAGCTCTTTTCTCTTAGCTTAATCTAAGCAATTAAATTAGTAGCCTTAGATATAAAAGTCTTTATAGTCTTATTAACAAACTTGTTTTAAGAATTGCTATTTAAGCAAGATAGCTTTTTGGGTTTATAGTAATATTACTTCGGCTTACGACGACGCTTTACTAAGTCGATATCCTCCCGATTAATATAATAAACGTCTTAATTATAATATTAGAGGTCCTTAACAAAATCGAAGTATAAGCTACACTAAAGATCGGGATATAAAGCCGGCTTGCTATCATGTAACTACTCCTTTAATTTTTCTCTTTTAAGCTTTTAGTATACGCTAATATATTCTCGCTAGCTTTGCTTAATAGTAAATTACTAAAATCGTGTAATAAGTAAAAGTGTTAAATCGAATAGATAATTAAGGCAATACCTTATAAATGCAAGTGTCCGGCGAAAAAAGAGCAGATTTAATTAAACTAGAAGCGATTCGTAATCGTTTAAATAGTATTAGTAGTATTTATACTATTAAGATTTGCTAGTAATCTACTTATTATACTAGAAGCAAAGCTTTATAAAGCTATATTTTTTTGCAATATCCGTCTAATAGTATTTATAAATATAGTCTTATCTCTTAGCGATGTCGATGCTATAAAGGCCGAAGAAATGATTAGCTAACTTGTATTAACGATTAAGGCTTACGCCCGGGGAAAGTAGGGTATAAACTAATCTATTTCTTGATTATAAGTCTATATTAGACAACGTCTATTCTCCGGTTATAAGCTCGGCCGGTACATTACTTTAAAACTTAATCGATATAATATAATTATATTACAAAGCGCGCTTTAGCTTTAAGCGCTATAAAGAGATATGTCAAGGAAAAGCAAAGACGCTAAGCAATCGCGCAAAGGGTCTAAACGATAGACACGACTAAAGTAGCTTAGCAAGCAAGCAACTGAGGACTATAAGCTATTTGCATTAAACGTGATTTTGCGTGGCTAGATTAATTGCTATAAGCTAAGCTTTATAGCCACAAGTTAGCGCTTATCTTTATATAGCTCTTATCGATGACAGCGAATCTCTCGGCTATTTGCCGAAATATCGAGTTTGCTTAGCTAATTCCCTAAATCCTCAATTTCTTTATTAATTTTAATAAAATTTGCACGTTAAGCGAGGTCGTCTTACACCTTTATAAGTAATAACTATACCATTTGTGGGTAATATTAGAGGGATAAGCCACGAAGAGCTTTAATATAAACAATGCGACGCTTCCCACCCTAAAAGCTTAATTAGCCATCTATATCGCTAACTTAAGGCATATAAGAGCCGAAGAACACGTCCGGATCCCTTTAACCGGCAAATTTCATTCTTTGCGCAACTAAGTATCCGTTATCTAAAACATAGTTAGTAACTTATAAAAATCTAATATTAACTAATACTTACTATTAGCTTTAACGAGGGCTTCTCGTCGCGTAGCACGGAACCTAATATTTTAAGCATATCTAGCGTAATAACCCGAATTTACTAGTCGCTTAGCGACTAAAGCTGCTTTTTAAATCTTCCCTGTAGGACTATTAAGTGACATAGTTTAAAAGAACGGCACTAGGTATAGCTCCTTTCTAATATAAAGCTCAAATAGAGTTCTATTAAATGGCGGCGGGATTGCGAATATCTCTTCGAAGGTGTAATAGTCCTAGAAAGCATCATTTGCGAGGGCAATTGCTAAGAAGGGGAGTATCGGATTCGCGTATAACAGTTCCATGTCTTCGTATATTGCGTGTTATAGCCTATAATCAAATAAATTAATTAATAAATCTTTCAAGAAAGCTAACTTTAAAGCAAAGAGTTACCTTTTATATAAAGTATATATATAGCCTTTAATATCTCTTTCAATTTGCAAAGCAATTTCCGGCTCCCCTTTTTTATTTTTAAAGATAACAAACACGAGATTCTATCTAGCTATAAGCATAATCCCTTTTAATTACCCACGTAATATATTAAGATATAATTACCTTATATAATAGCTTGCAGCTAAAACCGGGTCGCAATTAGGATTTATAACGTTTACCCACCCTCGCTAATATATAAAGGGCATCTATAATCTTAGCATAATTATATACAAGGATTCGCGACTATTTAAGGTAATACTAGTCTCTTTGCTACTTCTATTTAATAATAATTTTGACATAAGATACCGTTAAAAAATGTCGTGCTCGCCGGTTTTCCGAAAGTCTAAGCTTCTTTCGTAGCTCGCCTCGAATAAACTAGGCAATATAGTTAATACTTATATTAGAAGTAAGATGTTAGGCGTAGCTTAAAAGAAAGGCGTAAAACGAATATTATAAATCGATAATAAGATATTAAAATAAATCTTGTTATTACCCGGCCGCCGCTTTTAACTAGCAATAAAATCTGTCCACATCTAAAGAATATAATATATAAACACTCCTTTACCTCCATTTTTACAAGATCGCGCAAAACCCTCGATAAAGTGCTTTAAGGTCCGCAAATCATGTAAGCTAGCACTTAGGTTTTTTCTCTTATACCTATTTCGCTAAGACATAATTAGCAAAAATTCTAAAATCCCTAATATAAAGAAAAAGTGTGCAAGAACTCACTTATCTTAAGCGGATAATATGCGATTGTAGTTTAAGTTAATACCGAACTCAAGTTCCTTAAAGACGATATTACTATTAATGCCAAATTCAGCTAACAGTTTGTGACTATTTGCTTCTATAATATCCTAAAGCTCGTCTGCATTCCGCTTTTTTCTCCTTATTTGATATAGGATTAATGGGAATAAGTAAAAACAGACGCCCAAGAGAGGCAAAAGGTGAACAAGTTAAAAGAAATAGGAGAAACGAAGTGAATTAAAATAGTAGAAGTTTTAAGTAGTAAACAAAAGTTTAGGAGGGCAGTAGAAAGATAATATAATATCAAAAGAAGGGAGAAGAGAAAGAGGAAGGGTGGACTAGAAGTAGACTCCGCCTTAGGCGGTCTAAGCATACAATCTATAACTAGACCAAAATATGCTCCCTAAACAACATCGGCAAGAGTTGACCAATTTGTGAGCGACCCCTGGATAAGAGCGAGCTAGAAGGGAGAGGGAGGGAGTTGGGGGAAAGCCGAGGGTGAGCCGCAAGAGAGTAAAGCAGCGGTGATTAGTCAGCCGCGAATCACGTTTACGCTTGAAAGTTGGATTTTAATATAAAAATATATTAATAATATTACTTATTTAAAGCAAAGGGCTTTTTGCTTATTTTTTTTTTTAATTCTTTCAACATATACCTCTTTTATTATGCTTCTCTTTGATTATATATTTTCAGTCTTGAAATTATATCTCTTTTAATATTTCAATATAATTATATTTAATACATATATATAATATTACCTTTTTCCAATTAATTTTTATAAATAATAGCTATACTAATAATTAGATTATTAAAATTAAAATCGCAGTTAATAAACGTGTGATATGCGAGAAGTCGGCTATAAGCTTAAGACAAGTAATTTATCTCACTGCGTCCGAGTCTTATATATTGTGAATTAATGTGCTATAAACTGGCTTGTATCGCGGGTATTTGCTAACCGAGCTCTTAACTTTGATTGGTGTGGCGGGGCGCCAAAGAGACTGCCAAATTCTGTCGATTTTGGAGGTTTTTTCGGCTAGCGCTACACGTGACTGGAACGGAGGTATAATTGCTGAGTTTTTTTGTACTTAGTTAGACACACATCACTCCTTTTTCGTAATAATCGTACACAATTCGTTGCCAGTTTTACAGCCTTCCTTTTGCTTTATAATTACACGTACATGCTTTAGTTCTCGCATGGTTTAGTTATTTTCTTTTGTCATTGCTTTATATCTACGCATTTGTTTTGCTTATTCTGTTTGTTGGGTTCCTAGGAGAGGCGTTCCTGTAGGGTTTTCTTCTGGCTGAGGTTCGCCGCCCTACACTAGCTACTTGCTTTACTATCTCACCGGTACGTAAGAGCACACGCCATTACTCACCGTACACCTAAGCGAGCCCTACACTTCACTACTTCTTCGCCCACAACACCATAAATTCTTCTTATTCTATATTTTAAAATTATTTTTAATTGCTTTTAAGATGTTAGAAACATTAGATTCAATTAATCTTCCGCCTTTAGCGGTAGATTATTAGCTTAAAGAGATGTGGAAGACTCTTATTTGCTTAGTAGTTCGCTTTATACATCGGACCTCAATCCTATTGAGAAGATTTAGAGGTAGATGAAAAATGAGATTAATAAGTTGGAAACTGTGCCGACGACAAAGGAGGATATAGTTGAGGTGATATTTGATAAAAAGGCTCACGTGCAAGCTTGAGGACTTAATTGACTATAAGGGAATGGCAACTGTTCATTAAAATCATTTAAAAAAAACTATAATGATAAAATAGATATATAATCTACGATATATAATCTACGATATATAATCTACGATATATAATCTACGATATATAATCTACGATATATAATCTACGATATATAATCTACGATATATAATCTACGATATATAATCTACGATATATAATCTACGATATATCAATTGTATTCAATTTAATATGTGTGGTGTTGATTTTTGGTAGGGTGAAGTGTAGGTGTATAGTGAGTAATAGCGCGTGCTCTTACCTTTTAAACGTATATTACACTTTTTTCTTAAGCTCTATGCCGGGGAGAAG
>Ga0302221_10002091_pt1 | contig 12593 bp, 4 predicted proteins | sample II_Palsa_E2_1_FD_193517 | JGI IMG/M metagenome (GOLD analysis project Ga0302221, IMG submission 193517) | Peat permafrost microbial communities from Stordalen Mire near Abisko, Sweden - II_Palsa_E2_1 | ecosystem: Environmental > Terrestrial > Soil > Palsa > Peat permafrost | place: Sweden... | reverse complement strand
CAGCCTAAGGCACCAACCACACAGATTTGGCCAATCAAACCACGTCACTAGTCACTTAAGCGAGGGCGCTTGGTCCAGGCCCGGCCACTTTAACAAGCGGGTTCTATCCCCGCATCGTTTTTAATTCATCTTTACTATCCGCATTCCAACGCGACAGGATTAATTACTAAATAATTAATTATTTTGAGCCTTAGTCTTGTGATTAAAGTCGTACTTTTAATTTTTTAAAATATTGTGGTTGTGCTGTGCGATTAATTCTACTTTGCGCCTGATAATTTAATTTTTCTAAGTTATTTTGCGCAGCCTTAAAAGCGGCGAGAACTGAGCTTGGTGGGGGGTCTTAGAATTTTTGGTGGTGAAGTTGTTGGTGCCTTAGGCTGTAAGGTTTTGTCGCCCGAATAATACTACCCCAAAACCTCTCGTTCTTGTTTACATGTAAATAAAGCAGTTAGAACCAATTTCAACACTAAATTATACCACAACCACAATGGCAGAGCTCACTGTTTTTGATTCTACCGATAAAGGGACCCTGAGACCCGATGAGGAGCCTTTGGAATCGACAGGGGATAAATTCGTTCCCATGAAATTGCCCCACTTCGACTGGGAGATCCACCTCCCGGAGAACGTCTCTCCTGACGACCCTATTACCTTATTTACTATGTATTATACTCCCGAAATCATGGATATGATTGTTCAGAACACGAATAACTATATACGACGGCCAAAGAACGACATGTTCCCTAAATCTCGTGCAAATCAGTGGTATCCGACTGTTACGAACCACCATTGAGGCCTGAGGCTCGGGCATGGTGGGCACCATGTCACAGAGAACCCAATGGCATGTGACGAGGTCACATGGAGGTCACGTGACGGATCCTGGCGGATCCGCTTACGAGGAATAGGGATCCAGGGGATCCAGGACTCCTTGGGGGTCTAGTACGGCACGGAGGACTATATAGGGGAATTATGCTCCCAGGTAGATAGAAATTTCGTGCTTAACTTAAATAATATTTTTTATATATTTATAACTATATAATACTTTAGGGTATTACTCGGTAATATCTATTGGATTTATCACGACTTCCTGTCTAAGATTCCCTAATTCCCTAATATATTAAAGTTTATTTTTATTATGACGGACTATAAATATTATATTTTAAATATTGATATATTATAATACCGAATTAAGATAAATTAATTATATTTATTAAAGAAGATAATAATGAAAAGAAGATTATATAGGGACAAGAGATATCTATCCCAAAAAGGGATTTTATTCCTAGAAATCTTAAGATTAAGTTATTCGATAAATTTAAGAAAAATCGATCTAAGCTAAATTTATTCCTGGTCTAGTATAAACTTTATATAATCTTTAATAAATATAAATTTAAGATAAAAATATAATAAATCTTATAAATTATTATAATATTATAAAAAAGTATTTTTAATTAAATTAATTTCTTTTTAATTAATTATATAAAGTATAAGAATAAATAAGGATAATATATTATAATTATAAAAAATAATATAGTCAAGTATTTTTATATTATAAAAGAATTTAGTAAAAAAATATAATAAATATTTAAAGATATTAAAGAAGAGGTCACGATAAAGTAAAATCTAGAATATCTTAAATAAAAGAACTTAGCGATAATCTATACGATAAGCTTCCAATAATTAATAATAAAAATCCAGTAGGGCAAGACGGTATTATAATATTAATTTTATATTGGTCTCAAGAATAAAGTCAAGAATAAAATAGCCAGGTTCAAGAAACCAGATGACTTATAGGAACTTATAACGTTAATAGTTAAGATTAATAATTAAATATATAAATATAGTCTAGAGAAGTAAGGACAGTACTCGCAGGAATATAAAAAAAAAAAGACTCCGGGCAAATATTATTTATTCATGGAACTAGATATTATTTTATAAACGATAAAGAAAAAATAAGTCTTTAAAAAAGAAATATAAAAACGACAAGAAAAGAAATTATACTTTAAATATAAATTATTAAAATATATAATAAAATTTTATTAAAAGAATAAAATATTATAAAAAAAAAAAATTTTTTATATTACGAGTAAGAGTAAGGACTATAATTTACTAGAGATATATATAATTAATTAGGTGAAAAAATATTTAGAAATTTATAAAGTATTAAAATATAATTAATAATATTAATAATAATTATTAAATATTTTAAAAAAATAATTAAAAAAAGAATATATTTATATATAGATTAATAATATTAATAAATCTAGTAACTCGATAGAATTAAATATAGATAAAGAAGGATTATTAATATTAAAATAATAATTAAAAATTATATGAAATAAAATATTATTTATATAGTCTAATAAATAACCAAGAATAAAAGAAGTATAGAAAATAATTTAGAGAAAAGTATTTTTAAGAAATAATAATATCAGAGAGTAAATATTAATCCTATAAAATAATAAATTAAATATTAGGTAAAGAAAACTAGAAAAAGTCTTTATTAAAGAACTTGACTAGAGAATATAATAAAAAGTAATATTTCAGGACTATCGATAAATAGGATAAAGAAAAATTAATAATAATTAAATATATATATTATTTTTATTTAATCTAGAATTTATATCCGAGTAAGAAAAACCAAATAATAAAAAAATATAAAAATTATTAGTCCAAGGACAAGAATAGAGATTATAAATAAATATATAAAATAATTAATAACTTTTTTATAAACTATATTTCCTTAAAATAATCCATAAATTTAAAATAAAATAAATATATAAAATATAAATAATAAAATTATTTAAAAAAATATCTTAATAATAAATTAATATATTCTAGAAATATTATAAAATAATTAATATAAAAAGATAATAATTTATTATAATAATCATTATTAAAATAATTAAATAAAATAATAAAATATAAATTATAATTAATTTAGGAGTTATAAAGAACTTTATATTAAAAAAAATAATATTATAATTAAAACTAGAAATCAGGATTAAATATTATTTTTATAAATTAAAAATAATTAATAAAAAGTTTATTAATAAAGAATCTAGAATAATAAAAATAAAAATAATAAAAATTATATTTAAGATATCTAGAAAATATTTAAAATATATTATTTTTAATATTATATTTATTAAATAATATAAGATTATTCTAGAAATATCTTGGATTTAATATTATAATTTTAATATTAATTAGGAATAAAATATATTATTATAGAATAAATATTTTAAGAAATATTTAATTATATAAAAAAAAAAGACCGGATTAATTCCTTTAAAAAATCCTAAAGAAGTATATATTATTTTTTAAGCGGAGTCAAGATACTTAATAAAAATAAAAAAAAATTTATTTTTAAAATAAATATTAAAAGAATATAATAAATTTATAGAATTATTTAAAGAAGAAATAAATATTAAGATCTTATCTTAATATAAATAATAAAATTATAATATATTATTAAAAAAAAAAAAATCATTTTTTTTTATTTATTTACTAGATATCGAAAGTCGATCTTAGGACATTAAAGAAATATATTGATAAAAATTTATAAAAAGAATTTATTTAATTATTAAATTTATTAGCGAGAAGTCCGGTATTATTTATATTAAAAAAAAATAAAAAGAAAAAACTTTATATTAATTATTAAAAATTAAATATAATTATTATAAAAAATTATTATATACTATTATTAATAAATAAATTATAAAATAAATTTAGTGAAGTAATAATATTTATTAAACTAGACTTATATAAAATATATAATTTTATTTATATAAAAAAAAATAAGAAATAAAAAATAATATTTTAATATAAATATAATTATTTTAAATATTAAATAATATTCTTTAGATTTATTAATATATTAATAATATATATAAAAATAATTAATATTATTCTTAAGGAATATCTAGATTAAATATATATTATTTATTTAAATAATATCTTAATATACTTTAAAATAATAAAATAATATATAAAGAATATAAAAAAAATATTAATAATATTATTTAAAACACGACTACTTTATAAGTCAAAAAAAAATATATTTTATTAAAAAAAAAAAAATTTCCTAAAATATATTATTATTTCTAGAGGATTATCTATAGATTTATTAAAGATTAATATTATTCTAAAATAAAAAAAATTAACTAGCGTTAAAAAAATATAATTCTTTCTAGAATTTATAAACTTTTATTAAAAGTTTATTAAAGAATATTTTATTATTATTATTTTATTTATAAAATTAATAAAAAAGAATAAGGACTTTAAATAAATTTATTTAATATAAAGTATTTTTAATTAACTTAAAAAGAATTTTATATATATATTTATATTTTTAATATTTAATCCGGAAAAATAAATTATTATAAAAATAAATATATTAGACTATATTCTTAAAATAATATTAAGTTAATAAAATAAGAATTAAAAATAATAATTAATAATATATTATTCTTAAAAATTATTCTTAATAAAACTTAATTATAAAATTTATAATAAGGAATTACTGGCGATTATAAATATTTTTTAAGAATAAAGAATATATTTAAAAAAATCTAAATATTAAATATAAGTTTATATTAATTATAAAAATCTTATTTATTTTATTATAATAAAAAAATTTAATCGATAATAAATATACTGGACAAAAATATTTATTATATATAATTTCTAAATCTTATATATTAAAGAAATAAAAAATACTAGAATAAATACTTTAAGTAAAAAACTAGAATATCTTATTAATAAAATATATAAATTAAAAATAATATTTAAGAAGAAAAATAATTTATTAATATTTAATATATAATAACTTATAATAATAATTAGTTTATTTATAGACACGGACGAGTAAAGTAAGTAAATCCAGAAGTAATATATAATAAATATTATAATAAGGAAATAATTAAGGAACTCGTAAGGGGACTTTAGTCTTAATCCCCATGGACTATTATTATTTTAAGGACGGGTCTATATATCTTTGGATATAAAAAAAAACCTCGTTAAATATAAGTATAGATTACTAACTCATGAATATCAAGAAATATAAAAGATATTAGAATAAATCTCCAGGATATATTATTTTTCAGGAATAAAAAAGATTATAAAGAATATAATATAAGAATATAATATTTATATATAAAATAAAATTATAAAATATATCCCGTATAATAAATTATAATCTTATAATATATTTTTATAATCTTAAAAATTTATTATTATAGACTTTATAATTAAATTATTATTTTTAAAGAAATTATAAATAAGATATAAATATAACTTTATCTTAATTATTATAAATAAATTAATTAAATATATATATATAATATTATATAATAAGTTTAATATAATTAAAAAATTATTATATATTTTACTTTAGACTATTATTATAAATTATAGAGTCCCAAAGAAGATTATTTTAAATCAAGATAAATTATTTATATTTAAGTTTTAGACTATATTAATAATCTTAATAAAAATAAAAATAAAATTATTATTAGTCTTTTATTTATAAATAAATAAATAAAAAAAATTAATTAAATAATAAAAATATATTTATATTATTATATTAATTATTAATAAAATAACTAGATTAAATTATTATTTTTAATATAATATTTATATAATAATATAAAATTAAAAATTATAAATATTATTTTATTTTTTATAAATTATAAATATATCTTGACGATATATAATATATTCTTGATTAATAAAATATATATATAATAAATTATTATTAAAATTAATAAGATTAAAATATTATATAAAGAATTAATAATAAATATTAAATTTATTATATAATAATTAATAATATATTATAATTAAAAATATAATATAGGACTTAAGTTTAAAAAAAAAAATAAGATTTATTTATTTAAAAAAAATATTAAAATAAAAAAATTAAGTAATAAATTAAATTATAAAAAATTAAAATTATTTAAAATTAATAAAAAAATTAAATCTATAAATTATAAATTTAAATTATTAAAAATAATAAAAATATATTTAATATTTTATATATTATTTTTTAAATTAATATCTTTAAATATATTTATTATATTAATTATAAAAGTCTAGTAATTGAATTTATAAAAAAAATATAAAATTAAGATTATTTTTAATTATTAATATATTCAAGAAAAAATTAAATATTTAATTAAATAAAAAAAATATTTATAATTAGAAAATACTTAAGAATTAAAGAAAAATCTTAATTATTCTAAAAAACTTAAAAAATTTTATTAGAAAAATCTAGAATTTTTTAAAAAACCAGGTCGGGATTAAAGTTATCTAGATCAAGAATATTTAAAAGATTAAGGATATTAGAAATAAGAATAAAGATCTTATAATCTTGTACTTTTCTCTTCTCCGACTTTTTAGTCTTTATTATATCTAGTTTATCCAGAAAATAAAAATTATAATATATTATTTTAATTTTTTTATAATAAAGGAAATATTGTTACTTGTATAGACGGGCCACGCGAGTCATGGTCTCCTGGGCCTAGGTCGCGACACGTTCCTCTTACTTCTTCAGAATATTCTCTTGGCGTTTAATGGCCACCTAGTTATTTTCTCGAGATATATTTTTATCCTAACCATTAATCAAATCATTATAGAAATATTTACGATAGACGTATTCGGCATAACGAAAGAATAAATTAAAATTAGTAATATATCGACAATCCTCCTTTATATAATAAGAATAAGATAATATTTTAAAGTCGCGAGTTTTAATATTATAAGTTAATTTAATTCTTTCTTTGGTCTTGCGTTAAGTCTTGAAGAATATATTAAAAAAAAAAGAGATCGTTACTAGGTAATCGATATTTCCTTATCTTATTTATTATAGCGAGACATTACTAGACTAAAAAGAAAATAATATTATAAATCATTATTAAGGCCTAAGGCTCGGGCATGGTGGGCACCATGTCACAGAGAACCCAATGGTATATGACGAGGTCACATGGAGGTCACGTGACGGATCCTGGCGAATCCGCTTACGAGGAATAGGGATCCAGGGGATCCAGGACTCCTTGGGGGTCCAGTACGGCATGGAGGACTATATAGGGGAGCTGCGCTCCCAGGTAGATAGGAGCTTCGTGCTTAACTTAAATAATATTTCTTATATACTTGTAACTACGCAATACTTTAGGATATCACTCGGTAATACCCATTGGACTTATCACGGCTCCTTGCCTAAGACCCCCCAATCCCCCAACGTATTAAAGCTTACTTCTATCACGACGGACTATGAGCGTTACACCGACATGCCGCGGGGAACTTTATCTCTACTTTGGGATTCGAATTTATATGACTTTACATGTACTGAACGAGATTTCTGACTACTGGGATACAAGTAAAAATACGCCTACGCACGATTTTATAAATCTAATATCCAGGAATCGATTTCAGGAACTCTATATATGGGTCCGACTAGCAGGAATAGCTGCAAAGGGGGCCTACGCTAAGGTAAGTAAAGCACCACTTTATTTCGTTTTAATTTTTTATTAAATTCTAACGAATTATTGTCTGCTTTAGGTCGAGCCTTTATCCACCCATATCCAAGACGTTAACTTACAGGTATGGAAGCCTGGCAGGGACCTAGCAGTCGACAAAATAATAGTGCGATACAAAGGCCGAGTAAAAGAGACGACTATAATTCCGAATAAGCCTACACCTACAGGTTTTAAGGTTTAGGGAGCAGCATAACGGGGGTTCTTACTTGTATGGAACTGGCATATTCCCGGGGAGAAGAATGGGCCTGTAGGAATTAGAACTCCTAAGGAGCTCGGTGGAACGATTAAAGCAGGAAATGGAGGGAACAAGACTTAGGCTGTCGTCCTTCACTTGATCAAGTAATTGCCTAGTCCTCCCAAAGACTGTGACTACCATATATTTCTCGACAACCTCTTTGTCTCTACGAGATTTATTCAATACGCTCGTTTTCAGGGGGTCGGAGTCACTGGTACTTGTCGGGATACAGGAGGCATAAATAAGAAGCTCTTGAAGCTTAAAAAGAAGGACAACAAGGATGTTATATCTTGGGGGGAAACCTATTTGATTCCTACGCCTAATAGCCAAGTCTGTTATATAGGATGGAAGGATCAAGCCTTCATTTTAATGATGAGCTCTGTTTTATCAGCTGACGAGAAGGTTATACGGCTAAGGAGGAGGCTCAAGGAGACCTCTTCTAAAGCTAAAACTTCACGAATACCGTTTGGAGAGGACGCTATTAAGGAGCTTAGTATTCCTATAATTGCGGACGAATATAATTATCATATAAGAGCAGTTGACGAATTCGATCACCTGACTACTCAAAACCCTGGATTACGGCGCGTTCGGCGTGGAGGATCTCAAGCTCTTGAGTACTGGCTCTTACGAACAGTCCTAGTTAATTGTTATTTACTAGCACTTTGCTCTGACGTTCCAGAGCCACGTCAAGTAAGCTTTAGAAGTCAACAGGACTTCCGAAAACAGCTAGTGGGGGCATTACTAGCTATGGCAAAGGGGGGGAGTGAGCCTTGCAAGAAGAGAAGAATATCGGTTATTAATCCTGACGCTACGCAGGAGCCGGTAAGCTCACATACGCCTATAAAAATGGACAAAAAAAGACTGTGTGTTAGTTGTAAGGGGTTGAGGTTCAGGGATCGGCCCCAAAAACGGGTAGCACTCGCTGAAATCGCGGCTAATTCAAAGCGGCCTAGTTCCAGGCACGAGTCCTGGTATGGGTACAAGCAATGCGACGTTCACTTGTGTAAGGAACGTGGTTGTTTTGATGCATTTCATAAATAAAGATAGAATTTATGGTGTTGTTGCTTGAAATGCGTGCTCTGATTGGCTAGTATTAAGCGAGAGCCTGTGCGCACGGACCAGGGCGTTCCTGCTGGCAGCTGAACGGATATACGTTCGTAGATTGGAGCATTCTAATTGGTGGCCTGGCGTGATCAATCTCGCATGATGGGAACAGCCATTGGCGGGAACGACGGTGGAGGATGTCCACCCGAAACTCCGCCGTTGCAGGGGGGCGTTCAGCGGCGCAGCAGCACTGTATGGTTAAAACGCCCACGTCTCGAACCACCCCGCCTCAGCGGTTAAACCTTATCTGACTTCAATTCTCACCTCGAGCTATTTTGCTGTCGCCTTCTAAGTTATCCTGGCTGAGACCGCGACGACCATATCCTCTGGCTCAAATAAAGCCATTGGCTCGCCCCCATACCAACCTCAAGATGAGGTCCTCCAATATCTTCTCAGCACTTGCGGGCCTTATCACCATGCACCATGCTCTACCAATTGCAGCAGCAGTTCCCTGTGATCCGATCACGAAGTACACAACAGAAGTTTGATGATATCTTCACGTAACTACGAGTCGTACTAATTCATGCGATCAGTGGTTCCTAGCCAACACCAAACCCGAATGGCGGACGCAATCCTTCGACTCCACGGCTCTCTTCTACTCATCCGGTCTCTCTAAACGAGCGAAAGAATTCGCAAGACAATCCCAGAAACATACAATTTGGGTATTGCGCCCTCCAAGCCTCTCTAGCATCTGTTTCAATTACTGATAATCAGTCGAATATGTAGGAAGTCTGGCCTTGCGAGAACTACTGGATCAAAGACACCCGATCAAACCCCTTACAATGCATAATGCGAAATCCCAAGGACGAAAAGACATATTTCGAGAACATGTCTCGAGCTTTCGCGATGAAAGCACATCATGTTGCCACGGTCATGCACGAAGATATATACAATCCTCCTATGGACAGGATATGGGGCACAGTAGAATGGCCGGCACTTACAGCTTCGGGTAATCTTAATTATGTAAGTCTTATTCCCTCTGCGTTGTTGATTTTGTTTGACTAACAGATTCGTAAAGATTACTGCTATTAAGGCATATAATATAGCTGAGTGGGATATTGCTTGGGCGCGGGAGAAACTTGACAGTTTTGTGGACGAAACACAGAAACAGATTTACCATACCCTTCAGAGGATTGTATATCCTAGGAATATTGAGGGCGCGCAAGCTGATATTGAGAAGAGGGGTAGTTTTGATGCATGCCCTATCGAGATCCAAAGGATTGATAAGCATCATCCTTTGTATTGATCTTGGCTCGCTCTTACAAGTTTGAGACCGCTCAATTCTCCTTTGGTCTGGCTTTATGGAGAAGGACTCCTCCGTTGACGCAGGGCACATGTTGATGATATAAAGGAGCTCAATACTTGCGATAGGATACCCGGATTCGGTTTTGATGGATTATGATTCATACCTTAGTTTCCTAGGTCCAGGCATTACGGGTTTCAGCCTTCGAAGAAAGGATACTGCTACAGGTTCTCAATCGTGGACAAAGATTTCTTTAGAGAGGGGTTGTTTACACGAGAGAAATTAATCTCTCACGAATTACAAACAGAATTTTAAACTTCGAAGCAGTCTGCTTGGCAAAATGATACCTTCTTGCATATCGCAGTTCAGGATGAGTGATTTGATGCACATCGCAGTTAGGACAGGAAGGGTTTGTTGCATATCGCAATTCAGGATGTCTGATTTTGACGCACGTCGCAGTTAGAAACAGAAAGTGCGTTGCATGTTGCAGCAAGTGCGATGTGCGTCAAAATGATATTGCTATAAGATGTGACAAATAAAACCTTCCTTCCTTTTGACATCCGCTTTTGTCTTGCCTCTCGCGCTTGCTTAAAGTTCCTGTTGCACATCGTCATGTCAGCTTATTTAGAGATTGCGATGTGCAACAAAGGCATTGCTATGAGTGGTGTTGGCTTTCGTCTGACATTGCAGTGAACATCCAATTTTGCATTTTCAACCTCTAGAGGCTACACTTCTATACTATGCAAGAACCAGACTATCACCTAGCATGCTCTCGTTCTAATCTCTCTAATTAGAGCGTAAACCATAGATTAATTGCTTATAACCTTCGTCAGTAATCATCCCTTTCAACCCCAATTCATCAAGACCTGCTTCTTTCCTTTGTTCCCCTTCTTTTTCCCCCTTCCTTCCCCTGCTTCCTCACCCTCTTCAATAGGCGGTGTACTCGTCCCACTATTTGCACTTCTTCCACCCCATGCGCTCGTCGCTGGGCCACCAACGCCATCTCGCCTCACCATTCCCCTTCCATAACCGAATATTGTACTCTGCGGCTTCGCAGCCGGTGGCAGCGCGGGAAATTCTGCCGCGCCTGTCCCCTTCCCTTGCGTCCGGCTAACAGGTCTGCTAGTCGGAGGCGTCGGCCTTGCAGACCCTGGATTCGAATTTCCTGCTGAGGAGGATTGTGGAACCCACGGGACAGTGGACACTTTTGTCGAGGTTGTGTTTTGGGGTCGGGATGACGTGGGTGGTGGGAGGGTTGGAAAAGGATTGTTGTAGCTGTTGTTGATTAGTGGGTTTGAGATCGAGGTGGAGGAGATTGGCGGTGAAGCGGTGCCCCATGATCTTGTTTGCGAGACGGATGAGCGACTCGATTGTGCAGTGGATGATTTGAGTTTGAGAACTCGGGTTGATTTCGTATTCGTGTTTGTATTCGTACTCGAGCTAGAGGGTGTCGCAGAGGTGACAGCCCAGTTGAGAGGTATTGAGGATGAAGATGAGCCGCTTGCTGGCAAGGAAGGGTAATCTTCGTTGATTGCCCGCCAGTTATTCCATGCTGTTCGTAAGGTGTCGGCTTTCTTTGGATCTTCGTACAAGTCTGCTACTTCTCTTATTAGGGTTCCAAGTGCGGAGGAAGTCGTATCCGAAAACAAGGCGAAGAAAGAGTCGATTAATAACGGAGCTGAGATCGCGTTGTTCTTGTACGAGGAGATGGAGTTTCGGAATTGTGTAATTTTCGTAGAGTCATTTTGCAGCATGAGTGAGGCGCGCTCGATTACATCCCTGTGCCTGAGCTGTCGAGCTTGTTCCTGTGGCGTGAGGTCAGTTTGAGAGAGATCGAGACTGTTGACTGCCTGGGTGGCTGCTTCAACGCTGGCGGAGGGTCGAGGAATGGACATCGCTGCTGGGGTTGACGGCTGAGCTCCCGCCGTTACAGGAGCTGGTGTCAATTGACCACCAAAAGTTCGAGTCGAGACGGATTGAGCGCTATGGATAGCCATCTGTCGTTGAAAGGCCTGCTCATCTCTCCGTAAAGGTTGAGCAGAAGATGAAGGGATAGGCTCCGCATTCGGATCTCTCCCTCTACCCCTACCTCTCCCTTCTCTCTGTTCCCGCTGACTGCCTCCGCCTCTTCTCTCGTGGACATACGGAGCTCGATAATCAAAGCTCGAGATATCGACCACCCTCGCATCCCTTCTGACATCTTTCGAAAGTGTGTTTCCGTGTTCTTCCAACTGATGAGCCTTCAAGTCAATCTCTGACGGAAACGCAACCAGTTTCTTCTCCAAACACTCCCTCTCTTCACACACAAAATGGTCCTTCTTCAAATGTGCATACAGCGCCTCATAATTGAGGTAATACTGCGGCTGTCCGCCATGCAGCCGATCACAAATAAAGCACCGCTCGTGCTTCTCCCTACAATGCACATACAGTTCATCATCACCATAAAACCTCATTCCACAAAAGCTACACAATGGAT
>Ga0302221_10002089_pt1 | contig 12600 bp, 14 predicted proteins | sample II_Palsa_E2_1_FD_193517 | JGI IMG/M metagenome (GOLD analysis project Ga0302221, IMG submission 193517) | Peat permafrost microbial communities from Stordalen Mire near Abisko, Sweden - II_Palsa_E2_1 | ecosystem: Environmental > Terrestrial > Soil > Palsa > Peat permafrost | place: Sweden... | reverse complement strand
TTAATCGACTTGAGTTACTTATTATTTACAGTACCATATCTAAAGAACAATTTGTGGATATTGATTCTATTGATAAATTAGATAATTATTATAACATGCCTATTTTTCAATTTGGAGTATTTTATAAAAATTCAATAAATAATAAGCAAATAAAACACAAAAATTTAAACAGGTTTTTTAAGAAATTTTTATATTTTGTACTACCATTTATGTACTAGATAACGCATCAAAAAATTGAATTATTATTGACATTTAGATTAATATGGAACTATCAAATATAATGTTAGAATTAAACTCCAAATTAAATCAATGTAATACCATTAAAGTTGAAGTTAAACGTTTTTATGGACATAGGAATATAAATATCGGAATTGAAACAGCAACTAAATTTTTAATGGAAAGTACCGAATATTATATTAATGAGGGCTATGAATTATATAATAAACCAGAACTTCAAATTATTAAAGATATTACATACATGGCACCAGATGAAACTAATGCAGGTCGAGGTCAATATCTTACTGAATATGTAACTAAAAATAAAAATGATAATTTACAACAACAATATACAATAAATGATGAAAATACACTTCAAATTATGAAAAAATTAATTCGCCAAGGAGATAAAGAAAAAAGAGATATATTTATATGTACAGTTAGCCAACAATTAATTAAAAGACATATCCATAATTTGATCCTTGTTGAATGAATCAACCTTTACGCGAATTGTGTCTGGCATAAAAATTTGATTATAGTAGCTATTATCATTATCAGAATATAAAACTATATTTTTCCCAGGATTGTTTTTTCTAATATTCGCTAAATCATAATCTAAATTTGTCATAGGTTTGTCTAAAGACGAAGCGATTGGGCGATTTATTGTCGACCCAATCGATCTATTTTGCGGTATATTTTTATCGGAAAGTTGATGTTGATTTTGTTGTTGATTTTTTTTTATAATATTTGCAAATTCAGATTTCCAATTTGTCATGTTTCCATTTTGCGGCATGTTATTTTGTGGTATGTTATTTTGAAGTATGTTATTTTTTGGAGCATTCGTTTTAACATTCGTTAAATTTAATTCTCCATTTGCCATATATCCATTATATGGTTTAAAAAAGCTATTAAAATCCATTATATAAATCGAATATAATATTAATATGTATATACAAACGATTAATTCTATAAACAAAATTTTAATGCCAGTTTTGCATATTTAATAAAGCTCATTTTAATCAAATTAGGTCAGTCTTATCATTATCATTTTCATCTTCATTTTCATTTTCCCAATCTTCCTCTTCTTGAATAATTCCAATTTGTTCTGATTTCTTAAGTTCTCGAACAACTTTTTTAATATGAGCACTGTTATCAACTTCATTATTTGCATTTTTAACATCACATACACATGTTAATTGACAAAAGTCGCTTATAATATTTTCATTATTCATGTCAGCGCTTGTAGTATATACCTTATATACGCAAAACTGACTACAATGAGACATTCTAAATTCTGATGCTAACTTATGTACACATGTGTTATATTGATTGTGTAATGCACATGTACTTCCCTTACCGCATATTTTTCTACTTTTTGGATCGCACCAACAACATCTCTCTTTATAATCCAAATTTAACATGCAATCCATATGTACCTTTTGAACAGAACAAGTGTGACTACTGTTGCATTTATTGCATCTAATTTCATGCGTAAGATACACATTAACCGCATCAGTATTTTTGCAGTCATAGCTACATGCTGCTGATACTGTGCTCTGGAGATTAAAACAATTAAAAATGCTCATGTAATGATTGATTTTGTGATTAATTTTTTATTGATTTATTAATTACTAAGAAGATAGGTCAAATAAACAATGGACTAACCAGTAATTTATAAATTTCAATTTTTTTTATTAATAAAAAATTGATTATAAAACTGCGTAATATGCCAATAATGCCAATAATGCTAATAAATCATACTAATAAATGTCGATACTAATTAAGAATTTACATGAAGATATTTATGCTAGAACACAAATTCCAGAATTATTGGAGGATTTAATTAAAAATGGACATGAAGTAGAAATTAAATCATTTCTATCATGTAATAATTTAGTGCAGGTATTAGAATTGATTACGAATGATTCTTGGAGAAATAAATTAAATGATAATAATGAATATGTAGTTAAAAATTTTGGAAATATATTGGCCGCTTTTTACTTACCAATAAATAAAGCACCTGTAAAATTTAATTTTGATATTGGATCCTACACCATAACAATCGCAATGAAACCAGGGCAAATATATTACCCGATTGACAATATTTATCCATTGTATTTAATATGTGTCGATCATTCAAAAATTTCTATTAAAATGTTAGAGGGAGATATTAAAGATTTAAACATTATACATTCATATATTAATGATGGGGCTCTAAGTCAAATAAGGGGGCTTCAACATGAATTTATATTACCGTGTGGTAATGTACTAAGAATGATGTCTGGAATGTGTGGAAAAGGAATGAGCAATGAATGGATCAATAAAATGTATGCTCAAAAATACAAAGAAATGAAAATTCCTGATGAAATAGATATGCTTTATAAATTAAGATCAATCGATTTTGATGCAAATAAATACAATAATGTTGAAATTATGACATACAGCAATATACTAGCCTATGTTAAAATGCAACGATCGAATAATACCACTATTGATATTAGTATTAACGTAGATGGATTATCTGAATTTGATATAAAATATATAAAGCGACATGGAACATTAGTTAAATTAAATGTCAATAATGATCGTAATGATCTAAACGTAGATTTAAAACAAGGAGAAAATATATTTAAATTATTACATCAAGCATCAGTAAGGGCATTTGTAAATATTGATGTTATTAGTAACAATGAAATCATTATATTTACATTAATGAAATATGATATAATGGGACAAGTTAGAGAAACTTATACTACATCTAATTTAATGGAATGTAGGTCAATGTTCATTAAATTTAAAGATGCCCTAACAAAATTAGTTATCAATGCGTCAAATGATTGTGTAGTTCAGTTTAAGTTTTATTAAAAATTGATTTATATTGCGTTTAATTAGTATACAATTTATTTATTTATAACTATGAGCATTACCATCGCAAATTTACATGAGGATATTTATGCTAGAACACAAATACCCGAATTATTTGAAGATCTGTGTACAGAAATCAGCTGGATGGACACATGTTACTTAGCGCAATGTGGAAAAAATATTCAACAAGTATTGTGGCTAGTTAGTGACAATTCATGGAGGAGTATAGTAAAAAATGATGGCAATGTGGACGAGGAAGAAAAAATAGAAGTATTGCGAAATGCCGATATAATAGTCGGATTTTATTTACCGATTGATAAATTGTCAGTTAAATTTACATTTAGTTTAGTTTCTATCGGCTTAGTCTCAAAGCAAGGACCTTATACACAGACAATCACATTGGTACCAGGACAAATATATTATACAATTGAAAATAAGTATCCCTATTATGCAATTGCTGGTCAATTTACTAAAATGTACATAAAAATGCTAGAAGGTAATCTAAATGATATTAATTTAATTCATTCATATACTTTTGAAGGCAGCGATATTAATATTCGAAAAAGACTTGCATCAATATCTCATGAATTTCAATTAGCAGATAATAAATATTTAAGAATTATAAAAGGAGAAATTGATTTTGGGACAAAAGAATATCGAAAATGTCCTGTTTTTGAAACTCTAATAGAAATATCTATGTTCGAAAAAATCAATTACGCTGATTTTAATGTTAATAAATATAAGGATACGAATATTCTAAAATATAACGCACTTCTTGAAAACAAAAAAGCAAGAGATAAAAAATATATTGAAGGATTATCACAATTCGATATCAATTATATTACTAGGGGAGAATGTACAAGCTTAGTCGCGAGCAACAATTTAGATGATTTTACTATTAATTTAAAGAAGGGAGATAATCAATTTAACTTATTACGCATGGCATCTGTTAAAGGGTTTAAAAATATTATTGCAACTAAAACGCCAGGTTTGTTTGATAAATTTATATCTATGTTAAGTGTAAAAAATCAAAAAATGACTTTTACGTTAAATAAATATAGTAATGATAATAATGATGACGAAAGTAGAGAAACATATACCACTGATGATTTATTATCGTGTCGAGCCATGTTTATTGCATATTTGGATTGTTTGACTAACTTAACGATTAATACGCCATGTGATTGTACCGTTAAATTTGAGTTTTTCTAATCTTTTTATTTATTTTTAATGCTTTAAATATATATTTTATTTAATAAATAATGATTGAATACAAAGATATTCGAGAAAGTCAATTTTGTAGAAAGCGCGTATTAAAAAACAATAAACTGATTATTAGAAGTAAGCACCATTATACATATTCTGATACTTCATGCGCACATAGAAATCACCACGTTCATAAAATTCGAAAAAGTTATAATAGAAATAAGACAAAGGTATATTGGTTTCCTCCTCAACAATTTTTATTTAACGAAATGCACGAAATAAAACACGACATTATTACAGAGATGAAATAAAAAATTGAAATCTGAATTTGATTGTGGATGATATAATGTAATATAATAAATGGCTATAACTACAGTTATAATAGTCGATTATAAAAATTTGCGTGAAAGTCAATTTTTTAGGAAAAGAGTATTAAAAAATAATAAATTACTTATTATAAGCAAGTATCATAAATCAAAATCTGATGCGTCTTGTGCAACAAGGAAAGTACAACTTTATAAATCTCGTAGCGTTCGCAATATGAATAAAACTGAATTTTATAATAAATATAGTAATTATAATAATTTAATATTTAACGAAATGCATGACATAAAACGCAATGTAATATTAGAAATTAAAATTCATAAAAATTAATCAATTTTTTTCATTAATCTTTTTCATTAATCTTTTTCATTAATCTTTTTCATTAATCTTTTTCATTAATTTTGTTTATCATAGTTTTAATATGCATAATGCACAATAAAAATTGAAAAAATATATTATCTAGAACATAATAAAATAGCTTATTATAAACAATAAAATGGAAATTGAAACTAACACTCAAACTATTCAAAATTACAATTACGATTTATTTGTCATTGGCGGAGGTTCTGGTGGAATTAAAACTGCCACAACGGCCAGTAAATTAGGTGCAAAAGTAGCAGTTGCAGATTATGTAAAGCCCTCCGAAATGGGCACTAGTTGGGGATTGGGAGGAACATGTGTTAATGTAGGATGTATTCCTAAATATCTATTTCACTCTGCTGCTAATTTGGGTGATTTACTCCATGACCAAAGAGCGGCTGGATTTAATGCCCCAGATCAATTAACTCACAATTGGGAAACAATGACAAAAAAAGTACATGAATATATTAGGAAATTAAATTGGGATGCAAAATTAACATTAACGCAACTTGGTGTTAAATATTACAATAAATTAGCAAGATTTGTCGATCAACATACTGTTGAATTATATGATCCAAAGCATAACACAACTGAAACAGTTACTGCTAAAAATATTGTAATCTCGGTTGGGGGGAGACCTACATATTTAGAAAATATTGATCCTAAGTTAACTATGACATCCGATGATATATTCTTTGCTAAAAAAAACCCTGGTAAGACATTAGTTGTCGGTGCGGGATATGTATCTCTTGAAAGTGCAGGTTTCTTGAATGGCTTAGGTTGCGATGTGACGGTTATGGTTAGATCCGTTTTATTAAGATCATTTGACCAAGATGCCGTTACTAGAGTTGGAAAATATATGGAAAATAAGGGAGTAAAATTTATAACTGGGGCAATACCAGATAACGTAAGTTTATTGGAGAATGGTCAAAGAAGGGTTAGTTGGGGTACGAACAGTGAAGATTTTGATACAGTCTTAGTTGCAATTGGAAGGACTGCAAATACAAAATATTTAAATTTAGAGGCTGCTGGCGTTAAATATGATCCTAGAAATCTAAATATTTATACAAATGACGTGGATGCAACTAATGTTGATAATATTTACGCTATTGGTGATTGCGCTTTTGATAGACCAGAATTAACATCTGTCGCTGTAATGGCAGGTTCATTATTAGCAAGTAGATTATTTAGCGAATCAACAAAATTAATGAATTATAAAAATGTAGCCAGTACTGTATTTACTCCACTTGAATATGGTTTTATAGGCTATAGTGAAAAGGATGCTATATCTACATTTGGAAAAGATAATATTGTGGCTTACCATAGTACATTTAAACCATTAGATTGGATTTATAATGACAATGTAGATTTGTGTTATATAAAAATGGTGTGTTTAAAAGAAAATGAAAAAATAATCGGACTTCATTATGTTGGTCCCAATAGTGCAAATATCATGCAAGGGTACAGTGTGGCCCTAAATCTCAACGCGACAAGGCAGGATTTTATAGATACTGTAGCAATTCATCCAAGCTATTCGGAAGAATTATTGGATTTGAATATACTAACAAGCCAAGATCCGTTAAATTCAGAAGGATGTAAAAACTGTGGATTATAATTTTTTTATTAATTGTTTATTATTATTTATAAATTAGCACATCGTTGATCGCTCTCAATTAGTGTTATTATTTTCTTAAAATCACCATAACAATCTTCAGCATTATCATAAACAACATCAAATTTGTCATTATATGTTAAAAAGAAAAACATTCCTCCGGCTGGCTTATTTTGTGCATGGGTAAATCTTAATTTGTAATTATTTGATAACGATAATATTGATGGATTAAATACTTCAACACTTTTAACATGTGACAAGTTAATAATACTATTACCAAAATTAATAAATTTAAAAAATGACATATTTATAATATTAATCTTCATTTAGTTCGTGATTTATTTATTAAATCAATTTTTATCTATTTATTGAAATAAAATAAATATTAATTTTCCAATTGATCGCTCCAATTAATTACTAAAATTAATTATAAACTAAGTTGAAAACTCAACTACAAATTTATTATAAAGTAACCATCATTATTTATTTAAAAAAAATCAATAAAAAAGTTTATTTAAAAGTCATTTTCTTATTTTGATTATTTCACACAATAATTCTTATTTTTTGTTAATATATGTGTGTAAAGTTGTAATTATTAATTTGAGATTATTAATTTAATTTCTTCATTGTATAATTAACATAAATAAATATTGAAAAATGAATGGCTTTAATATGTATGTTAATTTTTGTTTATTATTATAATGAGCGATTACGTACCAATTCCAGGCTATCTTTATATTCTATATAATCCTTCATTTGAAGATGATACATATAAATTAGGACGAGCGCATGATTTGGATTCACGCATTGGGGGTTACTCTACGCCTTATGTTCAGAATAGTAAATATTTATATACTACTTCAGTACTACTAGATAGCGTAATAGCAGAAAATATGCTAAAAGAAAAATTGGTGGATGCACGAGTAAGATCAAATAGAGAATTTTATAAGTGTTCATTAGATAGAATTAAGGTGTGCTTTAATGAAATTGAGGCATTTTTTAAGGAAAATGACACAATTGAAAAACTGCAGGTATATGTTAAGCTAATTTCAAATAATATTGAAAAATCAGAACAAAGTAATGTATGTTCTAAATGGATATGTAATGCTTGCAATAAGACATTTGCTCAAAAAAGAAATCTCATTCGTCATTACGATCGATGTGACATTGGTAAATATATAAAAGCAGATAAAAATAAAGATATAGATAAAGAAAAGAAAGAAAATGAAATAAATATATTGCAATTAAAGTTAAATGAGGCAACTAGTGTAATTAAAGAATTAGAGCATAAAAATAATAAACTAATTAAAGAGCTCGAGCATAAAAATAATAAACTAATTAAAGAGCTCGAGCATAAAAATAATAAACTAATTAAAGAGCTCGAGCAAAAAAATAATGAACAACAACGCTCGATTGAAATACTACAAATAAACTTGAATGGAGCTAATGCTAAAAATGAGGAAAAAGATAAAAGAATTGAAGATTTTCGTAAATATTGTGAATATTTTATGGCTGGGAATAGTGGCACAATTAAAGATTTATGCAATATACTAAAATTAAATAAAGAATCACGTAATATACCAAATAATATAAATACCGACGCTAATGCCCCAATAAAACCAACAAGTAATTTAAAATGTATACAAAAACGTCAACCATCAACTAGCTCAGAAAGTGAATCTGAAAGCGAGGAGGAGGAAGAAAAAAGTAATAAAAAGAAAGTTTTAACTAAAAAAAGAAGTATAAAAAAAAAGCCAGTAATTGACGATAACTCTGAATCAGAGTCAAAAAATAAATTGAGCACAGAACGAACCAAAAAGAAAAAAACTATTAAAAAAAAAGAATAACTATTTTATTTATTATACAATAATAAAAATTGATCAAATAATTCATTAGATAGCTATATAAATTGCCTATTAAAAATGGATACCGTTAATCAACTCAAATTTTATATAAATAAAAAATCATTTTATGTAGTATGTAAGTAGTTAAGCTTAATATGCTTCCTCTTTAATAATTTAATTAATCATCATTATTCTTAATCATGTTTACAAGATTACCAAATAAACGGGTATTCTTTTTATTTTTTGTTATTGTAAATAAAATTAAATTAAAATTTGCTAACATTTTTTGTTCTTTTACATAATCATATACGTAAGATTTATTTCTTTCAAATATATGTTTATTTACAACGTACTTTTCATTAAATTTATTTATATATGGATCAATAATATCACTCCAATAAGGTAAATAAAATATATAAATTCTTTTATTTTCACTTGATAGAGAATCCATAATATTTTCGATTACGCCAATTACAGTTATAATTATTTTTTCAACAAATGGCGGATTTATAACATAACATTTATTTTTACAATATTTTATATTTTTAAAAAAATTTCCTTTTGATTTAAAAAATACATCTGTGTCTAATGGTGAAAAATAGTTATCAAGATTATTATTAAAAGGAGATGCAAAGCATTCTATTATATTGTTATTAAAACAATACGCTAAATAACTATAAATAGATGGTAATATTCCCCAAAAATTTCCTGTATTTAATCCAAATATTTCATACAACAATAATGAAAAAAAAATTTTTTCATTTGTCGTAATTTTTATTAACTCCAAATATTTTTTATGAGCCATATTTGTTAATATTTTTAGTTTTTTTTTAGTTTCATTTCCATCCTTGCTTAGTATGTTAAAATAGATAGTGTATTTACATTGTATAGCGTCACCATTAAAGTTTGTTTTATAAGTATAGTTTAGATATTTATATGAGTTCATTATATCAATGTTAAAATTTTGAAAGCATAGTATATTAATCTTAATATTAGTAAACATTTTTTTAATGTCATTTATCGCACTTATTACGCCATTATCAATCTGTTTCTTAATTTGCGTATCATCGCTATTTTTATTTACATTCATGTATATTTCATTATATAATGAAAACATATAGCTGGATATATAGCCTGCAATTTTGTTCATCCTTGCTTTATCACATCTATCAACATTATCATAAAAAAAACAGTAATGAGATAAAATTGTGTACATGCCATATGAAAATTTTAAATAATCACTAACGTCCAAGAAATTTTGATTGTTCATATATATTTCAAAATTATATTTATCTTAGCGTAATGCTATAAAATTAATACATTTTATTAATTCACTTAAATTATTCACAAATGTAGAAATAAAAAAAAGAATAACTATTTTATTTATTATACAATAATAAAAATTGATCAAATAATTCACTTGATAGCTATATAAATTGCCTATTAAAAATGGATACTGCTCAAATTAATCAAAATATACTTAATGTTTTAATAAATGCACTTACTAAAAATAAGCTTAATTACGCAGATTCCATTATATTTAAGAATAAATTAATAACTTTTTTTAATGAAAATATCAACATAACACCTCTACATATTAAATGCGATAATCTAATAAAAAATTACAATATCAACAATATCAACAATATCAACATTATGCCCATATACATTAAATGCCATCATCTAATAAAAAATTACAATATATTTATGCTTAATTGTGTACCATATGAAGAAATAAATAATGCATATATAAAGAGAAATGCTATATATAATGAAATTTATTTAGAACAATCATGCAAAATAATTAAATTCGTATATTCGCTTTTTGACAGTGAATATATATATTCAAAAAAATCAAAAAGAATATATACAGAACTTACATTAGAATTAGAATTTAAGTTATATAAAGAAAGTAATTTTAATCAATTATTATCTTCATTTAATAAAATTGGATTTAAAAATAGTGTTAAAAAATTAACATTTTATTTAAAATTTCCAGAAATGTCGCGCTACCATAGTAAATGCATGATACAACTTATACGTGCAATTGCCCTGAATTTTCATAATATCGAACAATTAAAAATATTTAGTTTAAAGCAATTGGGCGACAAACTAATTGCACGAAATTATGATGTAGAATTTATAGTTTATGAAAACATTTATGAAAATTCAGATTATGATGCAATGGAATATATGGTTAGAATGTGCGCAAAATATTTACCTAAATTGAAATTATTACATTATTGCAGTAAATATTGCCATGGATTTATAGGGACAACAATGCGCAAATTTGTTTCATATTTTAATTTAAAAGAAAAGCAATTTAATCGAAATTACTTTAAAGTACAATATGACAATACGCAAAATAATATTGAAATGAGTAAAATATTATTATACGATTATAATTATTATGTCTAAGTAAATTACAGTTATACGAACTACCATTTTTTATTTTTATACTTTAATATTAAAAATTGAATTCATTAATTCATTGAATGGCTTTGCATATTAGAACCCAAAAATGGATACTACTCAAATTAATCAAAATATACTTAGTAATCTAATAAATGCTCTTGCTAAAAATGAACTTGATTACACAGACGCCACAATATTTAATAAGAAATTAATAACATTTTTAAGTGAACACATTAAAAGAACGCCCCAACGTACAAAATACGACCATTTAATAAAAAATCGAAATGAATTTATACTCGATTGTGTGCCATATACAGATATTAACGTATATAGAAAAAGAGGTATATCGTACAATGGAATATGTTCAGAAAAATCGGGTGATTTGATTAAATATGTATGTTCGTTGTTTTACAGTAGATATATATATTCAAATAAATCAAAGCGAATATATACGGCACTTACATTAGAATGTGAATTTGAGTTATATAAAGGGAGTAATTTTGATCGATTATTATCATTATTTAAAAAAATTAGATATAAAACGAGTGTTAAAAAATTAACGCTATATTTAAAATTTAAGGGACAATTAAATGAACATTCTAAATGTTTAATGCAACTTATACGCGCCATTGCTCTAAATTTTAATAACGTCGAACAATTAAAAATATTTAGTTTAAAAAATATAAGTGATAAATGGACTGCGAAAACTTTTGGTAGAGCGTTTGTACCGCATGAAAACGTACGGGATAATTCTGATTATGATACAATGGTATATATAGTTAGAACATGTGCAAAATATTTATCGAAATTAAAATTATTACACTACTGTAGTAGATACAATCACGTATTTTTAGGGACGAACACACGCAAATATGTTACATATTTTAATTTAAAATATAAACAATTTAATCAAAATTATTTTAAAGTGCAATATGACAACACGCTATATAATATTGAAATGAGCAAAATATTATTTCGTAATATTGGATATCGTACTTGAGTAATTTATAAGTTGCGTAAACTACAATTATTTTTATATATAAATAATAATAAAAAATTGATCTAATAATTGATTTATTAGTGCATATCTATTAACAATTTAAAATGATTACTACTCAAATTAGTCAATCAATGATTAATTCTTTGATTGAAACTTTAAATAAAAATTCGCTTGATTACACTGATTCTATTATATTAAAAAAAAGATTAATCGCACTATTAGATGCTTATGTTCAATCAACGCAAGTTCGTTTTAAATACCACCATTTAATAAAAAATCAAAATTCGTACATTCTTGGTTATGTGGAATCTACGCGAATAAAAAAACGTAAAATATATGCTAGGATTAATCTAGAAAATTCATTAAAAGATAACACTTTTGTAAATGTGCTTATTCAAAAAAAACAACATATATATCAAGATCAAGGCGTACAAATATATGAACAGCCATATAACATAAAATATACTGCACTTACACTTGGATGTATTTGGAAATCAAACGAAAAATATATTGATTACTTACAATTATCACTAAAAAAAATTAAATTTAAAGATAATGTTTAAAGATTAATAATTTATTTAAATAGTACAGTAAATTTAAATGAATATTGCCAATATTTAAAACAAATTATACATTTAATTGCTCTTAATTTTTGTGACCTTAAACAATTTAAGATATATTATATTAAAAAAATAAAGGCTGAATATCATTACACGCAAATATATAATTTGTGTGATGCTCGTGTAATGCAACAAATT
>Ga0302221_10002088_pt1 | contig 12603 bp, 2 predicted proteins | sample II_Palsa_E2_1_FD_193517 | JGI IMG/M metagenome (GOLD analysis project Ga0302221, IMG submission 193517) | Peat permafrost microbial communities from Stordalen Mire near Abisko, Sweden - II_Palsa_E2_1 | ecosystem: Environmental > Terrestrial > Soil > Palsa > Peat permafrost | place: Sweden... | reverse complement strand
ATCCTTAAAAAGATTAACTTTATACTTTTGCTTATATAAAAACCGGGTTTCAAGCACAACTTACAAGTGCCGATATTGCTAATTCTCTTATAAAAGAATAGCTTGTATATATTAATGCTTAATATATAAAGTAGCTTAAAGAAGTATAAACTTGTATTTATTAAAAAGTAAACAAGCAAGCTACTTGTGCTATTTAAGAAGCTAAATATTATGTTTAAGCTAAACCTAACTACAACTTTAATATCCTTTATAAAGAAATGCTATAATAAAATAAAGAACACTTTTAATAAATTGAATATTGTGCTTTTAGCTATATAAGCAATAATTGCAAAGAACTTTATTAAGACCTTTATAATATACAAGAGCTATCTTACAAGGAGAGACTTGCTATTGCATATTTAAAGAAACAACTAAAAGGAGTACTAGCTAATCTATTATATAAACTAGCTATAATTAAACTAGCAAGGACTTATAAGATTCATCTTATAAATCTTTACTTTACCCTTAAAGTTATAAGACTTATTACTAGAAGCCTAACTTTAAAATCCCAGATTATCCCCGAAGCTACTATTAATCCAACAAGGTCCAAGGACAAATATATACAGTTTTAAACCCCAATTTTACACTAGCTAGCAGCTTACTAAAACACTAGACCTCGAGGGCCCTAATAAATAGTGTGGGAAAAAATTAATCATGATTTATTCTAATTAAATTAAAGTAGATTATGATTAATACTCTCCGAACTTGATTAGATTAATAGTTTAAATTAATTATAATTTATTCTAGATTAATTTGATTAATATATATAAGTATATAAAAGTAAGAATTTACTTATAAATACCTAAGAAATCTATAAACTAACTATAAAACTAATTATAAAACTAATAACTAATTATAATAATAGACTTATTTATATATAATTATATATAAATAAGCTTATTATTCTTGGTTTGCTATAATAATAAACTGATTATCCTCCTCGTCTAAGCTTTTTTCTTGTTTATCTTCTTTTTTAGCTTTTTCTAATTCGTCTTTAAATACCCCCTACGATTTTAAGCAAGCTATCTTTTCAAAAGTACTCTTATTAAGTCGTTTACGTAATTTTGTAATAATAAGAGCCCCTTGGCTAAAGAAACGCTTGCTAGGCGCCGAAGAAGCCGGAATTCTAAGATATTTTCGAGCTAAAATAGCTAATATAAGGAATCTAGCGCTATTAGATTTCCAATATTCTAAGAGCTTATAAGCTTCTATTCTAATTAGAAATCAATAATTGATTTCAAAGCACTTAAGGCTATGATTGCTAATTTTTATTATTAATTAGAATTAGTAAGTTACTATAAAAATTAAGTGGAAAGTTCGAGAATTTGCCCCTTTTGCCACCCCTTGCCACCCTCTTTACAGCCACTCCTATTGTCCTAAAAATTTCTAAGCTAGTCTTATATTAGCTAGTAAATTAATTTGAATAATTATAATTCATTTTAATTAGATTTAATTAAATTTAAATTAATAGGTAGATTCTTTGATTCAATTTTGATTAATGCCAATTAATCAAATTAAATCAAATCATTTTTTACACTGCTAATAAACAATAATCCTTAAAATAAACAAGCTACTTTTAGCTTTTCTTATAAGCTAGCTATTGCACTCGAGTATTCCCTTTAAACTCGGAAATAATTAGAGCTTATATCTTTACTCTAATTTTAGAAATAAATACCTAATATATAATAATAGCAATTAAATATAATAAAAGACCCCAAAATTTTTATTACTTGCTATCTTTTACAAAAGAAGAAAAAATACTTTAAAAGCTACAAAATAGCTTAGCTAAATGCAATCTTAGTTAAATACTAATATAGCAAACTCATAAGACTAAGTATAAAAATATGCTAAAGCTTATTATAAAGGATATACTAAAACCTAGTTTAAAGGCATAGCTAATCTAATCTTATAAACTCTTTATTATCTATAGCCAACATTTAAATACTACTTCTACTTGCAATTTAATAAGGAGCTTAACTAAGAAAAGCTCTTTGCCAAGATTATAATATTATAATAAACAGCTAAAGCATAAATCGGAATATTGCAAAGCATATTATAGCCTTTACTCGGATTATCTTACTAATAATGCCCCTATTAATAATAGCCTATTAACAAATCCTTTTCTTACAAGGCTTAATGCCACAAATAAAGACTAATATAGCTTATAATAAAAGACTTGTTCTATTTAGCTATGAATATAAAAGCTAAAGCCGGATTTAAAATCTTCTCTTTAAACTTTCAAAGATCTTTATAAGCTATTATATCTTAGATAACTAAACTGCAAAATTATAAAAGTTATAGCTAAACTTATAATAACTTTATAAAATTGAGCCAAATAAAATATCTATTAAATAACTATAAGCTTTATTGATTAGCTTATAACAATTTAGATATATATAAGGAGATTATAAAGACTTATAATCTTTATATTATATTATACCAAAATTGTAGCTCTTTTTATAAGAGAAGTTTGCTTTGCAATTATAAAATGAGTAAAGGGGAAAACTAAGGAGAAAACTGCTTAGCTATAACCTCGCATTTACAAACAATTACAAATTGCTATATCTATAAAAGCACTTAGCATAAAGCTAAAGATTGCTTGGACTATTAAAACAAAAAGAACAAGAAAGCGCTTATTAAAAAATGCTTAAACTAATTTAAAAAAGAAAATTGTATAAAGAAGAAAAAGAAAAAGGATATACAAGAAAAGGCAAAGGCTAAGACTAGAAAAGTTTACTTTAAGCCTAAAAATTGCACTTTAACCAAGTTAGCATAAAAGAAAAAGAACTTAAAGCGCTATAAGTAAAGCTAGCTCTTTTAAAGTAAAAAGTATAAATAATATTAATATTATACCTTTATTATTACAAATTTTAAAATTCTTATTAAAAGAAACTAGACTATCTTATAAGAACTAAGTAAAGAGTACTAAGACTTTTAATTTAAAAGAATAAAGATATATAAAGTTTATAGCAAATATTTAAGCATTTTAGCAAAATTATAAAAAGAAAAGTTCATAAGATAATAAGACTAAAAACAAGAAAATAAAGCAAGAGAAGGAATTTGCAAATATAAAAAAGACACATCTTGCAGTTTAACAAACCGAGTTACTATTAAAAAAGATTCTATAAATAAAGGATTAGTGATAATTAAAGAAAAATAAGACTTGTTCTTAGTAAAGGCTATTAAAGAGAAAATTATAAATGAGAAACTAGTTTTAATATTAAGATATACTAATAAGATCCTTATTTAAGTACTTTTTAATATAAGAGCATTTAGCTAATATATCTTATAAAAGGCTACTAAGCTAGCTAAGTAGAAAAAACTAGTAAAATAATTAAGAAATGTACAAGCAACTAGCAAAAAGACTATCTTAATTTACAAGAAGTTTAATATAAAGCTATAATTGCTAGGCTTATCTTGTCAAAACAATTTTAAACAGTATACCGACTTTTATATAATAGATATAAAGCCCTTTAATGTTATTTTAAGTATAAAGTTTTAGAGAAAGCATTTGTGCTATATGGTCCCTCTAGTTGGCCAATCTTCCGGTCCACTGAACCGGACCTCTAGCCCGCTAATAGGAGCCCCGAATACGAGCTAAACGTCCGGTTTATACCTTCCCACTAGCTAATAGGAGGTAAAGGCCTCCGGGTTAGCACAATTCCGATTAACTAGAGCTTTTTGGTTAATATTTATAAAAATTATAAAAATTAAAACATAGCTATCTTTTATTAAACAAAGATCTTACTCGGAACTGCTAACCCCTTTATTTAATGCTTAAATTATTATATACAAATAGAAAAGGTGAGGTTTAAAGGGGAAATAACCTTATAAGATATGCGGCTAATTGTTACTTTAATAATCATTTTTAGAAGAAAATGATCCTTATCTCTTATACGCTAATTTACTTGCAAAAACTTGAAAAATTAATGCTTTTTATTTTCTTAGTACAAAGAATCAAGTAAATTCAAAGGCTTATAAGCAGCTATACTTCTTACAATTTTATAGTTTTTGGACAAATTTACTAATTCTTCTCTTTTGCAACACTTCTTTATTATTACTATATTATTGCTTCTTTTTACTTATTATATCTTTATTTACCCTTAATACACTTGATAGACTACGCAATCGAGTTTAGGGACACCCTAATTAATACTTTAATATTACAAGCATACTAAGAAGCTCTAATACTAGGTTTTTAGCCTTATCCCTTAACCCTTTGCTTAAAATCGACAATTGGACAGCTAAATTTAAAGCTTTATTTGATAAGAAGATTTAAGATAAAGAAGCTTACTATATCTTTTTTGCCAAGAAAAGAGCTAATTATATCTAGTACTTAAAGAACCTTATAGTAGCCCCCCGCAAAGAGACTAGAAAGCAAAAGATTAAGGACTTTAATGCACGCGCTACTTGTATTAAGAGCTATAAGCTTTAAGATAATCAATTATATTGCAAAGCAAAACCGACAAGCGCACTAAAGTCACTTATCTTACTCGATATGTAGCAATTTACTTTAATGCCTTTAAAAATATTTATATTATACACAAGTTACTAATACACTTTAGTAAGTAATATCTCCCCTTTTTCTCTAAATTCGGTAAGTGCTATTCTTATATATTAGCTAATATTAACTATATATAGCTATTACTAAAACTTATAAGAAATTGCTAAAGTTTATAGCTAGTATATCACATGAGATTGTCAAGTATATCTTAAGCAGCTATAAGCATTGCAATGCAATTGCCCCTCAAGTTGATATAAGAGGAGTTATCTTTATACTCTCCTTTTGCCTTAAAGAGAAGATAGTGCTAAATTTGATAAATTTTAAAGTAAGCTTTACTTTACCCTTTGCATATAAAAAAGCACAATTAAACTAATAAATTTATAGTCTTACCCCGATAGAGAATTTACTTAAGTATAGCAACTCAAATGCCATTTTTCTAAATTTGTATAAATTAAAGCTATAAAGGCTAAGACATCCGATAAAGTAGCTTATTTCTTTAAAATTTGGATAAATGAAAATAGCTTTTTACAAGTATTAGCATATAATAATAGTATAAAGTTTAAAGGGGCAGTTAAAGTCTTATGCAAATTACAAGGTACTAAAGTTGTTAATAAGAGAGCTTACTATCTGCAAAGTTAAAGATTAATCGAGGTTATTAACAAGATCTTTAAAGCATAACTACGCGTAGTATAAAAAGATACTAGCATTAAGGAATAGATGCAATTGCTTTTAATTATAGCTTGGGTTATTAATATTACTCGCCTAAAGACCCTCCTTAAAGGTGTAACCCCCTTTTAAGTATATTTTAGAAGGGACTTACTAAAATAGCAAAAGCTAACCTCCTTTTAAGTATAGTTTAGAAAGGACTTACTAAAATAGCAAAAGCTAGCTACTTTGCCTAAGCTTTATGCTAATAAAGGGACTCCTTTTATTAGTTATACGTTAAATGGTAAAGAGAATGAGACTAAAGAAGAAGAAGGTAAAGATGCTCTTTTTGTTAAGGAAAGTGAGTAAGAAGAGGAAGCAAGAAAGGGGCTTATTTTGTCCGAATTAAGCTAACAAGTAGCTAAGTATATAATAGAGGTTTAAGCAAGAATAATAAAGAAAAAGGGAGCTAATTCCTTATAATATGCTTTATAAGAGATAGTAATACTTGCAATCTTATTAAAACTTAAGTTCTTACTAGAAGTTAGTAAGATTCTAGTAAAGATTTTAGAAAAATTGCTAAAAGTATGTCTATTTACCCTCTTTAATTTCTTTTTCACTTGCTAATATATCTTCTCTTTTAGGGGTATTTAGTTATTTGCAAGTAAGGTTAGCTAATTACACTTTACTAGCCTAAAACCTTAAATAAAGTAAAGGATTAGCACTTGTATAAGGATATTCTTATTATAAGTGCTAAGAAGCCTTTACTAAAGATTACACTAAATAAAGCTATTTAGTTGATAAATGCTAAGGGCACTATTTCGGGGGTTTAAAAGAAAGGCCAAAATATCGAGCAGCAAAAGAAGAGGAAGGCAAATGAGATGGAAATTGCGGAATCGGGTACTATAAGGTTAAGGACTGCTATAGCTTTAGGCTTAGGGGCACCCGGGGCACTGACAATGAGGTTGACAAGGGCAGCAATAGCAAGAGGTGAAGCTTTATTGGCTAGAGGTCGAGGGGGTACACGTGCTAAAAGAGGAAGAACAAGCTAATTTGTTTCTATTTTCACTATTTTTTAATGCTTACTATTTGTCTTGCTAAGATTTTGATAATTTTTAGCTATATTTTGACTCTTTACTAGCAATTTCCGTGAAATAATTTGCAAAACTCACTATAAATATCAAAAGCATCAAAAGCATTAAAAGTGCTATTTTTGGTGAATCGGAGCTATTGCTTAACTGGAGGCCCTAAGGCCTCCAGTTGGCCAATAGGAGTAAGTGAATGGGATGCCCGACTCGTATTCGGGCCTCCAATTGGCCAATGGGAGGTCCGATTGGCCAGTTGGAGGCTCCCGTACAGTGAACCGGAGATATTGGCGAACCGGAGGGACCATATAACAATTATAAAGACAATAGGATTTAATTACAAAAATGTAGCTATTAGCATTATATTTTGCCTAAAAAGGCTTATATAACACTAGCGCTATACACGCATATCTTAGAAGCTAATTGTTAAAATTCTACGCTAGCACATACAGCGCTATTCCCGATTAGGCTAGGTTAGCGAACCTAGGATATTTAAGAAGCTTCTTATATTCCTTCATTCCTTCTTCCTTAGCTTTGTATAGTTGTAATTGAGACCCTTCTACTTTTGCCTTCTTTTCCAGGCCCTAAAGCTAGCGCTCGTGACACTAATTTATAGCTTACTAGAAATATCTTACAAATAGCTTAAAAGAAGGCAAAGCAAATGCTTAAATTAAAAGAATAAATAAATAGTAAAAGGAGAAGATATATATAAAGTTACTTGTAAGTTATTATAAACCTTAAAACCCTCGAGTATTTGTTAAATTAAATATTAGATAGCTTTAGCAATCTATTAAAATTCTTTAAAAAGGAACTTTATAAAATTGCTAAGAAATTTAAAGATATCCTAAGATTGGAACTATTACAAAGCACAAATAGCAAATATAGTTATATATAATATACAATTAATACAAGAGATACTAAACTAGTAAACCTCTTATTTTATTGTTTGTCTTTAATTTACTTAAATAAACAAGCTAAATAAACTTAAAAACTACTTAATATATTAGGGGAAAAAACGTGCTAACAACTTGCTAATAGTGCTAACGACGTGCTAACAATGCTAAAGATGTGCTAATTGCACTATTTTTACATATCTAAAAATTTAATATTAAATTTTCGACATTAAGTGCTAATTAACTGCTATTAGCACTAATTAAGTTATATGCACAAATAATACTTATCTTGCTAATATTAATTATTACAAGTTTTAATTTAGTTATATCTTTCACAAAAGCTTAAATAAAAATAATTTAGAAAACTGTCTTAATATTATAAAAATAACTCTATATAAGCTGCTTTACTAAAATGCCTTGCTAAAACTCCTTGCTAAAACGCTTTATAAAAGTGGCCCCGAAACTTAAGCTGCCCTCTAAAATGCCTTACTAAAACTCTTTAAAATGTTAGATAAAGAGATATTAGATAAAGAGATGTTAGATAAAGAAATGTTAAATAAAGAGAAGGAAAGGAGGAAAAGAGGAAAGAAGGAAAAAATTAAAATTATATTTACTAATTGTGCATATATTATACTAAAACCCTAGCAAGCTTTAATTTCGCTAATAAAGAAGGGTAAGCAGCTATTATAATATAAATAAAGCGCTACTTTTTACTTGTGCCGCTTATAGTATAATTGCCGGCTTATTTTTATATTATATATTATATAGCTAATTCTTAGGACTAAGGGGTTTACTTCTTAGGCCTCTTAAATTATCCTTTTAAATTGTCCTCTTAAACTGTTCTCTTAAATTGTTCTCTTAAACTATCCTCAAAATTGCCCTCTAAAACTGCCCTTTAAAACAGCCCTTTAAAACTAGTCCTCAATTGCTAATAAATTGCCCCACTTGCTAATTGACTGCTAAGTAACTACTAAGAGCACTATATAAGACTATATAATTAAGCAAAAAATTAATTAATTGCCCTACTTGCTAATTAACTACCAAATAGCTACTAATAGCACTAAGCAAGTGCCAATGGCACATGCGCTTAAGCGAAAAATTGTTAGCAAGTTTTTTTTTCTTGATATAAAGGACTTATTTATCCCTTTATATCTCTTTAAAGCACACTAGCGCTATTTGTTTAAAAGGCAAATAAGACTTAAAAAATATATATTAACTATTATGCTTTAAATAATATTATAGTTAAAAATAAGTTCCCTTTGCTGCAAATCTAAAAGCAAATTAATAAAATAAGGGATATAGTTATCTTCTCTAAAATTAACCTTTTTTTTTTAAGTTTTAGCAAATTAAAATAGTAGACTTAAGCATTAAAAAAACTGCCTTTAACACTCGAAACAGAAAATACAAGTTTTTAGTAATGCCTTTCAAGTCTACTAATGTGCTACTAACTTTTTAAGTAGCTATAAACTTGTTATTATAACTATTTTTTAATAAATCTGTTATAATATATATTAACAATCTCTTAATTTGTAGCAAAATAAAAGAAAAACATATGCAATATATTTATTAAGTTATAAAAAAGCTATAAGAAGCTAGCTTCTTTATTAGACCTTTTAAATATATATTTAAAGTTTATAAAATCGAATTTTGCAAATATGTAATTAGGGAAAGTAAAGTACAAATAACCAAAAATAAAGTAAATGCAATTAAGGACTAGCTAAAGCTAAGATAATATACTATATTTAACAATTTTTAAGACTTTGCTCTTATTATTATAAGTTTATTAAGGACTTTGCTTAGCTTACTATACTAATGCACAACTTCCTTAAAATAAAAAGCATATACAAATATTATAAAATTATCTAAAATGCCAAATGCAAGTCTTTATTCTTTAAATTTCAAGATATTATCATTTTTAAACTAGTTTTTGCTTAGCTAAATATTTGTGCTCCTTTTATTATTAAAACAAATGCATTAGACTTCGCATAAGGTATATAACTGCTTTAAGTTAAAAAGGACAGCAAAAAGCACTTAATAGCATTTAAAAGCAAGAAGTTTATAAGTATAAAGCGCAATTACCCAACTTATAAAAAGGAGCTACTAGCTATTAAAGATGCCTTGCAAGCTTAAAGCTTTTATATTAATAATAGCTATTATATAGTTATGTAAATAGACTATATTAGTCTTTTGTTACGGTTCTGCGCTGGCACGTGCAGCGCTACCGTATACTGCTATTCCTGATTAGGCTAAGGCTGGAGGGTTAGCGCGCCCCAGGGATATTTAGGGGGCTTCTTGTCCTCCTTCCTTCTCCTTCCTTCCTTAGCTTTGTATAGTCGAATATGAGACCCTTCTACCTTTGCTTTCCAAGCCTTGAAGTTGCATCCGTGACAATTATTATTAGACTTTTAAGATAAAGCACCTCGTTAAAGTAGTATATTTATATACTTTTAAGATAATTATATTACTATTTTAGTTATTAACTTATATAAAAAATGTGTATAATATTTTTAAATAGTATAAACTAAATGTCCTTTTTAAGTTTATAACTTGCAACTAAGTAATATGTTAGTAATTATTAACTTGTAAGGGCAAAAAGAGAAATTTCGATATACAAATAATAGCTATTGCAAAGAGTAAAATTATAAATCCTTATATTATAGTAAGCTATTAAGTTAAATCTCTTTAATTGCTAATATACTATTACAATAATAATAATTTAGTTATCTATTCCGGGTTACTTACTCTTTATTCTTAATAAAAGCTATAGTAATATAGCTAATATAGCAAGAATAAGCTTAATAATTGTAATAATTAAAATTGTATTAGTTTTATTTCGCAATAGCTAATAGCAAAATTCCTTAGTAATGTTTTTAGTTGCTATTAATCTTAGAAATTTTCTAAGTATATTTGCATAAAAGTATACTTAAAGACTCTTTAATTATATAAGTTGCACTTATGCATAATTAAAGACTATAACTTAAAGTTTAATTTGTGTAAACTATTTTTGTTATAAGTGTAAAATTTAGTTTAGTTATATATTAAACTTATTTACTTAATATTTGAAAATAATAAGTTAAAGGGCTAGCTTATAGCATATATAAGCAAAACTTTGCTTATAAAGTTTAATTGTGCGAGGGCAGTAGTAGCTATAAAAGTAATATAAGCTTTAAAGATTAGAAGGCTTTATATTTTCCTTTTAAAGAACAAAGTATTTAATAATATTTAAAATATATACTAGATACTTAAGTTATAAAAATATATAAAGAAGTTATGCAAATTAAGATAAAGATATTTGCAAGATAATTTGCTACTCGCTTTAAGGCTAAAAAATAATAATCGGGGTAAACTATTATAGCAAGTAAAGCGTTATTAAAGTAGTAAAAGACAACTATTATTAATGTGCCTTTAATAGAAAATAATGCTACTTAGATTAACTTGCTTAAAGAGGTAAGATTTATAAGAAGATATTATATTTTAACAAGAGTGTAACCTTTATAAAATAATAAAGCATTAAAATTATTTAAATAATTTACAAAACAAGAAGATTATTTATCCTTATTATATAAGCGCTATCCTCCCCTTATAGCTCGAATTAGCTTTACAAAACGGGTATAAAAGGCAATAAATCTTTTTAATAGTTATAAGAGCTTAGCTTTGCCCCTTATTATTCCGAAGCCTTATACTTGTCTTTATAGCCTCTTTAATAAAATATTTTTTCTACTTCTTTTATAGTTTTCTATTAAAGAAATATAGCTTTTAAATCTCAATTTCCGTTTCGAGCGTTACAAATATTTTTCTCCTTTACTATTCTTGTTTTCTCGATTCTCGGTATATTTACTTAAAAATCTCATTCCTTTAAGCTAAGTTTTGTTAATAAAAACTAGTAATATATTAGGAAAATTAATACTTATTAACTTTAATTATCTTTTTAATCTTTATGCCTTACTTCGCTCTTCTTATAAGTTAATATATTAGACTAGCATTATACTTTATATGTAATTAGCCCACGTCTTTTAACTTAATATAAGTTATAACTTAAGAGTAACTAGTATCTTTACCTTATATTACTCTCTTTGCTATCGAATTTGTTATTTCCCTTTTATATATAGCTAGTAATATTACTATTATTATTTTAGCTATAACCTCTTTTAAGAACTTATATATCGCAAGAGGCGCTAATAAAGCTTTCTCTATCTTTAGCTACTTAGTATAAAGTGCTTCGGCTATTATTTATATTATTAAACTCTCGAAGATTAAAAAAGAGTCGTCTTGCGTAAAAGATATATCTAAAAAGCTAGTCGAGGTAATATAAGATAAAGTAGCTAAAATAGCTAGCTTTCGAGTATAAAAGAATTAACTTGCAAAAATTTTATCTTTAAATCTAATTAAAGTATATTTAAAATAAGAGGATTATTTTATCTTAAATATTTCCTCTTTAAAGTATAAAATCACAAAGAGAAGGGGAAGTTAACATTTATTTAAGTGTAAAGCCGATTTATGCCACAAAAAAGCAAGCTTAAATAAACTTATATTGCTAATAAACAAAAGACATAATAGCTTTCTTAAAACAAGTAATAATATAAGAAATAAAAATAGATATAATAATTATAAAAGATCCTTTTATATCTTTTGTTTAGTTCTCTTTTTACTCGGGTCTTTTATTAATTTGTAATAACTGCCTTAATTGTAATTAATGCAATTAAGCAATATAAGCAAGTCGCTTTAGCTTTAAGCCTAAGGATTATTATACTTTTATCTTAGCTTTAAGCATAAATATAGCCTCTAAGAGAGTAATCTCCGAGCTAAGGGGTAAGGAACTTAACTACTATGTTAAGTTAAAGATTCCTAGTCTATAATAGCCGGAATAGTAAGCAGCCGCTTAGTGCAGCGAGCCCGTCCTAGCATCTATAAATGAGCAATAGTCACTCGAAGGGCCGTTTTTAGCTCCTTAATTGAGGACTTAGATAATTAAGATAATTAAAGATAATAACTAGCAATTTTAAGAGGGGACTCGCTTATTATTGCTTTAGCTTAAATTGAGGCAAATGCACTAGGCAAAGTTTAGCGAGCGGCTAAGGCATAGCGACTAAACTAGCCGAATTTAATAGCCTTAAATTATAGTAATTAGTTATATAATATAAGCGCTACCCGAAGTTTGCTATTAGTTAAAACAAATTCGTCTATTAAAATAACTACTATACTAAACCTTACAAGATTTTAATCTTAATTATATTAAATCGTATTTAGTTATAATATATTTATCCTTAATTATAATTTATTACTTAATGCCTTATTTATCTCTAATGCCTTATATAATAAACGAAATCTATTCTCTTATAAGGCGTCTAAACTACTTAAATAGCTAAAACCCCGACCGATATAGTAGCCTTATCCGAAACTATTAAAGCTATTAAGAATCGATTAGTGCGTCTTGTTA
>Ga0302221_10002087_pt1 | contig 12608 bp, 3 predicted proteins | sample II_Palsa_E2_1_FD_193517 | JGI IMG/M metagenome (GOLD analysis project Ga0302221, IMG submission 193517) | Peat permafrost microbial communities from Stordalen Mire near Abisko, Sweden - II_Palsa_E2_1 | ecosystem: Environmental > Terrestrial > Soil > Palsa > Peat permafrost | place: Sweden... | reverse complement strand
GTGTGGTGGTTGATAAATGTAAGGTTCTAGTGGGGTGCGGGGTTGATTAATATCAGTTGGCCTTAACTGTACTAATATTAAAAATTATTATAATACTCTTTTTAAAGACTATTTGCTAGCTTATTCCTTATAAAATATAAATTCGACTAAATACTAATAAATATAAAGCTAAATAAACGGAATAGTCGATGCTTTAATCCTTTTAATAATTATAATAAAGCTTATTAGAAATAAGGAAAACTCTCTTTAAGCAATTATATAAGCATTAAAGTAATAGTTTGCCTTAATTAATATTAGTATACTTATTATAATAAGACAAGAGTATTATATTATCTTTAAGTAAGTTAAGCAAGGAAATATTAACTTAGCGCGCTAGTAAGCAAAATAGTATAAAGCTTATTAAAAGGCTAAAGCTCTTAAGCTAGCTAATATCAAGGGAATAATTGCAATAAAGGACTTCTTAATTGCAATTTTAAGGAGAATAGCCCTTGCTTAAGCAAGTGCTAAACTATTAAATCTTATTAAATAAGATAAGCTTAGCAAAGAGTATATAATACTTAAAAAGTATAGTATTGTATTTTCGGCTATAGCTTTAAAAGATTTTACTATAAAAAGCACTAAAATGCTAAAGATCTTTGCTACTCTTAATAGCTACTTGGACTTTTAATTAAAGTAAGAAAATTTTACTAAAAATGCTTAAAATTACTTATACCTTTACTAAAGCGTTAAAGCTTAAAAACATTAATAAAGGCCGGAAATATATAAAGTTTTAGAATTTGCAATTACTAAATTAACTAATAAGCTAATCTTCTAAAAACTAATAGCTAAATAATGCAAGAATGCTAAGAAAAGGCTTTAAGAACTATGCTAAAAGGACTTAAAAGCTAAGCTTGAAAAATAATATAAAGTTAAAATCATAGTAAAAGCATCCCTTAGCTCGAAAAAGGACTAAAGATTAGCTAAGCCGAAGTTTCTAGGAAATATTAATATAGCACTTATAAACTTACTTCTCTTAACTTAGTTATTAAGTATAAAGTTATATACTATGCTCGATTTTGCTAAATATCCTTTATTAGCAAGCACTCTATTTAACAATTGTAAAGCTATATATTTAGTAAATAACAAGGACTTGCTTAAACTTAGGTTATTTATTAAAGCCTTTTATAATAAGTGTATTAAAGCTAGATCTTTAAGCTTCCCGATTTTAGGATATATTATTAAAGTAATTAAAAAGGCTTTAAATAGCACTAGTAGCCTTAGCTTAGCAAATCTAGTTTTAAACAATATTATAGTTATAAAGGGTTTCTATATTAATATAATATTAAAAGCTTAATTGTATAAAGCAAGAGTTTAATATTATAAACTAAACTACTTACTTCGATTCGGAAAAAAGGGAAAGAGCGTTATATTAAAGCAACTAAAGCGCATATACAATTTAGTATTCCTTAAATATAAGCTACTCTTTACTTAAAAGTTTTAACCGAAATTTTAACAAGTATAAAAGGATTTTTAATATTTTTAACAATTAATTAAAGTATTAAGACAAGGTTTTAGCGCTTTTAAAACTTCTTTAAGCTAAGAAGTAATTTAAAAGAAGTATAATATATATAAGCAAGGCACTTAAGCTTAAAAGCTTTGCAAGTACTTGTTAAAAATGCAAGGAATGTGATTATTAATAGCATAGTAAAAGTAAAGTGTATATATTACACAATTATTTATATAACAAAAGTTGTTTTATAGCAAGCTTTTAAGAAGAAGTCTTTAAAGCTATTTTTTAGGATTTTATAAGACTTATTCGATTTCTTAAAAGGCTATAATAAAGCTTAATAGCTATTAGTAATTAAGGACAAGTATAGTAAAAAGCTTTTTAGCTTTATTCTTATAAGCAAGTTTATAGCAAAAGTGTTTAATATACTTTAAGACTTTAATTATTAAGTAAAGAAGCAATACAATCTTGCAATTTGCAAAATAAAATATAATAATAACACTTTATAATTGCAATTAAGGGAGAGATAGCTTATAAAATCTAAGTAAAAGAAAAAGGCATTGTTGCATGCAATGTCATGTGCAGGGCACGTGACCCATTCGGCTGTATATTAATCCTCTTCGCGAGCTTCGCTCGCTTATGATCATCATCAATCATATATTATTATAGCAGTAGCATTTTTACTGCAACAGGCATTAAACTCGAGCTTATACTTACTTATACTTATAAGCCTAATAAAGGTTTCGAATGCGCAAGATAAGAGGTTATTAATAAGTCGATTAAAATGCGCTTTAAAGCTAGACTTTTAAAAAACCTTTAGCTAAAAATAACATTTGCTACTATATTTTTGTATAATAAGAGCCCCTCTTACGCGTATAACATGCGCGCACTTAATAAGATTCTTAATACTTAATTTCGAAATTACTTTAAATAGTATAATCTAGCGCTTATTACGTGTTTAACAACTAATCTTTAACTTAATTAAAGTGGGATTTATATATATAAAGCTTATATATATTTAATAATTAAGGAATATAAAGCAAAAAAGCAAAAAATAGCTTTTAAAGTTAATCTTTGCAAGTATATCGGATATCTAGTTAAATATATAGCTTTTAATATATATAAGATTTAAGTTCTTGCGCTTAAGAGGGTTATTATTACACAAAATATAACTTTTAATAAAAATATTCTTTATTTTAAAGAGTTTGAGCAAGTAAAAAGCTAATTAATTGCAATTACTTAGCAAGTAATTAAACTAATTAAAGAAGAAGAGACTTAGTGTTGGTATAGCCAGGTGATCCGAATGTGTGACACATAATAGTACCCCAAAAGTAATATATTTAATAAGTCTATAATGTGTGTCCCTTGTTAAATAGAGATTACTATATATATATAAGGAGCATAAGGAGTAAAACAGTACACGCAAAGCAAGTGCCGATTTGTATAAGTTATATATAGCCCGAATAAGCTAAGTATAATTATATAAGTTGTATATATCCCACTTACAAATAGAAGTGGGATATATTACATATATCGGGCCCGCGCGTATAAAGGATTTAAACTAGGGCCCGAAAAGCAAGCTTGCTAGAACCCGAAAGTAGGATTAGGAATAGGGCTAATAGTTAAGCTATATAAGAATAAAAGTAAAAGCAATACTAGGGGTAAATGCAATATATATTCCGACACTAGTAACCTTTTCTTCTTATACAAAATATACTCGAATTAAAAGTAACCCATGCTTAAATAACCAAAAAACAAGCAAGGTAAAGCAAGTAAACTAAAGTATAAAACAAGCAAGTAAATTAGATAAATTAAAACAAGTAAACCCGAAAGAATTATAATATGCTTTAGTCCTTATATAACTAGGGAATCTAAAAATTCCTTTGTCACGTGCTATTGCTACCTTGTTTTTTCAGCCGCCCTTAAAAGGGGAATTCCCCTTCCTAGAGCAGCCTTAATCCTTAAGCTGCCTTTAAAGGTGCAACTTGCTAATTCTGCCGCTTTCCGAGCAGCTTTAAACTTAAAGCATTAACCGCGTCACATGCCTTAGCCTAAAAGCCTCTAACTACACTTGCACTATTTGCTCTCTTTACTTATCCTTTAACTTATATATCCAATTAATTCATATCAATAAACCTCTCTAAAGCCTTATTCGGAGTCCCTTTAATTATAGCATCTACTAAGTTATCTTAGCTATTAATTTATTATATCTTTATAAATTTCCTTTATTTATATAATTGTCAAATAGCTATAATATCGATTATTAGCCTCTTCTCTTTAATAGTTCTAAGCTTAACAAGGCATTTATATAATAAATAAGAATTAGTGCAAATAATAATTAAAGTTAAAGGTAGTCCTAGTTAATTAATAATTATTTTAATAATAGTATTAATAGCAATAGCTATATTAATACTTCTTACTATTTTATATACCTTTAATGCAAGGACACTTTTAGTAACCCGTTTGCTCTTTATATTATTATAATAAACTAAGTTGCTTTGTATTTTAAATAAGTCTAATATTATACTTATAATTTTATTTGCAAGAATAATTTTATATTTAATTTAAAAGCTTAAATCTTTGTTATTTGCAAATAATCTATTAATAAATACAAATAGCTTTATATGCTTTAAATTTAAATTTATATATCTAATTCCTCGTTTTAAGTTATTTAGTTGCTATTATAATTGTTTATTTAGCATTATTATATCTTTTTCAATTAATTTTTAGTATTAAGCTGCAATTAACAAGTCAAAAATAGCCTCTAATTAGCAAATTGTTATAATATATGCTTTATAGGCTTATTGCTCCTTATATTAGTTATTTTAAGCAAGTAATTTTGCATTAACTAGCTTAATTTTCTTACTTTAGCCCTTTTGCACTAGTAATATTAAATCCTTTTTTTGCTAAAGGATATACTTATTAAAAATTAATAGCATATTAAGTAATAATTACTTTATAAGTTTTATAGTAATATTTGCTTTTGCAAGTTCTTTGTGCTTTAAGGCCTTAAATTTGCTATCTTCTAAGATTAAGGTATTATTTGTTTGCATTCCGACTAATTTAAAAGCTTATATTATTATTGTTACTAAAAGGCAAGGATTATATAATAAGGTTATTATATATAGCTTTTCCTAGTAATATTTATAATATATAGCCCACTAATAAGTTCTAGCTTCTAATATACTATATAATAGTTTTTATACAATTATAATTGTTTTAAGTAAGAATTGGGCCTTAAGTTCCTTAAGTAAATGCACTAGGATTTGTCAATTTAAGAATATTATAAATTAAATATATGCTTATATAATATCTTAAAAGAATAAGTTAATATCTATTTTTGCAAGTAATAATTCAAGTGCTATAATTAGCTTTTAGCTTGCCCGCTAAATCGTAAATAATTATATTAAAATCACTTCCTTTCTTTTATTATTATATACTTAAATTACTAATTGTAATTTCTTATATAATAAGTTAATTAACTTACTTTTAACTTTATTTACTAGTTTAAAATTGAAAATTCTGCCTTTATAAACCTTAAAATTATATAAAATAAACTCAAAAACATCTCTTGCAATTAAAGCCTTAATTTCTTGCTTTTATAAAGCTTAAAATAGTAGTCCTAGTATAATAATTACCCCTTATTTCCTTAGCTAAAGTAAAAGTTGCAAATTAGCCTCTTCTTTCCTAATACTAAAAACTTTTAAGTTTTCTTTATACTAATAAAAAGGAATTTCGATAACTAGTCTTATAGCTCGAGTGCTAGTTGCTAATTCCTTTGTTTTATTAATAACCCTTGCCAAGTTTATTAAATTGTAAGTTAAAATTGCTTAATATATTTTTGCATTAATTAAATTAAGTAGCAAATTTATATAAAATAGCTTTACAACTATAAACCGAAAATTAGTTAGTTTATATAGCATTTAATTATACTAGTTTTGCTATTTATTGCAATTAATTTATATAAGCCCTTTTACCCCTTATTCTCGCGCTATACTTATATATCCGACTAGAGTAATAAATTGTGCATTTTATTTATAACTAGCCTATTTTTAGTAGCAAGTGCTTTTTAGACTTAGCATTTTATATAAAATTGTTATACTTCCTTTATTATTATACAAATAGCTTTTGCTCTCTTAGTAATTATAAGTGCAAGAGGGTCTTAGTCTATAATTTTAAAATATAATCCAAAAATAAGGAGTATAAGCACAAGCTTATCCGGTTTTATAATGTCATTTATAGCCTTTATTGCCATTTGCAAAATTAGCTCTTTATTAAGCTTTTCATCTTGCAACTCCTCTTATAAGATTTTGTACAAACATCTTAATAATATATAATATTATTCGACTTTACTAATGCTATTATAAGCTTTAACTAGTACTTCCTTTACTTTAATAGCTAGTAATTTTGCATACTACTAGAATTTTATTAATAAGAAGTTTTTCCTAGTATTATATATTAAGTAATCAAGTAAACCCTAATATATATCAATTTAATATAATTGTATAATATCTTATACCATTTTTATTAATATATTCTTTAAAAACTATATAATATTAAATGCTATAGCTTTATTAATAGCTTAAAGCACTAATTTGCTATTTAAGTAAAGCATATCAATTATAACTAAATAGTTAAAATTGTAGTTGTCTTTAAAAGTAAACTTAAATTAGCTAAGTAATTTTGCATACAATTAACAACTCTTGCAATACTTTATTAATTGCTCAATTATATATTAATTAATACTTATATACCCGGCCTACTTTAATACTTTTGCTAGCTTTTATAAAAATAAGTGTCTAAAATAACAGTAAAGTTGCTTTAGCTTTATTTCTATCAAGTAACTATATGCTATAGCTTCTTCTTTGTATAAAAGCATTTATAAGTGGCCCCATTTCTATACAATTGGCATAGTCTTCTTGCCTTAAATTAAAACATTAGCCAAGTTATCCAATTTAATCCCCATTTTGTCTATATCTTAAATATAATACAAGAATAGTATATTTGCTAATATAATATAAAATGTAATTAGCTTAAGTAATATATTTATAGTAATTATTCTTTATATAGTTGCTAACCCTTTATTAAATCGGATATAGTAATTTCTAGTATTTGTATAATTAATTTTAACTATCAAGTTAAGCTTTTATAATATTAAGACTTGTAGCTCCCTTGCTATTAATACGCTTAATATGCCACTATTAGGTATAATTCCTTAAAATATGCTTAAAGAATAGCAATCCTCAAATATAAAAACTAATATTTCTAAGAGCTAAGTGAAAATGTCCTCTATAGTAATTATATATATAAATAACTAGTTATTTAAGGTTATTATTACCTTTAATCTATTAATTTTACCGAATTCGGTAAAGAACTACTTTATATTATATAATAATTTGTGCATTTTTAGTAATGCAATCTACTATAAGTTGTGCAATTGCAATAAATTGTCTAACTTGTTATTGCTATTGCTATTTTCATTTAAAGTTCCCTCGAATTCTAATATAAAACCTTAAAAATCCTCTTCTAATACATTTGTAACAAATTGCTAATATGCCTTCTTTTTCTCCTTATTTGTATGCTTTATAGACTAGTATCTTAGTTATCTGCAAACAAAGCACTTCTTTGTATAATCTTTTATAATTTTGTTGCAATTTGCAAAATAACTTGCAAAACAACTTGTAAAATGCCTTAAAAAATGCTTTACAAAACAGCCTCGGGAATAGCCCGCAAAACGACTCCTTTTATTGCGCTTATAGCCTTTATAAGTTTAATTAGTCTAATACTAAGTAAAGTTATATAACTTATCCTTGTCTTCTTAGTAATATACCAGATAATCCTTTAGCTCCTTTTCTTATACAAATTGCTTTATTACTAAATATAGCTTTGCATATACCCACTTAAAAGTAAATGCTAATTTAAACAATACTAGTTAATACTCTAGAATGCTACTATATGCGTTAATTACTTAGTCTTATAAGTTATACTTGTTTTAGTATTTTGCTAATAGTCCCCGCTAAGCTATATATAAAGTGTTAAAGAGCACTTTTAAGCATTTAAGTTAAGTCTTCTTAGAGTATTTTGTTATAATATAATAAAGTGTTATTCCTCTCTATTTTATAAGATACTTTTATTGCTATTCCTTTATCTTAAAGTAAGTTCTAGTCATTTCTATTATAATAGTAAAATCGTATAATTGCCTAAATATTTTATTATAGTAAAATGCGCTAGCTTATCCTTTAAGTATAATAGAAAATGCCAAATAGAATTAGTTATCTGCTAATCCGATCTTTGTATAGCAGTCGAAAAACACTTAAAATTTAATGTCTAAAATATTATACTCTTTACTTTTATATTTCTTGTTATTACTTGTATAGATTTTTATTATATTTGCAAGTAGCTATAGCTAAGTTATATAAATTAGTAAATTGTATAAGACAACTAGCTTTAGTTATATAATAAGAGATAATAATCCTTGTCTAAGTAAAAGGTGCAAATTACTATTAAATTGTTTATATAATTATATTAATAAATATAATATTTTGTCCCGGGGTAGCTGTCTTAGTAATACATAACTTAGGGTTTGCTCTAGCTAGGGTAATTTTATATAGTATATAGCTAACTAGTCTTGTTTAATTATTAAGTATAGTTTTTAATATATTAGATTTAATATAAAGACAAACTTCCTCCTTAAATTAAGCATCTCCTAGAATTTGTCCTCTATTTATTAGTATTATGCCTCCTCTATAAGGGTGCTATATATTGCTTTAGCAAAGGAGATTAGTTTGCCTTATTTCTTAACTTATACTCTATATGCAACCAAGTATATACAAAGCTCTTTTAAAGCTAATCAACTAGCCTTTTTAAGCATCTTAAGTGTTTATCCTTTTATGCTTTCCCGGAACTCTTCTTATAAGTTAAAGTTTATATATTTGAAGTGTTTATACTATAAGATTAATATTTTAATATAATTATTTATAAATTCCTCTCTATAAGTGTCTAGGTTATCTAGATAAAAGGTTTTGCCCTAGTTTTCCCTATTTAATAAATAAAGCAATAAGGAAAGGAATAAAAGCATTTTATTGTTTTATATACTAAAAATTGCCTTTGTACAATTGTCCGGGTATAATATAAATTAAATAGATTATAAAAATAGTAGTTTTGCATAATAGACATAGAATTAGTCTAAAATTAATCTAAAGCGACTTTACACTTAATTCTTTCTTAAATCCTTAAAAACCTTTTATACCTCTTAATTTCAACTAAGCTAAAGCAACTTTATACTTGATTTAAAATAAGAGCCTTTAGTTCCTTTTAGCACAAGTTATAAAAGTAGTATAAATTAGTCTTTACTTAAGCTAAAGCAACTTTGTACTTAAATATCTTCTAACTTAATGCAACAAGTATAAAATGCCTCTTCTAAAAACTGCTTTCTTAGCTATTTTGTGGTTTATTTAACTAAATAAATTAACTACTAATTAATGTTAGTATAGCTAAGTAATTCGAATGTATAACATATAATAATACTTTAAAAGTAATATATTTAATAAGTCTATAATGTGTATCCCTTGTTAAATAGGGACTGCTATATATATATAAGGAGCATAAAAAGTAAAATAGTATATGCAAAGCAAGTGCTAATTTGTACAAGTTATGCATAGCCTAAATAGGCCGAGTATAACTATACAAGTCGTGTATATCCCACTTATAAATGGAAGTGGGATATACTACATGCATCGGGCCCGCGCGTACAAAGGATCTAAACTAGGGCCCGAAAAGCAGGCTTGCTAGAACCCGAAAGTAGGATTAGGAACAGGGCCGGTAGTCAGGCCGTACAGGAATAGAAGTAAAAGCAATACTGGGGGTAAATGCAATATATGTTCCGACACTTAGGGTACTAGGTTAATCTTTAAGAATATTAGACTATAAATTGATAACTTACTTAATCAAATCAAAAAGTTGCTTATTATAAGGGGTAGGCTAAAGCTCTTAGTTAAGGTCTTAAGCGGCTAAGACTCAGGGGTAAAAAGCTTTGCGCTTATAAAACTTGTAAAGAGATTTAGACTTTTGTCTTTAAAACTTACTTTAAAGCTTAAAAGCATACTAAGTTTAGCTAAGAATAAAGGGGATTATATTAGGCTAATTAGTGCGCTTAGCACTTTAAATAAAGAGGCTATTAAGCTTTTAGACCTTATTAGGGAAGTGCACTTATTTAAAATAAGGGAGAAAAGGACTTTATTAATAAATTTATTATATAATCTAGCTTCGGGTGATTTAAAGAAATTTAAAGAACCTTTTAAGCTAATTTTAGTTAATTTATTATAAGATTTAGCTTTAAGTGATTTAGAGAAATCTAAAAAGCCTTTTGCTTATACTTTAAGTAATCTAAAAAACTTTAAAGAACTTATAATAAAGCCGAAACGCAAATAAGAGTGTAAAATATAAGTTTAAAGTCGGGTAAGCAAGAGAATCCAAAGAAAGTAGCTTAATAATAACAAACACAATTATAGCAAAGCTATGCTTAATAGCAATTAAGTATATGCAACTTTAAGTGTATTATTAGTTATTATAGCAAAATCGGATAATACTAATTACCTCAAATCTCTCTTTAGTATATTATAGCCTAATTAGCTAAGCAAATTAAATAATAAAAACAAGGAAAAGTATAAAATAATATATATAATAATTGTAGTATTAATTCTTTAAAAGGGCCTAAAAGGGGGATTACCTCTTAAGAGCAAAGTACTTTGCATTTATTAAAGCAAGCTTCTAAAAGCATTAAAGTCCTAAAATAATTTAAAGAAATATTTACTTAGCGCTTTATTTCGGCAAGATATAAAGCTTAAGCTAAAGAACTTTAAATTTAGAGATTATTAGAGGGTTATCTTATATAGCAAAACTATAGCTTACTTGATTTTATTAAAGTGGGTATTTATATATAAAGTAAATTCTAATAGCTATTTAACTAAGTATTAATCGAGGATAATTATAAAGGGAGATCTCTAAGAAGAGGAGTTAATCTTGTTAACTTATATAATAATACTTGTAATATGCTTATTTAAAATTGCTATAGCTATTATAGCTTTCTTTAATTTAAAGATTAAGCAATTTGATATAATTAATGCTTTTGCTAATGCAAAAAGGCTAGTCGAAAGCTTATTAGTAGTATGCTAACTTCTTAATAGCTTTAAAGTGCTAAGAATATATGCTAAAATCGATTGAGCTTTATATAAGCTTAAAGACTCCCTAATATTATAATATAAGGAATTTGCAAGCACTTTTACTAGGATTAGGCTTATTATATACAAGGAAGAGCTATGCATTTTTGTAAACTTAAAATATAAGGTTTTTGTCTTATTTTATATTAATAACATTTAAGTAATATTCTATAAGCGCAATAAAGCATTAGCTAAGAAGATTATCCGGCAAATTAATATAATATATAATTTTCACTTAATAAGAGATATAGAATAGTTTTTAAGAGTTTGAGTAATCCGGGACAAAGCTGCTTGTAAGATTTAGCTTATATATGATATATATATATATGATATATATATTAAAAAGATTGCAAAGAAGTTTTAATTAATTAATAGAAAGTGTATAAGCACCTTTCTCTTAATCTTAGAGCTTAAGAAGTATATAGGACAAGGTCCTTTTAAGCAAATTAAGAAATATTAAAAAAAGGTTAATTTTATGCTTTATATTATAATTATAATTAGGCTAAATGTGGTATATGCCGTTTTTTTGCTTTTATAGTTTTTAATAAACTTTAAGCTTAAGCATATCTTAGCTATTAATTAGACAATTAAATACTTGTATAAAATGCGATTTTTAAGGATTTAATACTTGAACAAGTACTAAGATATTAATTTGATAATTGCCTTTAACGCTTTATATGCTAATAATGTCAATACTTAACAATTTTTGTAAGGATATATTATATCTTTGTTTAAAGGGCCGGTTATATAAAAGGTAGCTTGTTAATTAATAATTATTACTTTAACAATTAAAGCAAAGCTACTTGCTATTAAGCATATAGCAAAGGAAATTATAGCTTTTTAATGTTTCTTTAAAGACATTAAACTCAATTTAAGAGAGCTATAGATAATCTTTTGCAATAACTAGTAAACAATTAAGCTTATAATAAAAAAGAGTAAGAAAATTACTATTAAGCTGCGCTATATCGACATTTAAAATATATAATTATGCTAAGAGTATGCTAAAGGTATATTTTAAGTGATATATCTTTTTATAAAAGAGATATTAGCAAATAGCTTAATTAAAAGCTTATTATAATATAAGTTTAAATACTTTTAATTATTATTAAACTTGCAAGACTTATATAAAAAGCTTAAAGATATAAAATAGCAAGGGAATATAGTTTCTTTTATTTATAGTTCCTTTTATTTATTTTTAGATATTAACGAAACTTATTTATTTATAAAGGAGTATAGCTTATAATAAGCAATAATCTTAAGCTAATACTTTAAGTTTTAAAGCTTATTTAATTAACTTATTTATTAATTAGCTAAATAATGCTTTAATATAAGCATAGCATATAATAATACTATTAACTAATTCTTTTTTATCTTTATTTACATCTTCTTTTGCTTTTAAAAAGCTCTTTTCTTATTTTTAGTTATCTTCTTTATTACCCTTAAAAAGTATATAAATTGCAGTTTTAAGTGCCTTTAATTGCTAAAAGAATTAATTAATAAGCTATATTAAGCTTAAATATAAAAAAGAGATTTACTTAAGCCGAAGTATTAGTAACTAGCGCATTAATAAGCTTTTAAGTTATAATAGTAATAGTAAGAGGAATAAGAATGCACATATAACTAAATATATAGCACTAGCAATGCGCGTTTCTAGTAATAGTATTATAATATTAACTATTTAATTGGCTAGCAAGAGCATTTCTAATATATTTAAGGCAAGAAACTAGTTGCAAAGCTCTTTAAGAAGGGCAAAAAGCAAAGTAAGGTATTTAAGTAATAAAAATTGTAAAGGAATTTGCAAGAGAAGGTAAAGCTAATAAATTAAAGACATTAATTCGAGTATAACAACTATAATAGTATAAAGCTAAAGTTAATAGACTAGCACTTGTAGCGTGATGCTATAA
>Ga0302221_10002085_pt1 | contig 12618 bp, 11 predicted proteins | sample II_Palsa_E2_1_FD_193517 | JGI IMG/M metagenome (GOLD analysis project Ga0302221, IMG submission 193517) | Peat permafrost microbial communities from Stordalen Mire near Abisko, Sweden - II_Palsa_E2_1 | ecosystem: Environmental > Terrestrial > Soil > Palsa > Peat permafrost | place: Sweden... | reverse complement strand
AAAGGGGCAGAGAGTACGGATATCTTGAGCGCCACCAATCTAGAAGGTCAGGTGCAAGAGTTGAGTGGTCAGGTAAAGGACTTGAGTGCCAAAATCGCCGAGTTGACAGCCTTGATTATAGCACAAGGCGGACCTGTTGCTCCGCCAGATGAGGACGAAGACGATGAAGCGGCGTGAGACATGTATTCATGACTAACAAAGCACGTTTGAAAGTATGCACACTGAACAAATGGGGACCGCCGGCCACTACTCCTCTGTGATAGGCAGTATTGGTGTGCTTCAGCAGCAATGAAAGCCTTAACTCCTCGCTGCCCTATTCGTGATCTTGAGATCTCGCACAGTGACGCATGCTGCATGCTGAATCAGATTCAGACATCCTTGTATTCACACAAAGCTGCCGTATTCCTCTGCAGCCCTGCATTTAAAACAACCTCACCTCGGCTGCTGCCCACTATCTGGACCTTACAGATCCAACGATCCCTGCTGGTACCCATCTGACTATCCCAGCGCCTTTGCTTCGGAAGTGGCACGATCAGAAGATCGGCATCTACATTCTATGCTGCTGAAACCTGCTTTGGATCTGAAACGGGTCAATCTTGGGGATGCAAAATATATTTTCAAAAGTGGGAAGGGAATGGAGGAAGTTGGTTTTGCAGGACCCTTTCTCGCGGGAGCTAGGGTATATGCGGGAAGGGTCCATCAGCCTGCAGTAGCTTGTTCCTGGTACTTGTCTTGCTTTGCCACTACTTATCCATAATACGGAGTTTCCTCCGCTGCTTGATTACTGGCACCAGATACATGGATGATGGAAGGATTCGTAACACTTGTTCATGAATCGACGGTGTTAAAGACCATTACGCCTCTCAGGCCAACCACGAGTCATTCATATAACTTCCCACTTCCCCAGGGACGGCGCCACGATAATCTCTTCAGACTACATGCCGCTCAAAGCGAAAATTAATCCTGCAAAACAAGCAGAAATGGGATCCAGAAGCCCTCAACCCCAATACAAACCTCATACCCTTCCCTTCACAACGCTGGATGTCTTCACCAGCACTCCATACTCCGGGAACCCCCTCGCGCTGATCCGGATCCCCAGCTCGCTCGCCTCCCTCGTCACACAGACTCAAAAGCAACTTATAGCACAAGAATTCAACCTCTCGGAGACAATATTCCTTCATGAACCCCACAACCCAGCCATACCCGAGTGGAAAGTAGACATCTTCACCACCGATGCAGAGTTACCATTTGCAGGACACCCGACCATAGGCGCCGCAGCCTACGTCCTCTCGCTCTCCGGCGAGCAACAGTGGAAGCATGGCACTCTAGTCACAAGAGCTGGACCGATCAAAATTGCCCTACATCCTGATGGAGCGGAGGGAGGAGTTGTGACTGCGGAGATCCCGCACAATGTACATATTCACAAACATACCCTCGGTCAACTCACGCTGCCTGTCTCCGGTCTCTCGAGCGAGAAAGAATTACGTGATGCAGAGTTCAAAGCCCCAATTGTTTCTATTGTTAAGGGAATGACTTTCCTGCTTGTTGAACTTGAGAGCCTGGAAGCGCTTGGGAGGGTTAGGTTCCAGGGAACGAGTATTGATTTTCATGGGGTGTTGGATAAGGAGGAGGGGTGGGGAGAGAGTTTTGTGGCGAAGTATTATTTTGTTGTTTTGAAAGGAAATGTTGAAGGAGGGGAAGGGAAAGGAGAACAGGTTGTGAGAGTCAGGACGCGAATGCTGGAGGCTGATATGGAGGATCCGGCGACGGGCAGTGCGGCGAGTGCATTGGGGAGTTGGCTTGCTTTGAGAGAGGGCAGAAGTACCAGGTTTGAGGTCACGCAGGGAGTTGAGATGGGGAGGAGGAGTGGGATTGGGGTGACTGTGAGCTTGGATGGGGAGGGGAAGAAGGTTGTGGGTGTTAGGTTGAGTGGGTCCGCGGTTGTGGTTATGGAGGGGACTTTGAGGGTTTGATGGTGGTGAGGAGGAAAAAGCAGGGTTCCGCTCTGGTGCGCACACGTTGGGAGGAATGATACCATCTTGAAGGGCTTCAGTTAACCACCCTTCCTCGAACGAGCATATACAAATACCTGGGGATTGGTTCAGGTGGCCGGACTTTAGAGGGGGAGTTTCTGAAAAACAAAGAGCTTTCTTTTAGCATACGATGCCCATTCATTGCGTTTATTAGAAAGCATTCTTGCATTGTAGTTTATTCGACGCTTATGAAAAGCATATTCTGTTTGCACTTCCTACTTCTTCAGTTATCCATGCAATTGATTTATGCAAAGCAGTAACACGAATGGGTCCTCAGCACATGATGAGCACAATATTAATTAGTTGGGGATCTTTGCACCCAAAACTCGAATCCACAGTCAAGTATCTCTAAATCAAGAAGCATCAAATGAGACTTTCTGCTGGAGATGGTTACCGCAGAACCTTGGCTGCGCCCTCTACCACCATTAGGTCCTCATGCGAAGAGAACATCTGGCAAGAATCTTGTACTTTGGATGCTTGGGAATGATCGACATCACTCGGAGTGGACATGTATTCAAGAATTAGAACTTGGTAGATATGATTGTTTAGATAGAGGATCTCTAAGAAGTTCTCAAAGCTGCAAGTAAGGTGTCTTCGAAAATTCTTGGGTGGAGTTGATGGCAGAGTAGAAGAGTTGAGGAAAGAGTGGAAAAAGTCCTTGCTGTTGGCAGGGCTCTATTTATTGTTATCGAGTCACCTTTAAGAATGATTTCCGGTCCTACTTGAGGGTTTCCTTATCTTTTTTTGAGGCGCGTTGAGTTCACCTTCGCTTGTCACCTTTGGCTCAAAAGGCGAGCCTCCTTCATCTCCTTCCCTTTCCACCTTTCCACCATCCTCCCAACCTCTCCCTTCTGCCTTCCACCAAACACCGAAGTGCTGTAACATCAACGACTGGGATTTGTTCTGCTTCACGTTGAAGAGACCTAAGGTATCCATCGATCGAGCATACTCCTCCTATTTCCGCCTTGCTGAACCTCGATTGTGATCGACGGGATCGAAAGGCACAGTGGGTTCACTTTCATCAAATTTTTCGGTCTTGATACATTATCGAATCGAGTCTTCTCTAGAATCTTGTACATCGATGTTTACCTCGCTGAAGTCACCTTCAACCTGAGCTTCACCCCGATCTCAACTGCACAACCTTCTTTCGAAAACACGTCCCACCAGCCCTCCACCTGCCCTCTGATATTCGGTTTCTCTTTATTGTTCCTGTACAATGGGTCTAGCGAATCGTATCGAAAAGCGATATCTAGAGTATGGACAATGGAGTCAAACCGCGTACGTACATCCAAAGGCTAGCAAGCAATCGATTCATCGATCTCAACTCGATTTCACGAGAGACAAAATTCAGCGACTGAATATCCTGAATGGTGACGGAACTACAATAGAATTCGAAGGGTCTGAGTGCAAGCAACTGAGGTTAGGATTTACTGGAGGCACCGATGATCCGTCAATTGAGCTTTCTCTAAGGGATTTCATTTCGGATCCCTGGACAGCACATGATTTTATTCAGACAATCAGCTATAGATTTACCGCCTTTGCCAGCTCAGAAACAGACTTCGTCTTTGAGGATCGACGTGCAGAGTACTTTTCACCTGGAGAGCAGGCTGAAAACATTGTGAGCGATGATTTCCTAGGCCCTACTAGCTTCACGGATTCACTGTACGGCCTTTGCTTTGAAAGATTTGTGAAGGACGACACAGCATACCTGCGATTGTCATGGAGATCAAGGAGAATGATTACTTATGGACTCAACCTTGCAACTCGTGACGGCACTGACCATCTCGGGGTTGCCGGGAAGTTTTGCGACATTGCAGAGAAACAGAAGCGATTCCCGTCCCAGCCTCAAACCTTCACCGTAGAGGTGTTAGATCAGCAGGCTATTCAATACCAATACAGATATCTGTTAGCATGCCCGACGGGCTTACAAGCATACTGGAGATACCGGCTGCTTCCAAATATGGCACATGGTGCAGTACCAGCTAATCTCTGTGAACTTCTGCCATTAAGATCTCGGGAGATTCAGGAGCTGGAGTCCCCAGATCCAGATATCAAAACAGCCTGGGACGACTCTAAATGGTTCCCGGATAGTAATTGCGCACTAGCCGCTGTCTACACATTCTCTTCAATCGCTCAAGTAGAGTTCTATGTCAAAGGAGGCTTACTTTACGAGGAACACGCGATCTCACTCCTTCGAAAGCGAAACCTTCATCTTTGTTGGAATGTTGAATTCGAACAGCTAAGACAGAAGCAAGTTGATGGCTCGGTTTCCATCTGGGTAGCTATTCTTACCCTAGTTGACCCATCCCCAAACAGCACTCGGGCTGTGAGACCTGACATCTTACCCAAAGAAGGAAGTTCGGTCCCTTTGAGATGGATGCTGCGGGAAAACCAGAAAGGCATGGCTGGTCCGTGGAAAGGAGTGCTTTTGAAAGCTGAAGTTGGATTCAGCCAACGCGTGCGTCTCGCAGTCTTGGTTTGGCCCCAAACTTCGTCGTCTCTGTCGGCAATAGAGCTGACACGGACACATCGTCCGGCCTTCGACTTTTCGTTGGAGCCAGAGAATCTCGGGTTCATGTTGAATTCCATGGACAAGCTGTTGTTCCTCGACAAGCCATCTCAGCCTAGCAACCCAACAGCTAAGCGAATTTTAGAAGTTCTAATGGCAAGGAATAACAGCAAGGAGATAGAAGAGATATTCAGCACGATGTACTTCGACGAAAGAATGCGTCGTGTGTCTTCTCACATGAACAGTGCCCAGTATAAGGCTATGTTGACGCTTTCAAAGAGGCTAATAACACTCGTTGATGGCCCCATATCAAGCGGCAAGACCATGATAGGTTCTGTGTTTGGGGCTTTGTCCATTTGTCTGGGAGAAAAGGTCACCTTCCTGGCCAAAACCAAGAATGCCTTGAAGAATCTCTTCCTCAAGGTCGTTGAGGTTTCTAAAAGTTTGGATCTTTCATCAGCCGTCACTGACCAGTTTAGCCTGACCGACAATCTTTGCCCGCTGCCAAGCGGAGACCAGGAGCTGGACGACATGCTTTCGAGGGTCGAATGGACTGGAAAATACAAGTTTAGCATGCCAATCAGAACAGCGTCACGATTCACATCTTCGAAGTCTGGCAACGGAGTTCCGACAGCCCAATTCACAACTTACGACGAGCTGGAAAGTCTTAACGGAGAGTTTGGTACGACTCTGTTGATATGTATCGAAGCTGAACAGGCCCATGATCACTCAATATTTGCTGCCTGCGGATTATCTGCGTGTACATTGAAGAAGGTTGCATTGTTCGGAAACTCGGACAAGGTTCCAGTTGGTGTGACTTCGAGAGATTTGAATCATCTGCGGTCTCAGGTTGAGCTCACAACTTTTTGGCGACTTGTCTGCACTGGAGTGGAAACAACCAAGCTTCACAAGCAATACGGCATGCATCCGGAAATATCAGCGCTTCCAACCCGACATTTATACTGGACTAAATCGTCGATGAAGAGGGACGTAGATGATGGATTTAACCTAACCTTTCCGGAAAGAGAGCTTATGCAAAAGTGGGTTGCTGAATACTTCAATAGGAAGACCAAAAAGGCCAAACTCTCTGTCTTTGCAAACGTGAAAGATGGCATTTGCCTGCAAGACTCGCATGGTTCTGCCAAAGCGAACCATCACAACATGGTAGCGATTCTTGACATCCTTCGGTGAATGATGGGATGTAAACTTCCGCGAAAGAGCATTATCATTCTTACCTTCTTCCCAGAAGCGGTCATTGCAATTCAGGAGTTTTTGACATCCCAGGATGTCTCAGATATCAGGGTTGAATACATTGGCTCTGAGAACATCTCAACCGAAGGAAACTTGATCGCTATTGTTGATTGCCCGATGACTGGCCATGTCACCCGAGAAATATTTCAAGGGAAGAAGGGGGAAGGTGAGAGCCTTCGAATTCTTTGCCGGACCCAGAGACTTGCTTCTGCACTTTGCGTCCCTCGAGTGTTACGAGTCTTTGTAGGAAATGATTCACTTGTAAAATCAAAGTCGGGGTACGGTTGGCAAGGCAGCCAAGGGCACGGCCTTATCACGGATTTAGTTATGTCCCATCGAAAGGATCAGCATGTCAAGAGCATCAAAATTGGCGATCGGCTTCTGGAGTATCAGGAAGTCCTCCGCCCCCAGGATTACGTCTTCGCTTTCGATAAAACCAGGAGCGCCATGGAATTGTACGAAAAGCCTGCGGAAGTTGAAAAGCGGAAGGCACAAGACGCCCGGAAAGTTGAGCACGACACAAGATCGAACGGAAGTCCCGAGAAGGCTCCAGTTACGACTCTTGAAAAGACATTGAAGCGAAGTCAAGATATGGGTACGGATGCCAAAGATGCGAAAGCAGACGCAAATGTTGCAGATAACCCAAGCAAGCGCCGAAAGGTAGGTAGGTATGGCATTGTAGATTGGGATATGGAAGGCGATGGAAATGTAGGACATCAGAATTACGACTAGGAAGTCTCTTAGGCCCGAGAAAGCTGTTACATGCTAGGTTTGCTGACTGGAGAACTGGTTTGTAACGAGCATCGCACACCTAGCTCTGTCATTGGGAATTGCATACAGCGCTTCAATTTTCGCTCTCTGTGCATGTGGGGCTTCAATTGCTGATGTTGAAATAGCATTGAGCAAGCGCTCGAGAAGGGCCTAGTGGTCACTTGTCACCGTGAAGCCCAAAACTAGAACAATCGTAGTTGAAGTGGCCGACTAGAAGATGCAGGTCGAGAAGTATATCGAAGGTCTAAACAGAAGTTGCTCGCTAAGAGTCGGAGGCGCCTTCTAATAAAGAGGGGTGAGTGGCGGGGCAGGGGATGTCTCACAGGCTAGCTTCTGCGCCATGACACCAGGACGGTACAGGGTCAGGCACGGCAGGCTTTCCCAGTCAGGGCATGCCGAAATTCCATCAGCCACAGGAAGCTTAGCCATACCTCTAAATGAAAGCAATCTAAAGCGCTCGACATCCTCTCTTCCTCACCCGCACTTTCTCATGATATAATGACGTTCAATCGCTCAAGAGAAACTTATGACCGATTCCAAAGCAATAATACAACAACCTCTATGATCTCTGCAAATGGCAGTGAGAACTGTGGCTGATGCTGAATACTCGGTGGTATATTCGGAGTCATTGTCGTCAAAGGTCCGACGCCGTCATGATGCCGAGGGAGACAGGCTCTGTTGGTTGTTCAGGGGCTAACAGTAGGCTCGGCCAAATGAACTGGCGACGAGGGGTTTTGGTGCAAGTTCCCAATAATTTTGTAAATTTTGTGCATGATCCACGCCATTTCTCCATGGGCAGGCGTCTACCAGCCCCAGGGAGCTCCGCCCCGCTCCACCTTCTTCCCCGCTTCCCAACTTCATGGCTTGGTGCTACAGGGACCGGCCAATGAGTGTAGCTCTGTCTACGCAAATCAATCGGCCCGTTGCCTTGTGATGGAGAAACTCACCTCGTGCCTCTCCTGCTCAATGACGGGCAGAAGTGTTAGGCGAGCTGTCGTGCGGCAGCTTCAAGCTCTTGCCAAAATTAGGTATCATGACTGCAAATTTATATAAGGCCGAGAGGGCCGTCGCATATTTCTTCGTTCTGCTCGTCAGTTGCTTCAACCATTCTCTCAAGATGCATTTCACTCAATCACTAGTGGGCCTCGTCTCACTTCTGATATCTCAATCCGTCGCAGCTCCCTCAGATCTCAGGTCTAGAGATCTGACCTCGTTCGTTGCTGCCGAGAGAGCAATTGCTCTTCAAGGCGCTCTGAACAATATCGGTCCCAATGGCTCTGCTGTCCCTGGTGCAGGTGCTGGCTTTGTCGTAGCTTCGCCCTCAAAAGTCAACCCAGACTGTTAGTTAGCCCTCAGTACCGAAATCCTTTAACCCGAAACTGATATGAAGCAGATTTCTACACATGGAGCAGAGACTCAGCTCTCACGCTGAAGATGCTAATTGATGAGTTTATCTTCGGGAATACGGCCTTGCTGCCAACCATCTGGGACTATGTCCACGCTCAGGCAAAGCTGCAGACTGTTTCGAACCCGTCTGGTACTTTCCTGCCACAGGGTTTGGGACTCGGAGAACCCAAATTCCAGGTCGATGGCACAAGATTCAATGGTGCTTGGGGGCGACCTCAGCGCGATGGCCCGGCTCTCAGGGCCATTGCTTTGATGAGCTTCAGTAACTGGCTGATCAACAACGGACAAAAGAGCACAGCAAAGACAATGATCTGGCCAATAATCGCTAATGACTTGAGTAAGCAAGATCTGATTTTCCATCATAGTCTGAAAACGGTGCTGACACTCGATTGCAGGCTACGTTGGACAATATTGGAACCAAACTGGCTTCGATCTCTGGGAAGAGACTCTCGGATCCAGTTTCTTTACCATTCAGAACCAGCACCGGTCACTCGTGGAAGGAGCACAACTTGCCGACACCCTTGGCGTGACCTGCACGGGATGTGACCAAGCACCAGAGATTCTCTGCTTTCTACAGAGTTTCTGGAACGGCGAGTACATCGTCTCAAACATCAATGTCAACAATGGCCGAACTGGTCTTGACGGGAACTCGATCCTGGGATCCATTTCCATATTCGATATCAATGCGTACTGTGATAGCCCAACTATCCAGCCTTGCAACAGCAAGGCTCTTGCCAACTTCAAGGTATTGATTGATACTTTCAGAACTACCTACAATATCAACGCTGGCATTCCTGAGGGCCAGGGCGTTGCAGTTGGCAGATATGCCGAGGATACGTACATGGGTGGCAATCCTTGGTAAGTTGAGCTCCCTCGAGAATCGAACATAACTAATTGGCCAAGGTACCTCATCACCACTGCTGCAGCAGAGTTCCTTTACGATGCCGTAGCACAATGGAAGGCCCGTCACAACCTCATTGTAGACGAGACCTCCCTCGCCTTCTTCAAGGACATCTACCCAACTGTCACCGTCCGCCAATACAACAGCGGCAACGCCAACTCCCCATTCGCCCAGATCATGAATGCCGTGACCGCCTACGCCGACTCCTTCGTCGCCCTCGCCGAGAAGTACATCCCAGCAGACGGGCACCTAGCCGAACAGTTCAACCGCGACACCGGCGTGCCTCTCTCCGCCAACGATCTCACCTGGTCCTACGCCGCCTTCGTGACCATGTCCCAACGCCGCGCAGGCCAATACCCCGCCTCCTGGGGATCCCGCACCGCCGCAGCAGCGCCCGCAACCTGCGCCGGTACCTCAACCCAAGGTGTCTACGCCCCCGCCACCGCAGCCGGCGCTCCCAACGTCACGGCCACCTGCCAAATCGAAGTCGTCTTCAACGTCAACGCAACGACTTACTACGGCGAGAACATCTACGTGATCGGCAGCACCGACGACCTCGGCGCCTGGGACATTGCAAACTCCCTCCCTCTCGGTGCTGGCGGATATACGGCCGAGCGACCGCTGTGGAGCGCTACTTCGTACCTGAATGCTGGCGAGAGCGTCAGTTATGTGTATGTGAGACAGGAGAATTGTAATCAGCCTTATATTTATGAGACTGTGAATCGGACGTTGACGGTTCCCGCCTGTGGGAGCGCGGGCATCACGACGAATGATGCGTGGGTTGGGCCCGTGGGGACGAGTGGCAATTGCTAGTTGCTAGAAAAAGAGAGATGATGACTGTATATAACTTAGATGTGTAATGAGATGAAAGATGAGCAAAAGAAAAGAGAATGAGAGAATAGATATTTAATGTTTCATGAATGATGCGTGTTTGATTAATAGTCTGTTTTGGGTCTGTTCACAGTGAAGAGATGCGTGAAGCACTGGCCACTGAATCCGAGAAACAGAATTGGCTTAAGTAGACAAATAAATTATTTCGCGACCCCCTCTCGTAATATCACCGCAGGAGGTTTTGTTCCCTTAAACCAAATACCACAAACCCGAAATATATTATATTATATTATTGTCGGTATAACTGCTTGCTACGTATAACTGCTTGTTGTAAAGCGGTTTAACGCTTTACAGGCTCACGTGCACACGTGAGCAAGCGCGAGCAGTTTGCTGTAGCTAGTCCCGATTAGGCTCAGTTAGCGAGCAGGAGACGGGAATATCAACACCAGGTTGACTACCCTTCCTCCACTTAAATAATTAGATCCACTACCTTTTACGCATTTAGCAGTTCCACGAAAACGTGACGACTGCTACGCGTCACAGGTGGATCGACAATTATATTGTAGTCTGAAGCCCTTGAGGTAATCCGGAGGAAGCGGCGGGCCTCGCTATTATAAGCGAAGCGCAAAGGCTCTCTAAACACTAAACACAATCACCACTTCTTGAATATATACCGAATTATAATATTAGCTGTCACGGACGACTATAGACTGAGGAAAACTGGACTATCTCAACTGGTTGGAGTGACTTTAGTATCATTATATAGCCGGAAGGTTTATACTTTATTATATAAGTAATAATTTATTACGAATCACTATTGAGGCCTGAGGCTCGGACATGGGAAGACGCTATGTCACAGAGAACCCAATGGCATGTGACGAGGTTACATGGAGGTCACGTGACGGATCCTGGTGGATCCGTCTGCGAGGAATAAGGATCCAAGGGATCCAAGACTTCTTAAAGATTTAATATAATATAAAAGACTATATAAAAAAATTATATTCTTAGATAAATAAAGACTTCGTGCTTAATTTAAATAATATTTCTTATATACTTATAATTATATAATACTTTAAAATATTATTAAATAATATTTATTAAATTTATTAAATTCTTTATTTAAAATCTTTTTTAATATTTAATATATTAAAACTTGTTTTTATTATAACGGACTATAAGTATTATATTTTAAATATTATTATATAATAATATTAATCTAAAATAAATTAAATATATTTATTAAAAATAATAATAAAAAAAATTAAATTATATTAAAATAAGAAATTATAATATTTATAGTTTATTATAATAAAAGTAAGCTTTAATATATTAAAGATTAAAAGGTCTTAAATAAAGAACTTTAATAAATTTAATAAATATTATCGAATAATATTTTAAAGTATTATATAATTATAAATATATAAGAAATATTATTTAAATTAAGTATAAAACTTTTATTTACTTAAAAGTATAACTTTTTTATATAATCTTTTATATTATATTAAATCTTTAAAGAGTTTTAAATTTTATAAATTTTTATTTTTTATAAATAAATTTATTAAAATCCATTATATAATCTTTATATAATCTCGTTATATATTATTAAATTTTTTATAATATAATATTTCTTATATTTAAGCTTTAAGCTTTAATAATAATTTATAATATTATTTTTTTTTTAACTTAATAATATTTTTATTATAATAAATAAAATAAAAAAATATCGATTACTTAATAATAAATTTTTTTTTTAATATATCTTTTAAGACTTAATATAAGATTAAAAAAAGAATTAAATTAACTTATAATATTAAAACTTATAACTTTAAAATATTACTTTATTTTTATTATATAAAAAAAAGTTATTGTTATATTATTAATTTTAATTAATCTTTTTATTATATTAAATATATTTGTTATAAGTGTTCTTGTAATAATTTAATTAATGATTAAGACAAAAACGTGTTTCGAGAAAACGATTAAGTAATTATCGAGCGTTAAGAGAATACTTTAAAGAAGCAAGAAGAGCGCGCTATAGCTTAAGTTTAAGAAGCTATAACCTGCGTAACTTGCTTATAAAAGTAACGATATTTTTTTCGTTAAAAAAAATCGAGATAACGCGACGTAATCTTTGTTTTTTAAATGAATTAAATATAATAAAGATTAAAGAATTAAAAAAAAAGAAAGTACAAGACTATAAAGTTCTTATTTTTATTTTTAATATTCTTGATTTCTTTAATATTTTTAATTTAAATAATTTTGATTTTAACTTAATTTTTTAAAAAACTTTAAGTTTTTTTAATAGAATTCTTTAAGCTTTTTAAAATAATTAAGATTTTTTTTTAATTCTTAAATATTCTTTAATTATAAATATTTTTTTTATTTAATTAAATATTTAATTTTTTTTTAAATATATTAATAATTAAAAATAATTTTAATTTTATATTTTTTTTATAAATTTAATTATTAAACTTTTATAATTAATATAATAAATATATTTAAAAATATTAACTTAAAGAATAATATATAAAATATTAAATATATCTTTATTATTTTTAATAATTTAAACTTATAATTTATAAACTTAATTTTTTTATTAATTTTAAATAATCTTAATTTCTTATAATTTAATTTATTACTTAATCTTTTTATTTTAATATTTTTTTTAAGTAAATAAATTTTATTTTTTTCTTTAAACTTAAGTTTTATATTATATTTTTAATTATAATATATTATTATTTATTATATAATAAATTTAATATTTATAATTAATTTTTTATATAATATTTTAATTTTATTAATTTTAATAATAATTTATTATATATATATTTTATTAATTAAAAATATATTATATATTATTAATATATATTTATAATTTTTAATTTTATATTATTATATAAATATTATATTAGGAA
>Ga0302221_10002083_pt1 | contig 12628 bp, 9 predicted proteins | sample II_Palsa_E2_1_FD_193517 | JGI IMG/M metagenome (GOLD analysis project Ga0302221, IMG submission 193517) | Peat permafrost microbial communities from Stordalen Mire near Abisko, Sweden - II_Palsa_E2_1 | ecosystem: Environmental > Terrestrial > Soil > Palsa > Peat permafrost | place: Sweden... | reverse complement strand
TAATATTTTAATAAAATATTAATATATTATATATTAATTTTTATATTAATTTATTTAATAATATTTTTATTATTAATTTAATTTTTATTTTTTAATAAATTATTAATTTTAAAAATAATATTTTTTTAAAATTATAATATAAAAAACTTAAAATAAATTTTTATATTTTTAATATATATTATAAAAAAAGTTTAAATAAAATAATTTTTTTTAAAGTTTAATTATAAATTTATAATTAATATTTTATTTAAATAAATAATATTTATAATATTTTTAAAAAAAATATAATTTTTTTTTAAAGGTTTTTTATTTAATATAATTATTATATTTTAAATATATTAATAATTTTTTTTTTAATTTTTTTAAAGTTTAAAATAATTATTAAATTTTTATTATTATTAAGTTTTATATTTAAATAAAGTTTTTTAAAATAAATTATTATTTATTTTATAAAATATTAAAATAAATATAAAAAAATAAAAATCTTATTTATTTTTTTTTAAAAAAAATAAAGACTTTAAATAAAAATAATTTTTTTTAATAAAAATAAATTTTTCTAAAAAAAAAATTTATTATAATAATATATAATAAAATTTTTATTTATTTATTTAATAAAATATATAAATAATATAATTAATTTATAATTAATCTAGCTAAGCAAAGATATTTAAGTATTTATAAATTTCTTGTTAATAGAACCTGGCCTGCGCCATTGGTATTCAGGTCACGTGACTTTTCTCATGGCCGCCTGCACACATTACAAAGTCGCTTTAAGTATTGTCTTACTGGAGATGTTACTCGATGTAAAAGTTTCTTTATAAATCTCAAAGTCGAAGATGTAATACGGAAGAATAGTCTGTGGACAATTGAGGTTGACTTAAGAGACAGATGAGGAGCGGGTTAGTACTTTTGATCAGAGGCCATCATGGAAGACGTCTCTCTACGCATTCCCTCATTCAGGTTGTTGCTTTGCTGTTCCTTGCAGGGCCTGGAATGGTCTCAGCCTTCATAGCCTCCATAACCTTTAGTTTTGAAGGCTTGCTGCTTTTCTTGTAGGGTTCTCTATAAACGTTTCACAGTGCGTGTTGACTCTTCACTATACCTCAGAGATAGTGTAATACCAGAGCAGTGGGCATAAGCTGAGGGTTCTTAAGCGAAATAACGTATAGTTATGTTTAACTAATCACGTAAGCAAGCCCAAGGAGTCGTGATGTTAATGTGTGATTGATTATCATCTCATGAATTTATCAACCATGCCAATTCCCATATCCGTATGATACAATAAACACCGTGAAAGCAAGAATCCCAGACCCCGTAGTACTGCCAACATCTCAGCCCAAAGAGCAAAGGAAGAAATTCATCAGACATTCCAAAAGACCAAGACACATCTAACCACCGAAACCATACAGGGTACGTCCTTGGCGCTTGAGGGCATACACGACATCAAGCGAAGTAACAGTCTTTCCTACGGGGGAATCAGTGATGGCCAGTGAATGGATCGAGATGTACTTACTCTTGGCATGCTCAGTGTATGTTACGGCATCTCGAATGACACCCTCGAGGAAGGTCTTCAGCACACCACGGGTCTCCTCATAGATCATAGCACTAATTCTCTTCACGCCTCCTCTACGCGCAAGACGACGGATAGCAGGTTTTGTGATACCCTGGATGTTGTCACGAAGAATCTGGATGATGATTAGCAATGTCACAACAGAATTGAGCGGCGACGAACCTTGCGATGTCTCTTGGCTCCACCCTTGCCGAGGCCCTTGCCACCTTTTCCGCCTGAGAGACGCGTCAGTAGATGTTTTTGAAAGGAAAAGCGCGATCCAAGTTAATGCTCTGGGCAAATACTATCAGAGGATAGAAAGACAAAGATACTTACGTCCAGTCATGATTGATGAGGTTGATTTATGTGAGGTATGTGAGTTGAGGTTGCGGCGTAAAGCTGTCGTCTACTTAGTGGATTGCGTATGAAGTTGTTCCAGATGGGAGGGGCGAGGCTATTTGAGTGAGCTCGACGCGCTTCGGCTGTTCCGCAATCACTGCTAGGAACAGACGCGCTAATCCCGAAATGAAGGCACCACAACAACCTTCTCGCTTACGCGGTGGCGCAGGACAGGGCTGCAGTCGGGTTTGCAGAGGAACGAAATGTGCTCTGAAGGCGCAAGAATGATGGAGTCATCAAGAATTAGGTAAACAAATGTTATTCAGTTCTGGGGGTCCATTCACTTTGTGTGAGTCATATAGTGAGGCCATTACATGTTTTGTTGAGGCATCCTTCTGCACTCCTAACTTTGGTGTTCCTGCGCCTGAATTTCGATGTTTCTCTTGCTTCTGATTGGTCAGTAAAAACTACATCTTTCAGCATCGAATTCAAGCTGATTCCGAGCACGTACCACATTTTGCCAAAGCGCGCTAAACTGCGATCACTCGCTAGCGCCACTGGGTACAAATATTGGCCCCTCCCACTTCTTCCGACCTTTCTTCTTCATCCACACACATCGACTTCGACTACCTCATCGACCAACAACCACCTTCACATACCTCCATCAAATCATTTATCAAACCATCAACAATGGCTCGTACCAAGCAAACCGCCAGAAAGGTAAGCATCAAATCTTTTTCATTATCACGGTCGCGATCGTCGCCAGCTCACCTTGCGACCGTGGCTGCGCACGCTTGGAGCCTCAACGCGTCTCACCTTTACTCCATCACAACATAGCTAATGGTCTCTCAGTCCACCGGTGGCAAGGCCCCTCGTAAGCAACTTGCTTCCAAGGCCGCTCGCAAGTCCGCACCATCTACAGGAGGTGTCAAGAAGCCCCACAGATATAAGCCTGGTACCGTCGCTCTCCGTGAGATCCGTCGTTACCAAAAGTCAACCGAGCTCCTCATCCGAAAGCTACCTTTCCAACGTCTGGTTCGTGAGATTGCTCAAGATTTCAAGTCCGACCTCCGTTTCCAATCTTCCGCCATCGGTGCGCTCCAAGAATCAGTTGAGGCGTATTTGGTATCTCTTTTCGAGGACACCAACCTTTGCGCAAGTGAGTCATCCTCAATCCTTACTCAATACATATTTACTAACCACTTCACAGTCCACGCCAAGAGAGTAAGCCTTTTACCTCTATGCTTGACCAATTCACCACTAACTGTTTAGGTTACAATTCAATCAAAAGACATCCAGCTTGCTCGCCGTCTCCGTGGAGAGCGATCCTAGATGCATTGTTTCGCTGGTCTTGTCCCGTATTTTCGACATGCAACCTTCGACCTTGGTCAGGATGATCACAGGCTGATGGCATATTGGAAGCATTGGGAGGGATCATAATGGGCCGGGCTGGGGTTTGCGCAATGGTTTAGGGCATGGAGTTTTTATTTGCCAACGGAATTTGCTTTTACAGGGTGTACATTATTCCAGCCAGCGTCGGGCGCTGAGCAACACGATCATGATCTTCTACAATGACCCCTGAACGTTCTTGACTTGTGACACCATTTTCCAGCTATGTGTTTTGTTGTTGTGATCCCACGAACGCGGTGGACTGTGCGTGCATCTTGTTATGCGCTGTGCTGCGCGACCACCACTTTGATATGGTAGGTCAACACTACATGTGGTTTTCATATTCTACCTGTGCACTTTTCTAAAGAACCAAGAGGTTCACAAGAAAATGTGCTTGCATTACTTTGCGCTGGCATTGCAAATCCCCACTATAATACTCTTTCTCTCGAATACACATTTGATACGCTGATCAAATGGGTGTCAGAGGAAGTTTGCTTTGCTCAACACGAATACAGCAAATTGATTCTGGCTCTCCTTTAACATAGGGGGACAGTGTTTTTTCTGAAGCTATTCCCCCCCTCGTCGGTGTTGTTCGAATGACTAGCCAAGTGGGCTCTTTCCCAATACGAAACCTTGCTACCTAGTCTCCTGCTATCAGTGCTTTCATCTCCTTTTCCAAATTTCGCTGGCAAAGAATTCCGCATGCTACTTGCACAAAATCATTCCAAATGATGCGATTGCTCTTTTCTAACCGTGGAGATACTGTGGCTTTCAAACATTGATTGCACCACGAAGCTGTCTATATCTAACCCTGAAAGAGGCAAACAATGAAAGATGCTAAGCTGCAACGGTGTAGCTTAGAGGCTTCACTAAGCACAGAACCATTAGTTCCGGACAGAGCAAGGATATTCTGGCATATGTAGTTTCACCACGCGACGAGACAAACGACTTGCTGATTCGGATGGAACAAGATATACCAGTATCATGCCCATTGGTTAGCTCTGGCCATCACATCCTTCACGATGTCGACTCCAGATTTGATCTTTCCAGTCGTGAAGCCCTTGAGAATTTTCCTCCTGCAGGGCCAGAGCAGCTCGCCATAAGATATGCTCGCCAGCCCAAATGTCAGCCATGGCCTTCCCTGTATCACTGCAGACGGGCTGCACATGGAGCCATCCCATTGGGATGTAATCGATGGCTTCTTGACGTTTACTATGACATTAGCTAAGGTATAACAATTGGTCTGCATGGTAACGTGTACGTGCTAGTACAAGAGTTCCAAAGTATAGATGCTTTCGGTTCTAACCTACAGCATTGTAAACCAGCCTCGGCAGAATAATGAAATAGTGGAATTCATTACCGGGGGCGGGGCACCTGCTGAGCAGATCCGTTGGCTCAACCTCACCACGATCGCAGCATTCCCTCCCCGCATTCTTTGGGCCTGTGGTGTTGCTCAGAGTGCTATTGCTCCGCATCATCTTATCAGTTGCGTCAATGTACAGTACTTGGCAACGACTTTGCGGCCAGGCAAGGCGGCCAGGATAGCTCTCGCTCGTTCAATGTTTGAATATCCGCCAGCTTCATAGATGGCTATAGCCATACTTTCTGGTGGCTGGGGTAGCCATTCTACTTTGAATTAGTAAATGAATCTGCCCTTGCCTTGGCAAGATATGGGAAACCCCGAGCTCGTTGCTGCATGACGCCAAAATTTCCGAAGAAGACCTTGAGAATCTGGCGACGGAGGACAGACTAGAAGCTGGATCGTGTTTGCATGGTTGTATGTAAACCATTCAGTAACGGCGCTCCCAGGTCCACCGATTGAAAAGACTTGGCTGCCCTATTGCTCAAACGCCAACAAGCTTGTGAGTTGATCGAACGGTGTAGAGTTGGCGGATTTGACCGGGATTTCCAGAATGCCAAAGGAGTATTTGAAGTCGCAGCAGCTGGCAATTAACCAGTCTTCCTTGTGACGGAGGGTTGAAAGTATGTGTGTGCGACAGGACATCGCAGTCCACCAACAGCCGCCGCTAGGTTCTACGATTCGTCTTGTTACGTACCTGAATCCACGTTGCGTGTTGAGGAGTCCTTGTACATGCAAGCCTAGAAACACCAACTGTTAGCGGATCTCTGATCGTCGTAGCTTTTGAAAGGAAGGAAGAAGCAGAAGGGCTAACTGATGATTTTCGGGTTAGGTGAGACCATGAACATCCTCGAACTCCCAATAGAAGGCGTTCAGCGAATGATTTGAAGAAGTGCTTAATACCTGGGTCTTTATTATAGTACGGCATGGCAGCTTTTTTTCTGCCTTCTGGCGAGGTGGATCTAGATCAGTTTGGAAATCAAAAACCCCAAACTAGAGCTCAAATCGAGCAGCAGTTACGACGTACATGTCTAATTAGAAACGAGCGCACTTGCTTTGCATTTCCTACCTCCGAGTGTGACTGGTATAGTAGAGCGCGTACGTAAGGGATAACCTCTAGCATTTGAAGTCTCGAAGTCTCGAAGTGTGCAAATGATTCATACTGGCAGAAAGTGAGCCTAGCTTGGGTTGCAGCCTACTTAGGCTCACCATCTAGGGATAAGTACATTTATAAACGCAAGCATAGAAATGCGGATTTAGATGCAGAAACTCAGTCTCTGTAATCCCCTCGATCTCCATCAAGTGAAAGTGAAAGGAAGCATTAGAATCATTGATCTGTGCTTTTGACGTCTCGTTCCAGCCTCGGCACGCTCGCTAAAAAAAATAGTACTACTGTATGCTTTGACGAGCTCGTCAACCTCAATCTCAAGAACCCATCACGAAACTTCGTCATATCTCGCAAAGATGAGGTTCAACATCGAGTATGACTTTGTTGTCTATATCACGAGAACCATGCTGATGGAGCACCAGTGACTTGCCAGTATTATTCCCGTATCCAAGGATATATCCTGGTCAGACCCGCGCCTCCATCTGGAATAGCGTACTTGAATACTAACGATTACAGAGCAATATGCGTAGGTTACCATGCCATCACTGAGAATCAAGATGCTTACTTCCTGTTCCTGTTAAGCTACATGTGCGATCTCAAACGTAGGACTCATTGCACTCTTGTCCGCGTGATGCTGACCTTAACCCTAGGAACGCTTGATGCCGGAGGCCATTGTGTATTGGAGATGCCTTCGGGCACGGGAAAAACTGTGTCCCTCCTATCATTGATTGTGGCCTATCAGCAATACTACCCTGAACATCGGAAGCTAATATACTGCTCACGTGAGCGTATCCCTCATGTATGTCTGAAGATGCTAACCCTTGCCAGGAACCATGTCAGAGATCGAGAAGGCTTTAGCGGAATTGAAAGCATTAATGAAGTATCGAGAAGAACAACTGGGCCACAAAGAAGATTTTCGTGGGCTCGGCTTGACGAGCCGGAAAAATCTCTGCCTCCACCCGTCTGTCAAACGAGAAAAGAGTGGCGCAATAGTCGATGCAAGATGTCGAAGCCTCACCGCTGGATTTGTGAAGGAGAAAAAGGAGAAAGGGGAGGATGTGCCCGTGTGCATCTATCACGATGTAAGGACCAATTGCTGATAGGAACCAGAGCTAATGACGACAGAATCTTGATCTTCTGGAGCCGCATAATTTAATACCCAATGGAGTATGGACTATAGATGGGCTGATGAAATACGGTGAACAGCAAAAACAGTGTCCGTATTTCACCTCAAGACGAATGGTTAGTTGATAACGAGCCCGGTAAAACATGCTGACCCAGACAGATGTCCTTCTGCAATGTGATCATCTACTCCTACCATTATCTCCTCGACCCGAAAATTGCAGAGCGAGTTTCGAAAGAGCTCTCTAAAGACTGCATAGTTGTGTTCGACGAGGCACATAATATCGACAATGTCTGCATCGAGTCCTTGAGCACGGATATTACCGAAGACTCTCTGCGCAGGGCAACTCGAGGCGCCCAGAATCTTGAGAATAAGATTGCCGAGATGAAGGATAGTGACGCAGACAAGTTGAAAGATGAATATGCAAAACTTGTGGAGGGTCTACGGGATGCGGATGAAGCACGTGAGGAGGATGCGTTCATGTCAAACCCCGGTCAGCCCTGTTAGGAATCGCTGCCAATGCGGCTACTGACGATCCTCCAGCATTGCCTGATGATCTTCTGAAAGAAGCCGTACCGGGAAACATTCGAAGAGCAGAGCACTTCGTTGCCTTCTTGAAGCGTTTCGTGGAGTATCTCAAGGTACTCTTTGCAATCTCAATTCCACTGACATGTCTAACACCTACTTAGACTCGAATGAAAGTTCGTCAGGTCATTTCTGAAACACCACCTTCTTTCCTCGCTCATCTCAAGGAGTATACATTCATCGAGAAGAAGCCCTTACGATTTTGTGCCGAAAGACTCACCTCTCTTGTTCGAACTCTCGAGCTGACGAATATCGAGGACTACCAACCGCTTCAAGAAGTGGCTACTTTTGCAACCTTAGTCGCCACTTATGAGAAAGGGTTTTTATTGATCCTAGAACCTTTTGAATCCGATAACGCCGAAGTCCCGAATCCCGTCCTCCATTTCACATGTCTCGATGCTGCAATAGCCATAAAGCCGGTTTTCGATAGATTTAGTTCCGTTATCATTACATCCGGTACCATCTCGCCACTGGAAATGTACCCGAAGATGCTTGGTTTCACAACAGTAGTACAGGAATCGTACAGTATGACGTTGGCCCGACGTTCGTTCTTGCCAATGATTGTCACACGAGGATCAGATCAAGTTGCAATCTCTTCCGGATTCCAAGTCCGGAACGAGCCGTCTGTAGTACGAAACTACGGTCATTTACTCACAGAATTCTCAAAACTAACACCTGACGGTATGGTGGTTTTCTTCCCCTCATACCTCTACATGGAATCCATTATTAGCATGTGGCAGGGAATGGGAATTCTAGATGAAGTGTGGAAGTACAAGCTCATTCTCGTGGAAACGCCCGATGCGCAAGAAACATCCCTTGCACTGGAAACCTACCGAACCGCGTGCTGCAATGGGCGTGGGGCCATACTTCTATGTGTAGCGAGAGGAAAAGTCAGTGAAGGAATCGATTTCGACCATCAGTATGGACGTACTGTGTTGTGTATTGGGGTACCATTCCAATACACCGAATCTAGAATTTTGAAAGCGCGGCTAGAATTCTTGCGTGAGACATATCGAATTAGGGAAAATGACTTCTTGTCATTCGATGCTATGAGACATGCCGCTCAGTGCCTGGGTCGTGTTCTAAGAGGGAAGGATGATTATGGCATAATGGTCCTGGCCGATAGGAGGTTTTTGAAAAAGAGGTCACAGCTGCCGAAATGGATCAACCAAGCACTGCTGGATGGCGAGGTCAACTTAAGTACCGATATGGCTGTTGGAGCAGCGAAAAAGTTCCTGAGAAATATGGCGCAGCCTTTTAAGCCCAGCGATCAAGAGGGCATCAGTACGTGGAGTCTCAAAGACCTTGAGAATTTCAAAGAGAAGCAGGAACAGGAGAGTATCAGAGCTCTAAGAGAGGCTCAAAAGGAAGACGGCACAGAGCCGATGGAGGAAATTAGAAACGGCAATGAGGAAATCACTGCAAAGGAAGATGAATTTGGATTTGATGATGATGAACTAGAGGCTTCGTTGATGGAGTTGGACGGTCATTAATCTTGGAAGTCAAATGAAGTAAAGGAAGGCGCCACGGAAATTCGAAATTGGACAAGAGACTACTTCTGATGCCTCATGGAGGTTATCTTGAATTTGATAATTGTGTTCAAGATTGTGAGTAACTCCCAGGCAAACTTACCTATCTAGTGTAGGATGAAAGGTGTTCATTCTACCTCATGCTCTTTGCTAAAGTCCAGAAATTCTCCATCTTTGCCCGTTGCAGTGCATCTCTAGCAGCACTATCCGTCTCGCAAACCTTGCTTCCCCACTTTCTGAATGCCCTGGCTTTTTCCTCGCCCTCAAAAAGCAGTACACATTTATTCAAAGTCATGTCCTTGAGCTCTCCCTTTTCATCTTCGGCTTTCAGCCAGTCTTGTAAAGCCTCCGCCTTGGTACCCTCCTTAATTCGGGTAGGCGAATTCTCTGTCCAATCTATCCGCTGAAGCATTAGCTTCCGGTACTGCCGTATGCTATGCTCACCACCCTCTACAATAACGAGATTGAGTCTTGGGTGCATGATGCATATTCCAGTCAAAGCCATCTGCTCCGCGTTCTTTGCAATTTTGAAGCGATGGCTGCCATTGGCAAGGTTATCAATCTTAAAAACCAATAGACGGATGCCTTTAGCAGCATCTTTTTCCTGGTTCATTGCCAATTTCTCATGACGTTGCTCCTTGGTGAGCTTCCTCTCCTCATTCATTTCTACGTGAGCCTGATGACGTGCTTCAATCTCGCGGTTCACTCGTGCCTCGACCGCGGTAGGGTCCTTCACGGCTTCTTCGCCCAATACTCGCATCAGGTTTCCTTTCTTGACTTTGGGCGGGGGCGCAGGTTCAAGGCCCAATCGAATTTTAGCCTGTTGTTCTTTCAATTCCGCCATTCTACGTTGGCGTCGTAGTTTCGCTTGCTCTTTAGAGGTTAGAAACATAGGCTTTGGCGCAGGAATATTTTTTTCTTGAGGTGGTTCTAGCAGGACTGGGTGCTGGACATATTCTGTAATTATGGAGTCGAGGGTATCGATTTTGAGAGTCTTGGGGTTGTCGATGGTATTGTAGTTCTTTCCGTCTACCAACCCTTCGTCCCACCATTCAATATCTGGAGGTGCTTCAACGAGGTAATTCTTCTCGGTGTCCAGGTCTTCATCAATGCCTATCTTCCTTGATGATTCCGCGATCCGCTTTTTCATCGCCTCGAGGGCGGCCTGTCTGCGTAGTGCATTTGCTTGCTGGATGTATTTGCCCTTTTGGTTAAAAACCAACTGCCTAGAGTGCCTGTTCTTAAGGGTAGCCGTTTGACCTCCAAGACTGATATCGAAATATGGGTTGTTCCGCGTATCCTCCGCCGAAGGTCCAGACAAATCGAGCTGCCTCTTGCTCTTGGAGACGGGCTTTTCTGGTTGAGGTCGGGCATTTCCAATGCTGGTTGCAAACTTCGGCGCGACTGTCTTTGAAGAAGGCTTGAATTGGAACTGTCCTATATCCTGCAGAGCAGGATGCAGATCGACATTCAGTCCACCGCGGGCAGAGGCCGAGACCGAAGCTGGAGTAAGATTTATGCCGGGTTTTGCTTTGCTGCTGCCAACAGCTGCTGCAACTCGGGCTTTCAAAGACGCGAGTTTCTCTGCTGCAGACTCGGGCTTGCCAACGCGGCTTGCGGCATCATGGCGAGGTGCCAGGATCGGCGATGCTTTACCTCGATCCATGTTGACTAGTTCTCATCTCTCTCTCGAGGATCGGGAGAATGGTGGGCGTGTCTTGGATGTTGTCGTGGATGAAGGAGACTCCTTTGAAAGTTACTCTCAAACTCTAAGTACCTAGCTGTGAGGTTGTTAGTCACATGACTGATAAGATAAGGTACAGTATAAAATTTATCGGGTTTTTCTTCGAGCTTGCCCAGGAACAACATCTTTTGAGGTCTACGAGCCTCGAGTTCAACTCCTTGCTCGGTCGTATGTCGAGTTCTCTTAAAGATGAACATTTCCCAGCCTGTTCCATCTGCCATTGGCAGTGTCGATTTTGGCTTTCTGGGTGCCGCAGAGATCAAAGCTCTCTCTGTAAAGCGTATACAGAACTCGACAACATTTGATACTCTTCTTCACGCTGTTCCAGGAGGATTATATGACCCTGCGCTCGGCGCTTGGGGAGATAACTTGTGTGCTCCCCCCCAAAATTGGTTTATTCTGTCAACTCTAACTCAACATGAAGCTGCACAACATGTAATCTGAACTCGGTTGGCTGCCCAGGCCATGTTGGGCACATCGAGCTTCCAGCCCCGGTTTACCATCCTACTTTCATGGATCAACTTTTACGGCTGTTGAGGGCAAAATGCGCCTATTGTCACCGTCTCAGGATGACCCGACAGGAAGTCAATCGATATCTCTGCAAGTTGCGATTGCTGCAGCATGGATTGCTTGGTGCCGCGGAGGAGATAGAAAACATTGAAGTGATGAAGTCTCAGGACACTGGAAATGGTGGCAGTGATTCGGACGAAGATTCACCGGCTGATACCATCATTCGGCGAAGGAATGCTTTTGTAAAAGAGTCCATCAAAGCTGCAAAAGCTAGCCCATGGGAGTGGGAACGCGAGAAGAACGAGGGCGTTGCGGAGGCAAGACGAATAGTCGTCAAAGCTTTCCTGAAAGCCATCACACTTGGCAAGGTTTGCGGAAACTGCAGTGGCATATCACCTACTTTCCGCAAGGATCGTTATGTGAAGATTTTCGAGATACCACTGAACTCCAAGGAGAAGATTCAGATGTCGCAAGGAAGTTTCCGTGCCGAGCAAGCTGTTCAAATACTTGAGCGAACAAAGAGGGAAAGGAATAAAAGCGATTTTGACGAAGGTATTGCCGATATCGACCTGTCTTCGAATGAGGAGGATGAAGAAGGCGAAGGTCAGACTCTGGATTCGAATGGAGATGTAGTCATGGGAGAAGCCCGGCCTGCTACTAATGCGAACTCAAAACCGAAGGTTGCACCAGCACCGCAGAGGTTTTTGGATGCCAAAGAAGTCAAAGGCCAGCTGACGCTGCTATTTGAACAGGAGCAGGAAATCCTATCCTTGGTCTACAACTCCCGTTCAGCATCGAAAAAGGCCGCTGGGGTTTCCGCTGATATGTTTTTTTTGGACGTTCTTCTTGTTCCCCCGAACAAATACCGGCCAGAGGCTCGAACAGGGGAAGGGGAAATCACGGAAGCGCAACAAAACAGTCTTTACAAATCAATTCTCAAAGGTATCGAAGCATTTTCTCAAATTTATCGGGAGGTCGTAAATCCCACCAAAGGAATGGAAACTTCTCTCCCCAAAGCTAGGACTGTCCACGATCTCAATGAAGCATGGTGCAGGCTTCAAGATGCGGTCAATTCTTTGATCGACCGCGATCGGAATCCTATCCAGGGTGCGGCTGGGAAGAAGAACGAGGATGGTATCAAACAAAAGCTGGAGAAGAAAGAAGGCCTTTTTAGGAAGAACATGATGGGAAAGAGAGTCAACTTTGCCGCTCGTAGTGTCATCTCACCCGACCCAAACATCGAGACCAACGAGATAGGGGTTCCACCCGTCTTTGCCAGGAAGCTGACATACCCAGAACCTGTCACCAGTCATAACTTCAAGGACATGCAGCAAGCTGTGATAAATGGATTTGACAAGTGGCCTGGTGCTGCCGCTATTGAGAACGAGAACG
>Ga0302221_10002080_pt1 | contig 12638 bp, 2 predicted proteins | sample II_Palsa_E2_1_FD_193517 | JGI IMG/M metagenome (GOLD analysis project Ga0302221, IMG submission 193517) | Peat permafrost microbial communities from Stordalen Mire near Abisko, Sweden - II_Palsa_E2_1 | ecosystem: Environmental > Terrestrial > Soil > Palsa > Peat permafrost | place: Sweden... | reverse complement strand
ATTACTAATATATACTATTACTAATATATACTATTACTAATATATACTATTACTAATATATACTATTACTAATATATACTATTACTAATATATATATTACTATTATCAAAAATGCCTTGACATGATTAACAAGCTCTTCTATTCTTTGGATCCATTTGTCTAAGAGCTATAAATAGTCTAAATTTATTAGCACCTCGAGAAAGTAGTCTTTTAAAGTGTAATTAGGCACTAATAATGATAATCACTAAACCGACTTTAGCTCTTTACTAATAAACCTATATAGCATAGAAAGCCTTAGTACTTAAGCTAACTAAAAGCTTTATATTTAAAGGACTTTACCCTCTTTATAGTTGTTATATTATTGAGGATAAGCATAATAAGATGGAGATCCGATACACCTAGCCAAATTGCAAATTTATTAAGGAAATCGACTATATCCTTTATAATATTAATAATTATAAGAACTATTATTACAAGGATTATAAAGGCATTTTAATATCTATTAAAGAAGGAAAGCTAAAGGTAAAGGCTAACATAGTAAACAAGACAAGAGCATAATTCTTTGATATGCCTATCTTTAACCAAATATATAATTAATGATATAAGAACCTCCTCCTCGAATAGATTATCAAAAATAACCTCTCTTTTGCGATTATCGACTAACTAGAGACTAAAGCTCTCTTTTCCTTCTTCTCTTTGTCTACAAAATAGATATCTCGAAAGACTTTAATGTGAGACTTGCAAAAATGATATAAAGTTAGAGAAGAAGGAATTTATCAAAAGCTTCAAGATTATATTGCTATTAGTGGAAGGATTGCATTGATAACTAATAGCTAGGCTAGCAATAACAAACTCGATTATATTGCTATTACAAGGCATATTATATATAAGGTAACTAGCAAGATAGAGTTTATATTATTAGATATTATCGAATTGATAAACCCTATTTATAATAGCATATACTTAGCTTAAAAGCTTCTCGAGGTTATAGATTGATTGCATATTACTTGTGTGATTATATTAGTTACTCGAGATAATGCTTTATTGAATAATATAATGCTAGACAAGTTTAAGGCTATTGTAGCTATATAATAAGAGGCTATAAACGAATTAGAGCAAGCTAGATTTTGTTATAAGTTTAATTAAAAGGATGGCGATATAAGATGTATTGCATATATATATATAATATTGTAGTATAAGCTAGTAAGCATTTTACTTTACTTGCAATTGACAAATTGGCATTTAAGCTCCTTGTGCCTCCTAGTATTTTTGTAGGGCATATAAGGAATTTAAATACTAATTTGTCTAATATAACAAAACTAATTTATTTGATTTTTAGCTCTTAAATCAATTAAAGCAAAACCCAAGGAACACTTTTCTAATTACTACTATCTAAACAACTAAGCACCTCCTTCTCCTTCTATTAATGATTTGCCTTTTATAAACTATAAAGTTTATCGATTATCTTTAAGCTATAAAAGCTGCTATATATATAACTTAAAAACATATGTGCTATGCTTGGAATCAAGTATAAATACCTTATATATAATATTCCAATATAGTAGAATTTAATAGATAAGATACTTGTTATAAGTCTTTATATAAAAAAGGCAATTCGAGCAATTTTAACTATATAGACTTGGGATAAGTTAAGAAAAGAGAATCTTATGCTAATAGAGGATAACTAGAGGACCCTTAAAGAGATAATAGTCTTTTTTAATATCTTTAGGAAACCTATAATTAAGTCTCAAGTAAACAAATACTTTACACTTTATAATGCTATTTTAAATTACCTTTATATTCTTTGTTAATTGAATGTTTAGCAAGCTTAAGATATGTAACTAATCCTTAAAGTTATAGCAAAAGTAGCTTATATAATTATAGCAGATTATTACAAAGAAGCTATCTCTTTATACTATTCTTTTGTTTTTATTATTTGCGATCCTTGATATAAGTTAAATATGCTAGAGTTTCTTTTTGATATATTTAAAGGTATCGAATCGAATAGCTATAAACACATGAAAATGCACTTTTAGCATATATATTTACAATACTAGAAAAGGGCAATAGGCTTAGTAAAACTCGAGTGGCAATAGCTAGAAAATGATGTAATTAATACTTGTGGTAGTCGATTGCCGACTTTAGAAGTAAAAGGCCAAGAAGTATAGTAAATTGATCCTTTATATAAATGGGACAAATATATAGCGAATTTACTTACACAATTAATAGCTATAACTAATAAAGTGGCTAAGTGGTTAAAAGAGCTATTAATCTTATATAATTTAATACTAGCAGTGTTCGGCAAAAGGTCGAGTTTTATAGGTTGTACCTAGGTTACCTATAATAGGTTACTTACCTATAAGGACTTAAATAGGTTAGGTTATCTACTTACAGGAGTCGTAGGTTTGGTGTAGGTTCAACCTAAGTTATTCACGTAAGCTGTACCTAAATACTCTCATTTGCTATATTTAATTAATTAATCTTATTTCACATATAAAAGTACTTTATTTAACAGCTTTTATACATGTTTAGTCGATTAATTATTTGTTTATATGAAATTACAATTCATATAAGCTAAGGTATGCCCTAGTAGCATAATTAAACGTATAATAGCGCTTAATCCCTTTATATTTATATAAAAGCATCTCTTTTACCCTCTTATCCTATATAACCTCTTATAAAATTATAATTGCATCTTGTCTTACCTTATCTTCCTTATCTCCTTTATCCTCTTTATAGTTATTAAAGCTATTATCTTTAAGGATTATGCCCTAACTTCTTAAGCATAGCAAGTACTTAACATTCTCTCTTATAATATAGTTCCTCTTCTTAGTAACAATATCACCTCTTGCACTAAAAACTCGTTTAGATAGCGCTAAGCTAGCAAGAATTGCTAAGTAATCCTTAGCTACTTGCTTAATAATCTTAAAGTTATAGCCTTTAGCCCTTTAAAACAAGTAAACATTTGCTCCCTTTTCTTTAATACAAGATTTAAAGTATTACTTATTAACTTTAATAGCAATTGTGAAGCTTATATTCTATAGTCCATTAAAGCTAAAGAAGACATTATTAAAATCCTTTTCTTTATCCTCTTAAAAGTTACAAATTGTTAAATTGTCAATCTTTTGCTAAATAGTAATAGCACAAAGATTATTAGCTTTCTTCTTATATTTGTTGTATATAATCTTAAAATGTCCTCGAGCTTTCTTAATTGCTATACTCACATTACCCTTATCTCTTTAAAGCTATTTAAAGGCTTTTATCTTATACCTCAGATTACAAATTATTATAATATATAAAGCTAAGAGATCCTTAGTTTTGCTATAATAATTATTTAAAGCTAAATAAGCTATACTAGCCGCATTTTTAATAGCGACATTAGTGCTTTTAATCCTTATAACTATTAGCTTTTCAAGCATTTTAAAGTAATAAGGGATAGCTTTGCTAAGAGTTAAATACTTGTTAGCTTACATTTCTTTAATACATCTTTTAAAAATCTTAAAAAACTCTTATACCTCTTAACGAAGTTCTTAATTATTTAGCGTAAAAGTAAAAACCTTTATAAATAAATCAAGCTACTAAATAGCGTATATATCTTTAATAAGTTCCTTAAAGCTTAAAAAGGAATTAATTATAGTCCTTATTAAGCTTTATTTAACTGGCATATTTAATAAAATAGCATAGCACTTGACATTAAGGGCTAAATACTATCTTTCTAGTGCCTTTTTGAATTTATAATAACAAAAGACTAAAGTTAAAGACTATAACTTATATAATATTAATTTAACTAATATATCCTTTAATAAAGCATCGAGTAAAGCTTTTTTATAAGCGTGTTTGTAATTAAAGGCATTAGATCCCGGGATAGCTTTTAGCTTCTCGAGGCTTTAAGTTTAATTAGTATATATTTTAAGCTATAAACTTTAAAAGAAGTTATACTTGCTTAAACTCTAATATTAATCACATAACAAAGGTAGCAAATATCTTTACACTTCCTTATAAACTTAAGCTAATATTAAGCCTTATCTTTGTCGCTTATAAGCTTATATTATTTTAAGATAGCTACTTTAAATTTGTTAAGTATAATGCTATTAAAAGAGGCATTATTATATATAATAATAAAAATTAATTAAGTAATACTAAATTTGTTAGTTACTTATAGCAAAATCTTAAATATATATGCGCTTGAATAAACTAGATTATAGAGTAGAATAACTTTTAAAATACACAATTTATACTTTTACTTGTTATTAATCGAATATGCTATAATAGCTATAAAGTCTTTAAGGTTATAGGCACCTTAATAGTCGATTATTAAACTTATATAGCTGCCCCCTTTTACGTAAACTTAAAGCTTAATCTTCAAATTATCTTTTTCCTTTTAAAAGCTCTTCTTTAATTGCTAAACTAAAGTATATAAACTTAGAAGTTTAAGCTTATCTATATGCTTAATAAGATCCTTAAAAGACTTTTAATTAATTACCCGAAAAGAGAGATTATTTTTGACAAAGAAGTTAAGTAGTAAAGTCTTAAACTTCTTATCTTTAGCCTTAAAGTTTTAAAGGTTCTTTTAAAGTATAAAGAAGTCTTTCTGTTATTAAAGGTAATTGCCTTTTATGCCTGTTTAGCCTTCTTAAATATAAAAATGTTAAAGTAATAGCTTTAATAATAACAAGTAAAGTTTTTAATTCTTTTGTATTTTCGAGCATATACTTAATTATATAAACACTTCTTTTAAAAACAAGTGACTCTTATATTAATATTATCTCTTAAAATAAGGTGTTAAACAAATAAGGGCTTAATAAAGACATATATATTAAAAATTAGCAAAGGTATAAATCTTTAATAAATAAGGTTAAAGAGGAGGATAAATGCTAATTAGCAAAGTAAGTCGACTTTTATATTGCTTCTTATAAGGAGGCAATATTTGCTCTTTATTGTTATCTTTATCTTCTATAAAAGCTTAATAGGATCGGCGTAAGCTTTGTAATTAAAAGAAAGGATTTGTAAAAGGCGTTTTAAAAGAGGAACTTGTATAAGAGGAGGTTAGACGAGAACTACTTCTAAAGGAGACTAAGCAAGTTAAACCGAAATTTGTAAGTTGAATATTTGCATTTTGTAAAATTATAGAGGCTTATTAATCCTAACATCTTAAGAGCTATTATTCGAGTCTTTTAAAAACAATTAATCTTTTTAAAAAGAAGATATTCTCAAATATAGTAGCAAAAGGGGAGGGATAAAGCAAGGATAAAGGTATAAGTGATACATAAGCTTTGAGAAAGCAGAAAAAGAATAATATAAAGCATAAGGGCATATATAGAGGAATTAAGAGCAAGGTAATATTATTAAAGCTTTTCTAATATTTTTTTTTAATTATTTGTGGGTAAAGTTTTCCACATAAAGTAAAATTTGCAATATCACGTGAATTAACCTAGGTTAAACCTATAAAACTTACTAACTTATAGGTTACCTACCTACAAGAGGTCTATAGGTTAGGTTACCTACTTATAAGGGTTGTAGGTTGTGTAGGTTATACCTTTTGCCGAACACTAAACACTAGAAGCTCAACTATTATATATGCTTTTAAAGGGACAAAATTTCCTAATAATCACTCAAATAGCACGTGATTACTATACAATTCTTGTAACCTTTACTCCTTTTATACATGTTTTTAGTATAGCTAATAACTTGATTTCCAAGAAGTATATTATATGCTTTGTTTATAAAGCTAAAAGATACTTAAAGATGGTAATAATAAGGAGGATATTATAATTAGCGAGGATAATAGTAAAATTGTAGTAGTTTTGCTAGAAGGTTAATGGTTTACTCTTAAACCTCACTTTAAAATAGGCAAAAATAATATTATTATCCTTTATATCTATCTAGGTTTTTAATAGAGGATCCTCCATCTAGGAAAAACCTTAATAGATGATATCCAAACGCAATTTTGATAATATGCATCTATTTATACCCACTTTATTACCCAAGTCTAGCTAGGTCTAGGTACTTTGTTAATTGATTATTGAAAAAACAATTTTATAAATAAGTAGTCAATAGATTATCTGTTAAAAGATAATTAGTTAGATGTAAATTTAGAAAATAATTAGTTAATAGATAGCAATGTCTAAAAATAGAAATTGTTTAAAGTGGTTAAATGGTTAAAAGATAGTTATATAATCTTAATAACTTATATTTTTTGAAAACTATTATATAAAATTTATAGTTTAAGTATAAAGAATTGTTTAAAGATAGTCTATAAGTATAGCTATTATATATTGAGCTTATTAAAAACAAAAACTATATTTTAATAATTTAAGTTAATAATTATTAGTAGTTAAAAATGGCTTAGCTAAAAGTCTTTTTATAGATTATTTAAATAGTTTAAATAAACTTTGAACTTTTCTTTTTAGCTATCTTGGGGGCTATATCTTTACTAAAAGGCATTTAGCGATATAGAAATACCTGATTTAATATTTCATAGACTAATAAATAAGTTTATTTAAAGAGAAAGAATTCACTTATTTACTTTAAGTCCCTTTTTTAGCCTTTATAACCCTTTACAAGCTTTAAAGATACTCTTTGAAATGTTTCTTATAATATCTAAAGTTTAAATTAAAGTATATATTGAGCTATTTAATAGATATAAGTTTTAACACTATTATAAAATAAAGTTAAATTAATTAAATATATCGAGATTTCTTGCTTATCTCCTTTATTATCGAGACTAATTTTATAGTCAAATGCTATTAATATAAGACTTGGGCAAATTTTTTTGACTATTAATCAAATACTCTTATATTAACTCTAATTTTATTATTTATTATAAGAAAACTTAATCTTGACCAATTAATATATAATTTGAGATATAGCTATACTTGCCATATTAGTGATATTAAAAGTTATTTATCATTATTATAAGATAATACTTTTAATAATAAAATATAGTTAACAGTTTGATAATCTAATATACTCTTAGTAAATTCTATTATAATAGATATAAGTTATTATATATAAGTGATATTTGGTATTAAAATAAGTATTAATTATTTATATTATTATTAGATTTTAATTAATATTAATATTATACTTCTTTCGGAATTTTTAATAAGTAAAGAAGACTATAGATATTAAAGTTAAAGTTATATTAAGAAAAGTTTCTTAGATTTATAATAATTGATTTGTTTTAAGGAAATGCTTTTATAGCAAAATTATAATAAGGTTTAAACTATATTTTACTCTTGCTAGTACTATTATTTGCTAATAGAAGATAATAGCATTAAAGTTGCTAAACTTAATGCTTGTTTAAAAGAGTATCTATAATTAGTTATCTTATAAGTATTGGAAATTTCTATTAATTATTTTATTATATTTTTTAGAGTAGCTTTTTACACTTCTTTTATATCTTATTTTATAAGTTACTTAATCGGATATAACCTTAGAGAAACCTTATATAATTTTAGCAAAACTTAAGTTTACACTTATAAATTAAGTAATTAAAGTCTAAATACTAAGGGAACTTCTTATAAATGATATTTATTACTCCTTTGCAAAAAATAGAGACGATATTAGCATAATTTCCCTAAACTTTATATTAAGTATCTAAAAGCAAGTAAAGATTAAAAATAATTAAAATCAAATTAAAAAGTTTAAAGAGGAAGAAATGAATATAAAGCATTTAATAATTTTATAAAAATAGAAAACTTATATATTTAACTTTAACTTAAGAGAAAGAAATATATAAAAACAATTTTGTTAATAACTTAAAAGATTACTAACATCAATTAAAGAATTTTACTTCTTAATTACTAAATAAAATCATTAATAATACTTGATATATTAATATTATAACATATTAGATAATTTAGCTTAAAAATATTAACAAACTAGCTATAAAGCCTTAACTTATATAAATTTATAATTACTTAGTTTATACTTTATATATTTAGTTAAAAATACAAATCTTAATTATATTAAGCAAGATTACGCTAATTATTATTTTAAACTTTATCTTATAAATATATCTATATTACTTTATTGATTTTTATATTTTAAGCGCTTCTTTAAAAAGAAAATATTATTTATTTAACTTAAGGACTTCTTCTCCTTTTTTGCTTATAACCTTTTACTTTTTTATATATCTAGGTTTTTTTATAAAGTAATAATACTAGACTTTTTTTTAAGTTATTTACCGAGGATAATGAGGCGGGGGTCACGTGGCACTACACGTGATCTACGCAAGGGAGCATAAATATCGTGTTTCTTGCCTCTTATATACTTAGTCTAGTAGTCAAATGCTATTAGACAATTCCACCCCTATTTGCACTCCCTCTTTACCTTAGGTTATACCCCTACTATAATAGCTCTTTAATAAACTCTATAAGTTCTTCCCTCGAGTTTTTAAACATATATTATATAGTTTTCCTTTTTTAGTTTATGTAAAGATAAATATATATATAGATTAATATAAACTTATTATATATATTATTTATTAAAAGGAAAAGACTTATAATTTAAAAATAGCTCGATAAAGTATTAAAGGTAAAAGTATAAGATGCTTTTAGCTCTTTAAACTAAAAGGGAATATAGAATATTAATATTAAAAGGTTAAAAGTTTTTAAAATATTATAAGTAAAGGAAGTAATTAATATACATTAACAAAATGTGCTAAGTAAATATTAGCTAATCTCGCTTATCTTATAAGTAACTTTATAAAAAAAATAAGGTTATTAGAATATTATAGCTTTATTATTATAGACTTATAAGCATTTTGGTAACTTTATCTTTTAAACACAATTATAAATCCTTTTAAATTTTATCTTTTAAATAGTAAATATTGGTTTAAAAAGTAGTATTTTGAGCAAGAAATTAATAAATACTAATATTAAGTTTAAGTTTAGTCTAAAGAAAAAACTTGTGTTAAATAACTATATAATATTGTACTTAAGATATTAAATATTATCTTAGATATAAACAATATATTTTAATGTTAATTTAAGGTATATTATTAAAATCTTATAAAACTAGATAACTAGTAACCTAAGAAATAAGTTCTTTAATAGCTTAATACCATTTTAGAATATAATATCTTATTAGTATTTAGTGTGTTTATTATAAGGGAAAAGGTTTTCTATTAAAATATCACCTTAGTTTAGCTTTAAGACCTTGCTTATTTTAGAATCTTTTTCGAAAATTCCTTAAGTTTATAGTTAACTTTGAAAATTTTAAATATTATAATAGTTATACTTGATTTTTTTAATTAGAGAATCTACTATTAAACTTAGTAGCGATTTTACTTATTACTTTAAACTTCTTTAAAATTAAAAGAAGTATTTAAAACCAAGTTTTTAAAGTATAATATACTAATTTAAGTTATTAAAGACTTTATTACAAGTTTATTACTCTTTAGTTATTATCAAAAGTTTGATTTATAACCTTTTTTAAATAACTTTAAATTTATATTAAATGATTTTAAAAAACTTTAAAAATAATCTTTAATATAGTCTCTTGATTTCGAATTGTAAATTGTAAGACTTTTATAAGGTAATACTTTATTAGTCTTGAAATTTGTGAAAATTTTCGAATTTTATAATTTAGCAAGAGTTCAAAAAAGTTATTAGCCCTTTAAAACTAGAATACCACTTTGCTTATCCTCGACTACTTTTAATATATAACACTAGAGACTTAAAAGCATAATAACAAGGTTATTATCGGCTAGTCCCTTTTTAATATTAGCTATATAATAACCTCCTCTCTTAATATTATAGTAAATAGAATCTAAGGTACTTAATAATTATTTTAATAGATTTTTAACGCAAGATTATGATTTAAATAATAATAATAATAATAAAGAAAACTTAAAAGAGTTAAGTAATAGTAATATATTTAAAATTATTAAGCTCTTTTCTTATTAAGTTAATAAGACCTTAAATTACTTATAGCTAAAGGATAAACCCCTTTTATTTATTAAGGTTAACTAAGTCATTATCTTAAAAGAGGATATTATATAAATCGAGTAAGATTAAAATGTAAAAGATATTAAGTTTTTTAACAAGCAAGAATTGGAAAACTTGATTAAAGATTTAAAGATATCAAGATTAGCTAAAGAGAGTATATTACTTTTATTAAAGAGGCTATTAAATATCCTTTTAAATAACTTGGAATATATTCCTTATAATTGTAACTATAATCTTATTCAAGACTTTATATTTATTTTTAGGCTTTAATATATTTAGTTTAATATCTTTTAATATTATTATATAACTTTCCTCAAAGTTTTAAAACTCTTAAAAGATATTAAAGATATTTTTATATTTAAGAAAGCTAGTATTGCTTAATTGCCTCTTATCTTTTAATATAAAAAGAAAGTAGTATTTATCTCTAAAAAGCTTCTTTTTATAATAAAATTTATAAAATTTAATTATAGCAATAATCCTCTTTAAGCTTAAGTTTATTAGTTTGATTTAACTTTACTTGTTTTTATAATCTTATTTTACTTTACTATTATAGAAAATATATACTTTAAGATAATAAAATTTATAAATTATTTAATTAAGTTTTAGTATTTTATAAGTTAAGCTTCTTTTATCTACTTAACTTCTAAAAACTATACTTATTATTTAGACTTAACTTTAATATTCCCCTCTAATTTTGCTAAATACCGACACAAAATTCTTAGTTATACACACATTGCTTAAAACACTTATAAAGGCTAAGTTTATTATATAAAGAAAGATAAGATATTTTATACTAATAATTTAAGTGTTATTATATTCTTAATTTAGGCTATAATAAGTATAAGCTAAGTTAAGCTTAAATTTAACAATAAAAACTTGTTTATTTTTATTGCAAATAATGAGGTAATTTTGCAAAAAGATAACTTTAACTAGGTTTTAAAGTCTTAAGCACTTTTAGTCTCGAGGAAAAGAATTTGCTAAGTCGCTAATATCGAGATAAGGATAATTCGATTTACTTATCTATTAGCAAAAAAAACCTGTTAACAATTTTTCGCTTAAGCACATGTGCTATTAGCATTTATTTGGCACCATTAGCAGGCAATTGGCAAGTGGGGCTACTAATTAGCTGCTAATCACACCTAATTTATTAGCATACTTGCTAATTGCTTGCTAATAGCACTAAGCAAGTGCTAATAGTGCTAAGTGGGTGGCAAATAGATGCTAATAGTACATTGTCTATTTTTAGAATAGCATATATATATACACATATATATATAACTTGATTTTTCGTGTTTTATAATATAGCTAATCCTTGTATACACTAGCATTTAACCAACTACAACGCTAAAAAATTGTATATAATTACATTGTTAGTTTTTTTCAAAAGTTTACTTTTAATATTACAAATTATACAATTACTAGGCATTATTAATACAAGTGGCAATGCGACTAATAATGCATTTGATAATGCGTCTAATAATACAACCAATAATGCGACCGATAATGCCGATAATGCTAAGGCTCGCTTAATCACGTATATATATATAATTACCACTTTTGCATATTATTTTAAAAGATTATAACTTAAAAGCTAGTAGTCACATTTAAATAGTTTTATTATTTTTGAATTCTTTAGGGCTAGCCCGATAATTTGCATTAGACAAAATAGCTATAATCTATTATTTAAGTCATATGCTATTAGTGCCAAAATTTTAAATATATAAAAATAATATTTTTAGCATAGTTAGCAAGTTATTAACATGTGTTTTTGCTAATATTATAAATCCTATAAATATAAAGTCTTATAAAAAGGCTTAACAAATAAACTTGTAATATATTATTCGATTATTTAAATAACTTTTATATTATATACTTAAGTAATAATATTATTTGTTCTAAAGATCCTTTGAAACACAAATATTATAGATAAAAAGTACTTAAATGTTTTTATAAAGCAAGTCTTTTAAGCCGATATTAAAAAGTTTAAGTTTTATATTACTTAAATAAAGTTTTTATAGATAGTATTAAAGTAAACTTAAAAAAGAATTAACTATAATTAAAAGTATATAATTCTTTTAAGCTTTAATAACTTTTGTTAATAGTTTATTATAAATTATAAACAAATTGCTAAGCTGTTAAATAAATTGACTTATAAAGGGATTATATACTTATAAACAACAAGCTACTAGTCTATATTTAACTAGTTAAAGCTTGCTATACTTATATCACTAATTTTACAATATTATTAAGTAAATCTCCTTATTATAATAAAAAATAAATATATTAAACAAAGTTATAATAAGGGTATTATTATAACAAGACTTGTAAATCAAGCTATAAAATCTTATATTATACTCCCCCAAGACTATATATTTAGCTTAACTAAACTATAACATTTATAATAAGGAAATGCTAGCTATTATCCTAGTGTTAAAGGAATAATATACTAAACTAAAAAGTTTATAACCAAATCCTTTTTCGGTCCACCCGGATTATAAGGCTTTTAAATACTTTATAATAATAGAATTTTTTCTTGCAATATAAGTATATTAAGTAAAATATTTATCCTAGTTCTATTTTAAGCTTATATATTATATAAAAAAGGCAAATAGATACACCAATGCTTTAAGCAAGAACTAAGGCAAAAAAGCCTACTCTAATTATTTTAAAAGCGCCAAAGGCTCT
>Ga0302221_10002077_pt1 | contig 12642 bp, 1 predicted proteins | sample II_Palsa_E2_1_FD_193517 | JGI IMG/M metagenome (GOLD analysis project Ga0302221, IMG submission 193517) | Peat permafrost microbial communities from Stordalen Mire near Abisko, Sweden - II_Palsa_E2_1 | ecosystem: Environmental > Terrestrial > Soil > Palsa > Peat permafrost | place: Sweden... | reverse complement strand
GATCTTTATACAAGTTAATCGGGATTATGCTTTACGACATCTTATAAACTTTATAGCCCCTTTGCTCGAATTTAGCTAAGTTAAGAAAGATTATAATACTTAGCTTTATTATAAGTTTTATAAGAGGAATAAGATTTAAAGGGGGTAGCTTTACTTTAAGGCAATTAACGAATTTAAAGCTCAAGCTATACTTATTAAGTCGAATGCTTACGCTATTTATACTTTAAGATATTGCTAAGCCGGCTATTAAGGGCTTTAAAAGGTTTAATAGTATTTATATTAATTTTATTACCTTATTACTCTTATTAATTGCAAATAGATTAAGGCTAATTGTCGCGTATACTTTATTACCGATCTTATAAGTAATAATAGCAAAGTTAAAGAGATTAAAACTTTAGCTCTTAAACCTTATAAAACTATTATTAAAAGCTTTAAAGTTTAGTAAAGACTTAATTCTTTATTATACTTTTATAATCGATAGCAAATAATAGTATTATTTATATTACCTCTTTAATTTACTTTTATTTGCAAAACAAAGTCGAGGCGTTATAATTAAGGTTTTTAATTATAGTTTTACTTTTACTTTAAAACTTTAGCTAAAATATGCTCTTTTTTTATTTCTTTTACTTTTATAAAGACTCCCTCCCGAAAGTCGAGATTTATAAGAAAACAAGGCTTTAAAATTCTTTATCCTTATACTAAAAGATTAATGCTATTATTATTAAATAATATATAACTAAGAGTACTTAAAATATAAAAGTATTAAATATAAGGTTAAGTAAAGTATTAAATTGCTAATAGCGATTTAATTATTTATTATATATTATTTAGATTTAAGTTTTAATTGCGTTACTTGTGTTTCTTATATAAGTACCCCTTTTTAGGGTATTTTGATATAAAAATTGCTATAATTTATTGATTTTTAAAGCACTATTACCTTTAACCCCCAAATTTTATAGCATACGCAAATAGGCTAAAATGCTTGAAAACGCTAAATAAGAAGCTTATTTCGCAATTAAATTAGCTTTATAAAATAGTAAATTTGATATTATAAATCCGTAATATTTAAGTTAATACTAATAACTTTAAAATTTCCCTTTACTATTTATATTAAAGATTATTTAAAAATAGCTATTAATTTAGTAAAGCTAATAAAATGCGTAAAACTATTTAGTAATAAAGATTAAAATCGAAACCCTTAATTCGAATAATTATAGCGTTTAAACTTAGCTCCTTGCTTAAATTATATTTAATAACTAATAAAGTATAAAGATTTAAATTTTGTCCTTTACTTCCTTTTTAAAAGTAATTCCCTTGATATAAATTAAAAAAGAGTTAAATTTTAGGATTTCTCCTTTTCCGAAATTTTTAATATTACTTAATAGAGATAAATATTATATTTTGAAATTTAATATCTAAACTTATTATATAATGCTATTAAAGATTTAAATCTTAATAAGTATATTAAAAACTACTTGTCTTAAATCTTGTCGACGACTATTTATAATAAAGTATAATAAAGAAAAAATTCGTTTAGTAAGCAAAGATCGGAAAGCGAAACTTGAAATTTATACTCTTTAAAGATTAGACGCAATAGCTAAAATTTACTTTTATAAAGGATTAAAGAGGGCTAAAAGCGAGTTTAAATTAAAAGAATTACTTTTAATAAAACTTATATAATAAAAGAATATTTTATAAGGATTATATAAAGTAAATAGTATAAGTTATAAATTAAGAAATAAGATAAAAATAAAATAAAAGCTTCGAAGGTTAAAGCTTAAGACTATAAAAGCTTTAAAGCAATTTTCTTTTTAGCTTTGCTTGCTAGTATTATAACTAAGAGTTGTCTTGTAAGAGCTATAAACTTATAAGAGCGTTTTCTTAGAAGCTTTGCTATTAAAGGAATTATATCTTAGTTATAATATTAATTTAAGAGTTATAATTTCCTTAAAGCATTCTCTTTATTGCTATATTAACGTGGGAGTCTTTTGCTAAGAGTTTTTTTTAAGAACATTCTCTTAAGACTATTATTTTAAAAGATCCCTCTTTGCTTTTATATTCTTGTAAAAGCGTTCTCTTAATATACTTGCTCTTTTAGAAAATTTAATTTAAGCATAATAGCTAAGCAGCGTTTACTAGAAGACTTGCTTATATTAACTAAAACAAAATATCTATTTTATTAAAGATATTTTTAGCTTTAGTCATTTAACTAAAAAGGTTATATTATCGTTAGCTTTAATTCTATTAGAGATATTTTTAGCATTAATTATCCGACTAAAAAGGTTATATTATTGTTAGCTTTAATTTTATTAAAGATATTTTTAGCATTAGTTATCCGACTAAAAAGGTTATATTATTATTAACTCTAATTCTATTAAAGATATTTTTAGATTTAATCATCCGACTAAAAAGGTTATATTATTATTAGCTCCAATTTTATTAGAGATATTTTTATTATTAATCATCCGACTAAAAAGGTTATATTATTGTTAGCTCTAATTTTATTAAAGATATTTTTAGTATTAATTATCCGACTAAAAAAGTTATATTATTATTAGCTCCAATTTTATTAAAGATATTTTTAGATTTAATCATTTAATTAAAAAGGTTATATTATTATTAGCTCTATTTTATTAAGGATATTTTTATTATTAGTTACTTGACTAGAAAGATTAAATATTATTAGCCCTATTCTTTAAGCTAACTTTGAAACGACTAAGCCTTAACATTAATCCCTCCTCCTTAAACTTAAAATTTAGAGACATGTACCTTTTAGCGGTTATAGATTATAATAAAGCTCAAAAACTTGTAAAATAGCTTCAAGTAATAAGCAAAATCCCTTTATATTTCGTTAGCTAACTAAGTAAATAATTTATTACTTTACTTTATATTATTCTTTATAATATCTTTGCTTAGCTTAGCAAGAGAGACGAAGAAGCTCTCTTTGCTTATATCCGACCTTATAAGCTTTTTAAAATAAGTAATATAATATCTTAATTCACCTTTTTATTTTATATTATATGCTAACTTGTTCTTAAACGTTAATGTGCTTAACGAGATCTAAAACTTCTCTTTAATATAGTCGCGCGCTAATAAATATAAGGTCTACCGACTATATTCCTTCTTAATAAGCTTAAGCACTTATTATTTTAAGCTTATTCCTTTAAAACAATTTAGCTTTAGCTATAAATAGCCCGAATAAACGCTAGTCCTAGTTTATTATATATAAGATAAGGGCAATATAAAATTGCAACTTAGCATAATATAATAGAGTTTTTTAGTAACTTTAAACTATTACTTAAGGTATAATTATACTTTGCTAATTATGCTATTAATATTTAGCTTAACTTTAAGTTTAAGAAACGTAATAATAGTAATATAAACGAGCGACTACTTAATTCGCAATAATGCTACCACTTTTTTATAAGATTATTTACCTTGCTAAAAAGGTATATAATATATGTCGACTTTTTTAGTACTTTTACGTAATAAGTTAGCTATTAATTATTTTGTAAAGATATTATAGTGCTTTACTATTTTTAATAAGCAATTAAGCTTAAATTGCATATATATCTTACTTAATTGCGTTTTATAATACTAGTTTTACCTTTATATTATATAAGATATAAAGCAAAATTTAATAAAGCAATCGGGAAAGAAATATAGTATTAAAAACGCCAAATATGCTATAAATTATCTCTTTAAACAATTATATATTAATAATTAAGATTTAGCAAGTAACGCTAAACAAGTATAACAGAGAATTTGTTTATATAAATAAAACTATACTAGAAAGAGGCTTTTAGCGCTATTTAACTTAATAGGGTTTAGCGTTTACTTTCTTGTTAGTCCCGAAGCTATAAGCATTATAAAAGTATTTTCGATTTAAATATATATTATCGGCTAATAGCTTAATAAATGTCATTTAAATATTATAAATGCTATATTTAATGCATTTATTTGCTACGTTTTTAACATATTTTTAAACGTGTTAAAGCTTTATAAGAGGCTAGATATAATAGTATAGCAAATAGTCAAAAACAAGCTAGTAAAAGCTATAAAATTAAATATAAAAAGCGTCGTTTTAAAAATCGAGACATTTATAAAGAATTATAAGGGTATAATAGCTTTAATAAGTTTTACTTTAATTAACTTGTTAATAGATTATATTAATTACTTTAACCTTTTTTTAAAGGCGAGATCCCTTATTAAGTTAAGTATGTTTTTGTAAAGGGGTAAAAGGGCATTATTTAAAGAAAGAAATATATAAAGACTAGTCGGCAAACGTCTTAAGTTATTACTTTAACTTTTAAAGCCCGGGGAAATAAACACTTTCGAACGCTTATATACTTGTGCTATAAGATTTGTTTTTATTTTAAAGAGTGCGTGTGTTTTTAAGTATATAAGTAAATTTTATAAAAATAACTATATTTAAATTATTATTTGCAGATTTTTAAGTAAAATAGTATATAAACTATAAAGCGACTCTTATAAGTTATAGCATTTAAAAAACTAGGGGATCTTTCTAAAAAGGCTTATTAAGAGATATCTTAATAGTCTTAAATAACCTCGATTTTTATAACTCGAAAGTGTAATTTACTTAAGAATATCTTAAATTATTCTCTTAAGTCGTCCTTAATACCTTTTTAATTTTGCTAAAGAAACTATAGCTTATATATCCTTATAAAAAGCGTGTTATCTTTTAGCTTAACAAACTTGATATTCCTTTTATTTAAGCGATTATAGAACAAATATGCACGCAATTTAATAGCAAGCACTATTTCTTTAAAGTTTCTTTTAAAGTAAAGTATTATATAATAAAGTTTATTAATTATATATAAGCTAAAATAATATTTTATAGCTAAAGACTAAATTTTTTTTATATCGAGAAAGCTTTTAGCAAAGTTTAAGTATAAAGGTCCCTTTTAAAAGTAAAGTATTATAAGATAAATTATATTAAAAGTTAAGTTAAAGTAAATTAATTATAATTTTTGTATTTTGCTTTTGCTAACTCGAGATTAGTTATTATTTGTAGCATTGCATTTTAATTTAAAGTCGTATTCGAATATATTATATATAAAAACGGATTAAGATAAAGGCTTATAAAAAATAAAAGCTTTTTATTTAAAACTTTTACAAATATAAAGCATTATAAGGGGATAAGCGTCTTTAAATACAAATAGACCTTTTTTGTCGTTTTAGCCCTCGATATAAGCTACCCGAATAACACAAGGACTTAAGAAAGAGTATTAGTAAATCATATTTTAAAGTTTAATAAAGAGGTTCCGAAATATGTAAAATATATAAGGCATTTTTCCTTAAAGTAAGCCTTTATACTAAGTTATTAGATTAAGATAAAGGCCTTTTCTAATTTGCTATTACCTTTTTCGAATTGCGCAAACATTTATAATACTTATGTCAATAAAAATGATATAGCTAATAAGGATAAAGGACAAATATTAATAAAAGTCGAGCTTTAAGAGAGTTTATCTCAAGTGCTACTAAGTATAATCAAGAATAAATTATTATAAGGACGTAATAGCAAATAAACTAGATAGCATTTATAACTTAATATTATATCGTATAGCCTTAAAAGAGTCTAAAAGCGGAGCTTAAATCGGATTTAAGTAAGAAGCGAAAATAGATTTTATCCTTTAAGCATAATTAATAAAGTAGCTAAAATCGGTCCTTAGCTTAAAATACTATTAAAAAAATATAAAAGACGCGCTATAGCCATTAATTAATTAATTAATCGCTAGCAATTATAAGCGCCTTAAATAATACATATATAATTAACTCTTATATTTAAACGAGAATTATACTAAAATCCTTTAATAAAAATAAAGACACAAAATATATTCTTTATATAGCTTAATTAATAAAAGAAAATAAAGTATTATTGCAAGATAACTTCTTAGCTAGACTTTTCTTATAGCTTATACTAGCTAAATATATCGTATTTCTTAGTATATTTACTTCTCTTAAAACCTCGAAGACACTTGCAAATAATAATACTAAATAAGTTATTTAAAATATAATTAATCGGGTATTAGTTTTTATTATAATAGTAGTTTATTGTAAAATTAAAAGCCTTAAAACGGGATATTTATAGTAAATTTAGCGGCAAAATGCCGTTTAGTTAGTTTGCTATATATTTTTATAAGTTTCTTTTTAGCGCTATTAATTAATTTAAATTAACCGAGCAATTAAAAGGCTTAAGTTACTTTACTTGCTTGTCGGCTTTATTATTACCCTTATTAGCGTCTATATTACTTAAAGTGGGTATTAGTCTAATATTGCTAAGATTATAATTATTATTATTAGTATATATATAAGCAATATATCCTTATTATATCTAATATATAATTGCTAAATCTTAAAGAAGATAAAGATTACACTTGATAAAGCGCTAGCTAAACCTAGTCGTGCGTAAGCACTTTTAAATAAAGAGAAGTGCTTAGAGAAGTTATAACAAGAGGTTATAAGAAGAGGTTTTAGTATTAATTAAAATTAGATTAAAGCCTTGCTTTTTTATTAACTTTAATAAATTAAAGAAAAGGGAAATTATACAAGTATAATATGCTTAGTATATTTAATTTTATATATTAAGCTAAAGTCTTAAGTAGCATTTAAATTTAAGTGCTTAAAACTAGAATTCTTTGCAATATACTTATAATAAACCTCCAATTTCCTTGCTTTGTTTATATCCGCTTTTACTATCCGTAAAAGGGCCCGGGGCTTATAAGCGGTGTCGCTACACTTAATAACAAATTAAGCATTTTATATAGCTTTACTTTTTTACTTTAATAATAAAGTTTAAGTTATTTGAGTTAATAGTCTTATTATTTAATTATATTCTAATTGTGTTTACTAGATATAAGAAACTATAAAACATAAACCTTAATTTATACTAATTCTCTATTTTATATATCTTTATATATATCGGACTTAAAGATCCGAGACTATTTATTTTATATATTATTAGGACTATCCTTTAACTCGATTGCCCGTGTAAGATAAACAAATCCCTTATACTTATTATTAGCTTTATTACTATTATCCGTTTATTAATCGGAGGACTTATATTACTTTTTAGCTTCGTTCTTAGCTATTTATATACACTTTAAACGTTAAAAACCTTATTTTTACCGAAATTATTAATATCTTTAATTATAAAGTCCGCTTTTTATATATTAGGATACTTTGCTTTACTTATTTAGGAGTTGCTAAAATATAACTACTTTACCTTATTTATAAAGGAACTTTAAAATTTCGCAAAATTTCTCTTATTACTTTTTATTACTTATATATATATATTAGCAACTTTGCTAAAACAAATATAATAAAAATCCCGATTGCAATTCTTATTACTCTTTTAATAAATAAATCTTTCTTTAAAGATAAGTTAGCTATAAAAGAAAACAATAAAATAATACCTCGAGTCAAATTTATAGTTTCTTTAAGGAAGTATTTAAGTAAGCTAAATGCTTTAATAGCGTTTTATAAGTAATTTAATTAAGCTAAAAAAGGCTAAATATTATTTTAAAGACAATTAATTTAAAAATTAGGAAAGAATCTAGTAAAGGCATATACTTATAAGGTTAATAACTCTTATTATACTATTAAAACATGCTCTTAAAGCAAAATAATAAAAGAATACGGGTTTAGTGTTATTAATTAGCAATCGAAAGATAAGAAGCTTTAAAATTAAATTAGTTTATTATTAGTAAAAGATTAAATATAAACTGTCTTATATTTAAAAGAACTAATGCTACTAATTAAAATCTACTCTAAAATTTAACCTTATTTAGTCTTATATCTTTATATAAAATATATAATTATACAAATGCTACTCTTGCAACTAAATAATTTTAAGGATAAAATCGATATTTTATATTTTAATTAACTTTTCTATTTCCGATTTCACGTCTTAAAATTATTAGCTTATCTTATTAATAATATTGCCGGCATTTGCATTTAATTAATTTAAAGTAAAATTATACTTGTCTTATATAAGATAAAGCTAATTAGCATTTTAACTTCGCGAAATAATTATTTTAAGGATAAAAACCGCGTATTACGCCGATAGTAATAATATATATTATAGCAACTATAATTAAAGTAATAATGCTTAGTAAAAACAAGCTTTATAAGAAGGTTAAACTAAATATAGCTATCGCTAAAACTCTAATTTTCAAATTTATTATAAGCTTAAAAGTCTTAAAATTGTAAAGTTAAAGAAACTTAATACTAAAAAGTAAAGTAGATATTAATTAAAAGGAAAATGCCGGGAAAGCCTTTAATTAGTCCTTTTTCGGTAAGCACTTTTAACTTAAAAGAATTTTTATTATAGCTATTAAATGCTTTTTACTTAATTTAACCCTTTTTTATATAATTCCTATTATAAATCACGTGCGCTTACTTAAGCTTAAAGTATAAAACTTTAAATTTTAACGCGGCATATTAAACTAGTAAAGGCTTATTCCTAAGTAATCCTTTACTTTTACTTATATCTTGCTCCTTGCATTTAAACCCTAGTTTTAAACTTTAATTTTACATCTTATCCTTATATCTTAGTTTTATACCCTAATTTTACACCTTAGTTTTGCACCTTAGTTTTGCATATCTATTTGCCACTAAAAGCCAAAATAAGCCTTTAACGCTAAAAGTGTAAAGATCTTATTTTAAATCTTGCTTGCCTCTTTTAATTAGCTTTAATAAAGCTTATAAGTATAAATTTAATTTTATAAAGAATATTTGTTATTCTTATTTTCTAAGACTTTAATTAATAACTTCGAAGCAAACTTTTAATTAAAATATTTACATATATAAACAAAATGCTCTCTTTATTGCTATTATAACTACTTCCGACTATAAAATTTCTAAAATTTGCACAAAAGAAAGTTTTAAGTATTACTCCTCCTCTTTACAATTTGCTATAACAAACTAGCAAATATTTAAAGCTTAACTTAGCAATAATAGCAAAGATATACAAGAGCGCCCAAATTCGGCTACTTTACCCCTTTTTACTTTACTTTAAAGTAAAAGCGAAAATTTATATCTTTTATATTAAATGCAATCTTTAAAATACGTTAATTAAAGGGGGCTAATAAGGGAAGATTATAAGCAAAGGACTTTATAAGTCTTCTAATGCTCTTTATACAAAGATTAAGTATATACTTTTTAAGAGCTAAGAGCTATTAATAAAGTTATTGACCGTTTATGCCAAGTGCTATATAAAGCTAAAAGTCTATTATAAAGTTAATTAAGTTAATTAAATCCTTAGTTTTTGGGATAAATATAAGACGCTTAAAGAAATAGTTTTAAGGGTTTTATATAAAAAGATCGAAGAAATTGTTTTTAATAAAGTAATTATAATAAAAAGGGCGCTTTTAAACATAAGCACTATTAATATATCTAGCGCAAATAGCAAATAAAAGAAGTAATATCTTTAAAACTAGTAAAAGTTAACTTTAAAAAATCGATATAAAGTATATAAAGAGTTACTTATTATTTACATTTAATTATAGCAATTATTTATTACTTTAATATTCTCTTATGCTTGCCCTATTTAATAAAAGTGCATATTATAGTCTATTTTAAATTAACTTAAACAAAGTTCTTAAAATATTAATAAAATTAATTATTTCTAATATAAATAAATATTCTTTAAAAGTTTGCATTATATTGCTTTATATTAAGACTATTACATATTCTAATAGCGTTAAAGCGGATATTAGCCTTCGTTACTCTTAAATCCTTTGCAACCTCTTAGCTTACACTTAATAAGGGATTAAGACATTAAAAGTTACAAAGCTATTAAGTTAACCCGAATAATAAGAGGAAATAAAATATTAAATTATTAAAAGAGATTCTTCTTAATTAATAAGTAACTTTATACTTAACACTATATAATATCTTCCCCTTTATATTAAACTATAGCGTTTATATATTTATTTTAAAACTTAATTACAAAATATTTAATATTTAAGATAGCTATAAAGTATAAATAATATATTAAAATAATTATCCTTTACTATCTTAATATACGTCATATTATCGGTATAATATCTGCTACTTAAAAGTTTAATATAAGGACCGGAATAAGTTAATAAACTATAATCTTAAAAGTTAAAAATTAATATACTAGTAAATAAATAGCTTAAATAATACTATATTTTAATATACTATTTTGCATAATAAAGTATTTTTACTTAACTTATACGCTCCGCTAAATTGCACCTTTTATATAAGATACTAATAGCATTCTTTTATATTATTATATTATATATTTATACTATTATAATAAGTTATTACTATTTTATAAATACTACTTGCTAATGCTTTTGTAAGGATTTTAATTACTTTAGTAGCCGAAGTAGCGTTAAATAAAAGAATATTATTAAACTTAAATAAATGTTAAGATATAAAGTAAAAAGAATACTTTAAAGCAATTATATAATTAATTACTTATTACTAATACTTAAAGCTCTTATTATACTAAGTAACTTGCTTAGCTTTATTTTAAGTATTTTAGCTATTAATTTCGATAAATATAATAAGACTAAGGCTAATAAAATTAAATATAAATCGAGTAATAACCGAGGTAATATATTTATTAATAGCAAAATGCAAAATTTTATATAAAATCGGAATTTTTAATAAGCTAATAAATTAGGATTTGCTATAAGGTTTATAAATAGCTTAAAGAGATACTTTATATTAAGTTTTCGACTATCAAATATCCTTATAATATTAATTCGTCTTTATATATCCTTTGCAAGTAATATTAAATTAATAGACTTTGCTTATATAATATTTGCTAAGTAAATGAAATTATTAAAGAAATTAACTTAAAGGTTATAAAGTTTGTTAAATGTGTAAAATAGCTAGCTAGTAATCCTAAGTAAGGGTATTAAAGATATCGGTTACTTAATAGTTTTTAAGAAGATATTAGTAAAGCTATTAAGCTAAAGAAAAGGGCTAATAATAACTATATTTAAAAATAGATGCTATTAATTAAAAGCTAAATAATAAAGCAATTAAAGTAAGGGAAAGAATCTTGTAAGAGTTTTAAATATAAATTTAATTATAATAAAGAGTAGCCTCGGTACTTTAATTAGCGGGTCTTAGCAAGCCTCTTTAAGCTATTTGCCGACAAACTTATTAAAGTATGCAAATTGACTAATATATTAACTAATTTGCTAATTAATTACTAATTATACTATCTTATTATTTTTACTTTTATATAAGCTAGTCTTTACACCTTATCTTTAAATCCTTGCTTTAAATCCTTGCTTTAAATCCTTATACTAAATCTTTGCTTTACATCTTAGCTTTTTATCTTTACTTATATTATAAAATTAATTATATTAGCTAAAATTTTAACTCGAATAAATTAACTTTCTTATTTAAGTACTTATATACTAGTTTTTATAATTAATCGCGTTAGCAGTTAATGCTTAACACTAAAAATTAATTAGCAATATAATTATTTTATTATATAAAAACTTTTACTTATAATTAGCATATCTTCCCGTTTTACTATCTTCTTTTGCTTTTCTTCCTCTTAATTTTCCTTCTTTTATTATACCCTCTTAATATACTTTCTTATAGCCTCGTCTTTAAGAATTTACTTTAAATTCGCTATACTTATATATATTATAGCTCGGTTATTAAAGCTAAATGCTTCTTTATCCGATAATTTATATTTAATATAAATTAAGATAATTAAGATTTAAATTAAGTTAAAAATTAAATAATAAAACTTAATTATAAGATTACTTATATAGCTGTTATTTAAAGTATCGTCTTTTAAGGCATTATTAAGTAAAACTACTATTGCAAGTAAAATATTTATTAGTTATTTGTTAGCTATTAATTGCAAGATTCGACTTAATTTTAACTTACCGATAATCTTTAACTATTAAACTAAATAGATTTAATAAGTACAAGTCTTGCAAGTATTATACTTATATATTAATTGTTTTAAATAAGAAAGCTAAGCAGCAATGCTAAACCCACTTGCAACTATAAAAATAGTCTTATATTTGTCGACTAATGCTTTAGCTTTATATAAGCTAGTAAATAGAGTTAAATAAGACAAAGACACTTTGCTTATATTCTTCTTGCTAAAGGACTTATACACGTTATTTGTGGTCTTAATATAATTTAAGAGCTTTTAAGTAAAGCTATTGCGTAGTTATATAAAGAGGTTTAAGTACTCTTACTCTTCTTCGGACTACGATATTACAATAAAGGGATAAACTTGCAAGAAGGACTAACGGCTAATTGCAAGATTTTATAGCTATAAACTTATATATTGCCTATTAACCTTTAACTTTCGAGGTAATTTTAAGCGTATTAAAATAATGTTATAAGCAAAGCAAATATTAGCTTAAGTAAAGCCGCGTTTAAAAGCTAAGTTATAATATATTATATTTAAATATTATCCGATAAATATTATAGCGCATATCTTTGCTATAATATATATAAGCAAGCAAGGAAATAGCAATTGCGATACTAAGTGCTTGTGATATGCGTGAAGTCGGCTGTACGCGTAGGGCTAGTGATGCTAGGGATCAGGTGACCTGTAAGCACTAGAACTCCCGGAGCAACATTCAGTCCGCAACGGGGGAATAT
>Ga0302221_10002076_pt1 | contig 12650 bp, 10 predicted proteins | sample II_Palsa_E2_1_FD_193517 | JGI IMG/M metagenome (GOLD analysis project Ga0302221, IMG submission 193517) | Peat permafrost microbial communities from Stordalen Mire near Abisko, Sweden - II_Palsa_E2_1 | ecosystem: Environmental > Terrestrial > Soil > Palsa > Peat permafrost | place: Sweden... | reverse complement strand
TGGAGACGTTCTCGACCGTGGCCTTTCCGCCGGTCAAGCTGGTGGCGGTAACTGTGACTTTGATGGTATTCCCAGCTTCGAGGGTGATGCCGGAGAAATCGTAAGAGTAGTCTGGATACCACTCATACCAAGCATCGTAGGTAACAGAGCTTCCGGACTTTGTCCAGTCAATGCCGGTTTGCAAGATGGCACTGCTGCAAGTATCGCCGTCGATGCCAACCCATGCGGCTCCAGAACCGGTGCTGGATGGAGTGGGTACAGTAAATGTTCCGGTGACGCTCTTGTAGCCAGAACCAATGAGAATTGCGCCTGCCCAGTTGGAGGAATACTCCACGAAAGTGTCATTGCTGGCTTCTGTCGCTGGACCGGCTACGCGATGCATGGGAGCACCCTTTTGGCGGTTTGCAGCACGCTTTTCGTGTGCAGCCCAGCGCTTGGCTGTGTTGGGTGCTGCAACAGCAGAGCCGGCCAGGAGGAGAGTGCTTGCGACTGCGAGTAACTTCATCTTGAATGAGAAGAGAAAGGAGTTGGAAGAAATAGGTAGGCTGAAGAGGAAGGAGAAAGTGTTTGAGTTGTTGATATAAAAATCTTGAACTGACGAGAGAAGTAGGAAGCATGCCTTCACATGTTTATATAGACAATAAGGACAGCCCTGGGGCCGCAAGAGAAGAGATCGGCAGCTAGAACAATGTTCTAGTTACCTTCTAATTTGAGCAAAAACGCCACATTATCTTCAACAATGGTCAGTAATCCTGATCCGACTAACTCAGGTGAGTGATTGGCACTGCATCGCCAGCACCCTCTCGAGTGTTTAGCTTCAACTCTGGACGCAGAAGTCTAACTACGCGTACTACTATCTTATCGAAGGGTGTTGACTTCCTCGGCCGTGTTTCAAAGAAAGGAAGGAGAGAAGCAGAATTGGATGCAAGCTCCCCAGCGTTTCGCTCTGGAAATTGCTGTCGAGTAGCGATTGGACAGCTGACCGCTTGCACAAGATGTTTCGTGCAGATCACCTTCCTGATCTCGAGAGGAGAGCCGATGTGATTGGGAAGAGGCCGCTTGTTGCCGTGTGATATGCACTCCCATTCCCTCCACGCTTAGACTAACCTTATCCCCCACCAGAGAACAGGTACACGGCACGCAAGGCTTGAAAGGAAATCAGGTCCACCAATCAATTGCATAGAAGACTAGACTCTAGACTTCTGGCGTAACGGATAGCTTGCGGCCCCTGCGCAGCACCTCGCATGGGAAGTGGGGGAGATAACAGAAGCTACGCAGCAAGTACTTGAGTGATCTGTGATTTCGTTCTGCCGGTGGTACTAACTACTTATTCCTCCGGCAGCCGAAAGACATAAGTATTAGGAACTATAAGATCTAGAAATGGAGATAAGGACGAAGAATTATTCAAAGAGACGAGACGCGCAAAAGAATTCTAGGCCTGGTCGGCGACAACTTAACCTTATCGTCGAGCTGCCGATCTCTCCTTTCGTCTGATGTGCTCAGCAAGGAAGCGGGATTGATTTTCAATTGGCCTCTGCGCGCTGGTCAATGCCGAACCTAATGTATGGGCAAGAGTAGTTGTGGCGGTTGAGAAGGGAGGTGTGGCTCCACTGAGTCGCTGACACATGGAATTGGCATGCGCCTCCCGCACCTGATAAAGGCTTGAATCAACAACAGGCCTGGATCACGATCTAATCCAAAAGCCTTGGTAGGTTGCGTCACATCTAGTCCTCCTCCCCCAGTTCCCAGTTCCTGGCCCGTTATATATTGGCTTGTGCTATTCGGGGCCTGTCCGAACGTCTCAGGATTTGGTGGGCGACTCTGGCCTTGGCGTCCACCTTCCTAATCCGTACAGCCAGCCAGCCACCTCAGTATGGGAGACTGAGACTCGTCCCATGCCGAAGTGGAAACTCGAACCGGTTTCTTGCTTTCTATGATTCTGAATCTCTCAACTGCCTCATTTGATGAGAACGAACAAGTTTCGCTTTCGGTGAAATCTAATAAGTAGGGTTGCACTCTTCGGCCTCCCTGCAAGGACATGGGTAAATATGGGTGTCAAATGCGCTTTCCCACCAAAATCCTAGAGCACGTATAAGTTGTATCGTAAACAAATGTAAAGCGTCTCATGGATGCACATCTTTCTCGAGGAATGCAGCTTCTTTGTTGAAGTTCTAGAACAAGGCGCGAGACATCGCTAACGGTATTAGGCGAGTGAAAAGGGGGGATGGTACGTCCCACATCTGCATACAACATGCCTTTATCGCCTTTTAGGACCACATGTAGTAGTGATGTGCTCCGCAACTTCCTTATTTGGTTGCTACCTTTGGAACTTTATATTGGATTGCAGCGAAGTGAGGAAGTGTTGAGGGTAAGGTTGCAGTGTCTGTCGTGGCAGAGTTCCATGGCAGAGTTCCATGACAATCCGTTGTTTGTCATGAATTGGCCGCAAAAGTGATAGCAGAAGTTTAGACAACTATGTGGTCCTCCGGAAATGTGCTTCCTCATTCAAGGTCACTTTGAAAGCTGGGGTTATGAGATCGGGAGAGACTTCAAAAATTTAGAGAAGAATGCGGGTAATTGCATGTAATTCAATTAAACAGAAGTCAAAACTAAAAGGATCTGTGCATATTTAATACTTCATACTGCGGATAAACTTAGGTCCTAAGATTTGGAAGATTCCCGTGAAACTGGTAGCGTGGTACATAATTGATATTCGTTTAAAATTCCCATGTTAGCTGCCGGGAACCGAGCACCTATATTGAACAGTATATGTGCGAACCACAAGCAATATAACGACTGCTTTCCCTCCGATATTTCTGTTAATAGCTTTTTGTTAGTGAGTGGAGTAAGAGAATTGTTTTTGAATTGAACGTCTGACCTCCTTTGTTCCCATCATCACGTGATCAGACTTCTAAATCACTTGATAACGTTCGTAGCATAGAACAGCAAGCGATTAAGCCCTTCCAGAAAGCGACTAAAGTCTTGATTTAATACTTCAATCTATTCAGTTCAACTTTGGCTTGCACGGTTTGTTTCAGGGTGGAGCGAAACGGCTAAGGTTGAATCTTAGTATCGATGCCTTTCGGTCAAGGAAGCATTCGCATTTAGACCACACATAGCAACAATGAATCTGCAAATTATAAAGTTTGATTTACACTGGTGCCATCCTACCGTTTTCGCACCTTGAGAACAAAAAGGCATCCTCGTCATCCAAATTTACCAGCTCATTCTCTCGCCATTTTGCACCACACTACCCCTCAAATTCGCCCGACGCCACGTTTGGGCTGTAAAGATACAAATTTTCAAGGATCCAGTCCCTTAAAAGCAGGGTTTACTCAAGATCCCTCCCGAAACTCTACAAGTCATTATTGCCTACGCTCTCGCCGACAACTTGGTAAAGCAAGATCTTGAAAATTATACCTACATCGTCCTCTACTTGGCGGAAAAAACTGGCCGAAATGGACCCCTGCGAGAACACCAAAACTACCTTCTTCAACACATTTTTTGAAGAGAATAGGAGGCAACAAATTAAAAAAGGGAGTCTAACCTTAATCGAGTTATAGTAAGTCAGAAGAAACTTTTTAGGTCGATTTATTCAGAAGGTAAATGTTGATGTTGTGATGTTGTTCGAGGTGCCAAAATCGGCCAGTTTTTTCCGACCCGTAGAGATCGTCTACGAAAAACAAAATTTAGCAATCAGGGGGCTTGGACTTTCTTGTTTTCAAGTCTACCTCGACATCGCGAAGCATCAGTTACTTTACGCCAACAGTGTGTTCAAGTTCGACCAAATGGAAACCGCGCTGTGCTGTTTACACCGACGGACCTACGAAGAACGATAAGCTTTGAGATCACTATGGATAGCATATGGTGGTTGTCACCAAGAAGCCACGATTAAAATATTGCATAAATTTCCTTCTCTGTCGAGCCTCACTTTGGACATCTCACCTCTGATTCAAGACACCTGCATCGGGCGGGAAGACCCACTATTCAGTTTGCGAGATTCTTGCAGCCCTGCTAGGAGATGTCGACTTTCCAGGCCTCCAAGATTTCTGGCCCTAACCATGCTTAAAAATCTCAGCTTCACTTGGATATTTTGTCTCGGGAGGAAATGCAGCAACACCCAACAAGTGATTCTGATTTACTCGGCATTACTCGCCGAGGCAGCATGTTCTTCGTCTCCGCGCAATAGCATCGGGCGTGCCATCCTACGCGCAAATTTCCAAGTGCCCCAGCGTTGAGCACCGGTTCAGATGATTGATGGATATTTGAGGCATGTATGTGCTATTCATCTTGGCAATCTTTGCGATTCTTTGGAGCGCTTTGCAGGGTCAAAGAAGAGGGAAGGAGAGCAAGAGAACGTGGAAGAAAACCCAAGTCTGTTCAGACAACGTTTTACAATCAAGATGAGCAAAGCTCGTCCCAGCTTCCCATTTGCTGATCGGGTGGTGTGGTCACTAGCAAGTGGTTCTTGTATTGAAGATTTTACACCGTCACAGTAGAGTAATGGCAAACAATTCACCTAATTTATTCGCTTGTGACTCTTGGAATTAAGTACGATTACGTCAAACATCTAATATGGAGGTTCATCTGTGCTCTAATCCATTTCATGATTTGTACTTGGTGGTCTGTTGATCTTAAGAATTTGTTGCCGCCGTGACTTGAGAGAGCAAACCGTTTAGATCGATTAAGATCATGCAAACATTCAAAAGTGATAATCGAAAGGTATAAGAAGGTTGGTAAGGAAAGAGAGAAATGAAGTTCTAAACCCTCATTTGGGGATAAGATTGATATACGGGTAGGCAGCAATAACGCGTCCACAACACTTCTTAATATTACTAGATAATTCCTTGATGATGAAACGATCCTCCTCGCAGATAGGGCAGCTTTGCTTGAATTTAAAGACACGCTTATTTAGATGCCTTTAATGTGTTCAAAGTTGGTTAAATTCCCGATTCACCAGAGCCATGCTGGGGGTTGATATTTGTCACGTGACCAACAAATCGAACTCTATTCCATTATTTTGTGGTCCTGATAGCGGCAAAGAGCAGAAGCGTTTAGGTTTGGAACTGAGTTCTTCATTTAAGCGTTTCTTCTTCCACTTGTTGAATCGTTGTTGTTCTTTTTGCCAAAACAATCGAAGCCACGAACATATTTGACCCCGGCTTGAGTAGGTAGGTTTGACCTGAAGAGCCCCAAGATATTTGTGTTTCTACGCTTAGCGGAATCAATCGAGAAGAGAGAATCTAGCACCGAATAGAAGGTGTACTTGTCGGGCTTTTAATAGGTGCTACATATTGCAGCAGATGGAAAAAACGCAAGGATTACAGCTGTCGCATATTTAAAATCTTGAAGCTCGCTTAAACTTTACACAATCGCAGCAGTATGACCAATGACAGTATGTTCAATAGCCGCATCATGGGAAAATTTAGTCCTGTTTTTGAATTGCAAATTTATGAACGCTCTTCATCAGACGAACGTGCTGATGTATATATATACCCTCTAGCTGTCTTCTTCCAGCCCCCTTCTTCCAGAAACAACACCACTTTAAGACTGATCGTCAATACTCTACCAAAACCTCCGCCCTCATTAACAATTTATTTAAGAAATAATACTCTATACTGAAGTGTAAGACTATCAACAAGTTGGTAATCTCCACCCCGGATTGCTTTCTTTACTAAAGTGGATGTAGCTCCCACTATGGCTCTCTCTCACACTCCTGCATCGCCCTCTTTCATGAGCATCCCAACAGAATTGCGAAGAAAGATCCTATCTCTTGCTTGCACACACGACGAAACAATTATGCCACAACAATTTGCTCCAGGATCTGCGACATTCTCTCTTCAGGCCGGCCCTGCAGCTCCGTGGGGAACTGGCTACTGCCCAGCGCTGACGAGAAAAGACGGTGCAATTCCTAAAGCACTATCCGCCTTCGATATCACGAGAACTTGCCGAACAATTCACGACATGATTGAAGAAGATAACATGTTCTATTCCAACAACGAGTTCGAGTTTATCGGCACACAAGACCTTCTCGACTACCTAGTTGCACTTCCCTCGCAACGACGAAACGCTATTCGATCAATCAGAGTCAAGTACGACTACCTTAGGGTTCCTGTCTCTGCATTCACGATGTTGGCCGTCTGCTATCGGCTCGAAAACCTTACCCTCGATATCTCGGGAATGACAAATTTCTTTGATCCAGATGTTACAGATTTCAGTCACGCTCCGGGTTACGCCCAAATGATGACTCTAAGAGGGCTAAAGTCGTTCAAGCTCTTCTACGCAAATAAAGGCTGGACTTTGATTGACGATATACTGGCTCGTATCCAAGGCGCTTGGGTCTCCGACAATGAATCAGAGTCAGAAAAAGCCCTCCTTAGGTTACTTCAACAGCTTGAGCACAATATTGGCCAAGTTCTTTCGAAACCTCGACCGACCAGCTCGCTAATAAGTGCTGGTGAATTGGAAATGGCTATGAACCAAGCAGGGGTTGGTGTCTGGGGCGACACCATAAATAACGCTCTCACCTATCCATCACAGGCCAACTCGGGTCTTTCCCTACAATATCAATATAACATGATCCAAGGAGTCAACTCCGCCGCGAATCCTATCGAACAGCCCCCACTCTCAGAGACAAAGGAGTGGCAAGTGCTTGACCGCACTTATCTCGCTTCCTGGGATGTGTGAGTAGTTTCACTTCGCAACCTTGTTGTTGTCAGTCTGGCTGTTGTTGTCAGTCTTAACCAGCCCCGCGTCGCTACAGTGGAAAATGGACTCATGCGTTTTTCTTTCCTGAATTGGCTCTTGACCTTCTACCCAAAAGTCTCGGCTTTTCATTGTGGTACGACACTTGGTATATGATCTTTTTGGGACGGGCCGTAGGAAACGACGGAAGGCAGGGATGACACTTAGTAGATAATGCATAAACAGAATGCCAAACCTTCTACTTTCACCAAAGTCTTCCAACTGCTCCACTATAAACTTGTAATGCTTCAATTATAAATAAAAACAGGGAGGCAAACGGAGCAAAGAGAACGAGGATGTAGCTCTATGTGAGTCTTGTAGCGGAACAACTGGTCGTTCATGCATGATTTCCAATCAACACCTACAAGTTGAAGTTTCTCCGGACTTTCCCGCGGGATCCAACCATTCCCCTGTGAAAACAATGTGTTTGGATAGAAGATAGAAGGCGAGGGAATTTTGCGACATATGTTGGAAAAGAGAGTGGGTGGGGGGGCAAAGGTGGCGGTGGCTGATTTTAGCGTTGCTTTGCTCCCCGATCTCCGCGAAGATACTTCCGTTCTCGAAGACCTGGAACAAAAGTCGACATGATCCCGAGCTTCTCCCAATAAGTGGTTAGGTAGGCTTGGTTTTCGCTTTAGGCTAAATACCTCTCCACATAAATCTGCCTTAGACTGGAATTCCCCGCAGTGGAGCACAGTGGCCTCAAAATCTTGAACTCCCCGACTACCGCGGAAAACATGCTTTCTATTCTCCCCGCAGCCTATCTTCTCTAATCTGGCCCGAATGGAACCCTTCGAGTCCGGGGAGCATCGTGCTCCCCCTCTCGGTACGAAACGAACCCGTCAAGGCACGCCTGACCAAGAGCCAATTCGTCTGCGGAAGAGAAACGCAACAGCATGCCGGGTTTGTCGAGCTCGGAAGACGAAATGTGACAATAAGAAGCCGAGGTGCTCTTATTGTCAAAGCATTGGTGCTACTTGTGATGAGTTAAGTGATGAACCGGCGCGGTGCGTGTCATGCAAAGCCCCCATCTGCCTAGTGGTAAGTAATAACTGACCCTCACAGTCCCCCGCCGGACAGCCAGGCAATTTTGGATCGGATTGACCGCCTGGAATGGACGCTCTTGGAAGCGTCTAGATATTCCCATCCTTCACCCTCGCAATGCAGGAGCTCCGATCAGGTGGTTTCCAATCCATCCCGAGGTATCAATGCGGCGAAAGCATCGATATCTCAAAGTAACCAGCGCTATTTTACGGTGGAGAGTGTCCTTTCTTGGCCTATATTTGAAAGGCAGTTTGATTCATATTTGAATCTCAGGGAATTGATGACCAATCCGAGCTCTGGAAATCTAGACCATCTATCTCCTCAGTCTTCTAGGAAAAGTCAAAACCACATGGGTGTGGAGCTCGAGTCATGTTCTAATCTTCTAGATAAGTTTTTCGGTTGCGTCCATATTAAGAATCCAGTCCTGGACGAGAAAGAGATTCGACAATGGGGGAGAGAAATATCGTTGAATGGCATAGGGTGGGATAGTCGTTCTTGCTTAGTGGTGAGTGATCTATCTCAGATAATTCGTTAGTTTCGAAAAAAAGGCTGACGGATTAAAGTTGCTTCTTTGTGCTTTAGGATCTATCTCAGAGGATTTCCCTTCCAAGAAACCAATCAAGTCCCCGCAATGCTGCATAGCCTCGAATGATTATCAGCTGGCTGAGGTATGGTTTGGCGCATCTCAAAAACGAATAGGAACACTCTTGAGCAACGGTGGAGGCATATTGGAAGCCCAGTGCTTCTTCTTCTCGGCCGTGTATCTAATGCACACTTTCAGACCTTTCTCAGCTTGGCCGCTGTTTCTGCAGGCCCTTGCCTGCTGCCAGAAGTTTCAGTGTTTCTCAAAATCCTCTGCAGAAGTCATGTTCCCGCCGCACGAGTTTTTGGAGGACGGGCCTGGATGGAGGTCGGAGGAGAGTGTTTACTGGACTTGTTTCAAGTCAGAATTGTATGCAGTCACCCTAGTCTTTACTAATCTCTCATTTTCTCTGATGGCTTGACTGTACAGGGAAATTCGTTTCGAATTATCTTTGCCTGGATTCACCGCCGCAAATTTGACTTATCCCGAGTTCCTTCCGTCACCACCGCTGGAATCTTTACAGAATCAAGACCAAGCATGGTATTTCTACCTTGCAGAGATTGCGCTGCGGCGCCTTGCAAACCAAATTCTCAGCGATTTTCTGCCCTATAGTGGTCCCCACACTACATGTGACCTAACTAGAATCGCTACAAGACTTTTTGATTTTGAAAGCCAAGCGGAGCAATGGTACTTGCTCTTATGAACTTTCTGCTTGTGTGCTCTACTTAGCTAATGTTGATACTTTAGGTCAAAACTCCTCCCACCTGAGGTTGACATCCATACAGGCCATGACAAAGACATTTTGCGTTTCATTCTCAAGGGCCACCTGCAAAATTGCTATGAAACAATGTACTGGCCATTCATTGTGCAAGCAATCAATTGGCCCCAGATCAGAGACCGATCTCTTGATTATATTGTAAGGAAAGGTCTCCAAGTTTGCGTAGATAGAATTTGGATCAATGTTCCTGGGTTCAAGCATAGACATCATGGGACCTGGGGAATGATGCGGGCTTGCACAAGAAGCGCACTTGTATTACTTGCTGCGAAGAAGTGCAAAAAGCTCGATGCTTTGTTGTGTGCGGGGTGGGAAGAGGCTGTGCAGCAAGTCATTGGCTTGCTTGAATTTTGGCGGCGAGACTGTGGAGATGCAGAAAACCGGAGGGATATCCTGCAAACTGCATTAAGGGACTTCCAAACTGCATCACCATGTTGAAAAATGTCAAATAATGATTTAGGTTGTTTAAAATTAAATTACTAGGCAGAAATGCACGACGCTTTTTCGAAATCTATGCTACTGAAAGGTGTGGCTTCGTGGATCTCCGCGAGCTCCCCGACCCGACAAGCTAATGCACAAGCGCACCGGTTAGCAGCCTCCTCTGCAATGCTCACAGAACTGTCTTCAAATATGAGGGGTCCCCACGCCGTATTTGTCCCTTAGATTTGATCCTCCTATTCCCTACATACCCATAAATTCAGTGACGTTCGCCGCTTGCACCAAAATTTTGAGAAGCTTACCAGCATCTTCCTGCCTTTCGCCTCTGAATAAATTACCTCTAGGCCTACGAACCCATTCCCCTTGAAGTCCTTACGGCAAGAATCATAAAGCTTTTATTTTATTTGTATTCTCTCTGTTCTCACGAGCAAATTCGAATCAAGATACCGACCATGGCTCCTCACGAGGTTGAGAGCTCAGACTCCGCATCCGAGAGCACTTACAGAGAGCCACCAAGACGAAAGCCTATTGGTTCAGTATTGAGGGTTCGAGGAACAGAAATTGTTGATGGCGATGGCGAGCCTGTCATTCTCAAGGGAGTAGACTTCCAGCCCCTTAGAGCAAAGAACTTCGCAATAGCTGACTTTGATTGAGGCCGGACTCGGTGGACACATGAATATGGAGAATTTCATCACAGGTTTTCCAGGTCATGAACATGAACATCGTGCTGCCATGTTGGACGTACTTGGTCAGGAGAAATATGAATTCTTCTTTGACAAGGTAAAATCCAATGAACACCATAATCATATTCCTGCTAACCACACTGCATAGTTCCTCGACTACTTTTTCACTGCATCTGATGCCAAATTCTTTGCAGAACAAGGATTGAACTGCATCCGCATTCCTTTTAACTACCGACATTTTGAAGACGACTTGAACCCTGGAGTCTACAAACCAGAAGGATTCCGTATCCTGAATCGAATCATCGAGCGTTGCGCAGCAGAGAATCTATACGTTGTGCTGGACTTGCATGCCGTTCCAGGAGGTCAGAATCAAGACTGGCACTCCGATTCTGGTGTCCACAAAGCACTGTTCTGGCAATTTATGGAGTTCCAGAACAGGATGATCAATCTTTGGAAAGAAATCGCCACACACTACAAGGGCAATGTCCATGTAATACCCCTCCTTGAAAATACTGCGATTCGAACTGCTGACAATAGTTCAAGGTCGCCGGGTACAATCCACTCAATGAACCAGCAGATCCTGCACACACCAACCTGCAAGCCTTTTACTCCCGCGTGGAGAAGGCCATTCGCTCAGCTGATCCAGACCACATTCTGTTCCTGGACGGGAATACATATGCAATGGATTTCACGCATTTCAAAACCGCGCTCCCCAATACGGTCTACGCCATGCATGACTACAGCATGATGGGGTTCCCAATGTGTGAACAATACACCGGCACCGCAGTCCAGGACGCCGATCTCAAGCGTTCCTTCGACCGCAAAGTCGAATTCATGCGCAAGAACGGCGTCCCGATCTGGAATGGCGAATTCGGCCCAGTTTACGCTTCGACATCCGATGCAGAGCATGAGAAGATCAATCAAGGGAGATGCAACCTCTTGCAAGCACAGCTAAAGATCTACCGCGAAAGTAGGGTCTCTTGGAGCATCTGGACGTATAAAGATATTGGCTACCAAGGAATGGTATACCTCTCCCCCTCCACCGCTTGGATGAAACTTCTCAAGCCGTTCCTTGCGAAAAAGGCTGCATTGGGAACCGACTTCTGGGGTCGGAATGATAGCAAAGATATCAAGGATATCTATGGCCCGTTGTTTGCCCACTTGAGAGATGTGGTTCCCGCTGAGTTTCAGAAAAGGAGATATCCGAGTCCGCTGTGGGGAATTGAGAGGCATGCGGAGAGAGTGCTGAGAGAGATGCTGATGGGTGAGTACCTTGGGTATGAGATGGCGGATTTGTTTCGAGGGAAGACGTTTGAGGAGTTGGATGAGTTGGCTGCGTCTTTTAAGCTGGAAAATTGCGTGCAGAGGAGTGAACTTAATGAGATCTTGAAAAAGGACTCGAAGTTACATTAACTTATTTGATGTCAACAAGACACAGGGGAAAGCTCATTACTGATATTTCAGCTATCTTTCAAACAATCGGTCCAAGCTCTCACTCGTGGAGAAGTGTTTCTGAAATTGAAAATAATGAGGACAAAGAGAGGGACGACGCGCTTCTACCAAACGAAGCAATCCTCCTGAAAGCTTGAGCGATGATTAGCCTTGCAAGCATTGCGCATAATACGCCAATAGAGAAAGGCTGCACAGTAAATACAAGGCTGACTCTGAGTCGTTCATGCCCCTGAATCCATTCCAGCAATTTTGTCAGTTGGATATCACGTGTCTCCTTCTCCATTAGTATTAGCTGTTCTGAATGGGGATTAGGTTGGTTTAGCTGTATTTAAGGTCCCGGAACGGCCACCTACTTTACTCCTTAAATAACTTTATCAGGAATATTAAAATTCTTATAGTGTGGAGGGGCGTGCCCTACTGCATTTATTTTTAGTGTTTTTAGTCAGTTTCAGGAGGGTCCCGCTACAGCAGCGTAGAGAGTATCACGTGGCCATTAAAGCTCAAGATATAAGGGCTGGTCCTTAACGTAACTTATAAGAGAATTATATATTTCTTTACTTATTAATTATAATCTAGTCTTTTTTAGTTTTAAGCTTTTTTATTATTATTATATACTTATATTAAACTATTATATTATAATTTTAAGTTATTTTTATAAAATCTTATTTATTATTATATTTTTTCTTTTATATATTTTTTAATAAATAATATAAAAATATTAAATATAATTAAATTAAAATTTTTATAATCTTTTAAAATTTTTATAAAATAAAACTTTAATCTTTAATATTTAAATTTTTTTTTTATTATTTTATTTTATATTTATTAAAATATATTATAATTATAATAAAAAAATAATTTTATTATTTTATATTAATTTTTAAAAAAAACTTAATAATATAATATTAAATTAATTATAAAATATAAATTT
>Ga0302221_10002074_pt1 | contig 12653 bp, 11 predicted proteins | sample II_Palsa_E2_1_FD_193517 | JGI IMG/M metagenome (GOLD analysis project Ga0302221, IMG submission 193517) | Peat permafrost microbial communities from Stordalen Mire near Abisko, Sweden - II_Palsa_E2_1 | ecosystem: Environmental > Terrestrial > Soil > Palsa > Peat permafrost | place: Sweden... | reverse complement strand
CTCTTAAAAATGGCATCGCGAGCGGCATCTGGTCTGGTTTCTTGCTATATCGTATTCGCTTCTTCGAGTCCCAGGCATTGTTAAAGACAAGCGCGGCAGTATGGTGCCAACAATTCTTCAACTTGCGGTGTTGTTTACACGCTGCAATGCATCGAGAACAGTTCACTTGGCCACCGCTTCCTGTGTGGCAATGCAACTCGTCTTCAAGGTCGTCCCATGAGAGACGTTCGCAGCGACCTGTATCCTTGGAGACCAATGTGAGGAACTTTCTCCATAGCGACTGGCAAACCGTCCAGACTTGGGGATTGAATGTGAAAACCACGGCAAGACATGCGATCATAATAGAGGGGGCGTCAACCATGTTTGATGATCTTGGATATTTGATATGAAATGGTTTTAGGCGGTGTGGTTCTTTCCTGTGCTGTAAGAGTTGTCGCATGTGGCGCTTGTCGCCAATTGAGTCAATCAGGATGCACTTTCCTTTCTTTTTCGCGCAGCTTGGCCTCAGCTACGGTCAACCAGATCAGCCTCAGCCTCACCTCTCAAGAATCACTTTGAAATTCCAACTCATGCCTAGCCACAACCGCAGCTGGACAGCATGTCTTCCTCTTTGAGCCAAGATCCTAACATAAACGTCTTTTGCTCTCGGAGCGAGACTTTACGAGTACGCACCTCTGAACAACGACGAAACAAGAAAAGCCGCAAAACCGGACAGCAACCAGATCCTTCATGGGAATCTCAACAACTATGTTTGGAAATCTTAAAAGATGATGCGGATAAATTATCGAGTCGACTGGCATTTCTTGAAGACCCTAGTGTTTTCATTCACGAGCTCGATTTCCGATCGGCCAAAGTTTATGGCAGGACAGCCTTGACACTTGCAATTGAGCGAGGCCGATTGGAGATCATTAAGGTCCTTCTTGAACATTCACCGCCGCTGACGTTTCACTATGCAATCGAAAGTGATCATAAAATCGACTCTCAAAATAGCTGGGGAATGGGCAAAAGCTTGAACTGGTGCAGCTCATACCATCCTCGAGACTCGTCCTCACTGGCGCTCAGCAGAATCCTCTATACCCACGGTCACTACAATTACGATCACAAACACGAGGGCTACAATCACAGTCACGGAGAGGAAGTCTTCCTGATGCTTGTCGATGGCGGTTTGAATCTTCAGGGAGCGTTCCGCTGTGATATAGGTCGGTCAATCTGGTTCTGGGCAGCACGAAAGGGCCATACTCGTGCACTCCAGGCATTCGTGGCATGTGGCTTTCCAGTCAATCTCCGTGCTAGTAAAACAGGATATTTTCATCAAAAAACTGATCAGGTAGCTCCTCTGCATACTACGGCGCTATGGAACGCGGCGCACAAGGGACGTCTGGCTTCTGTGAGATTTCTGCTTGAATCTGGTGCGGTTGTCGACTTCCCAGAACTTCAGAATCCAGTGGAAGAACTAACCGAGAGGGATACGCAAATTTTCCCAACCTTCCAAGGCAATAGCTTAAATGGAGTAGGCGGACGCAACCGCCAAAAAGCAGCTCCTCAGAAAAAAAAGCCAGCGAAAACCAACTCCTCTTATTCCGATGAAGAACATGAAGGCTCTGCCTCGGAGGCAGATTCTGAGGCTCGTTTTCGTCCCGCTGCGCATAAAGTGCCACAGACTTATGACGAGACTATGATTACCATGAGCCCTCTTATGGCGGCGTCTCAAGGACTCTACCTTGCTGACTCCGAGTTTAAGAGATGGAGCGGCGCTGGTGAACGGTCATCTCGGCCACCCGCTGATATTGGTACTTTTTGCGAAATTATTGAGCTTCTCTTACGGGGTGGTGCAAATCCAAATCCTATCCCGAAATTTACTTACCCTACATCGGAATTATCTGGCGATCCTCTACGGATTCCGGTCTTACTTCAAGTCACAGAGCTTGGAGCATTACCAGCCATTAAGGCTTTACTGAAGCATGGCGCTGATATTTCAGCGAGAGGTGGAAGAGGAAAGTCTTTGCTTCACATGGCAGTTCGGAGTGCTCAGCTCGCCGTCGCCGAGGTGGTCCTTGATACTGGAATCTCTGTCGAGATGCAAGACTACAAAGGTTTCACGGCGGTTCATGAATGCATCTTGAGAGGCACAGATGAGATTCTGAAATGCCTACTTCAACGCAAGGCCAGCGTCGATCATAGTTCCAAAAAGGGGATATTTCCTCTGCTTTTGGCAGTCCGTCAGAGGAAGGTTCAAATGGTCCAAATGCTACTGGAGCATGGAGCCAACCCCAACCGGAGTTATATATCATCTTCACTTGCCCCTTGGCAGCTTTCTTCGCGACAGATTGGTCGAATAATGGGACTGAGCAGCAACGCAACATCCTTTGAGGGCACAACCTCTTCTAGCCGCTGTGGGGCCAGTCGAGTGGCACCATTTCATGAGAGATAAAACTGGTCCTAGTGATGGCGAGAGCGAGATGATTCCAGAAGACATAGCCTGCAAAGCTAAGTCACTAAATCCCTTGCAGATTCTCAGCACGCACATGTGCAACGGCACTAGTCTCCGACAACAAGACAGGAACGGCCGCACACCTCTCGCGCTTGTTTCTTTCTTGAATTCGAGAGAGAAAGTAGCTCTGCTGCTGCGATGGATCGCATCTAGTGGACAACCACGAGACGAAAGTGCCGTCGATGGCAGTCCTCTACAAGCCAGGTTTACTATAGTACATCGCAGCACTGGCATTTCTCATGAGATTGAAGCAGAAATGATGAGGATGGAATAGGGGTACTTTAGGGGACGTTGGTGGAGAGGGGAGGGCAGCCTTGAGGACGACCCAACGCTGCCATTCAGTACCCAAGAAGTGGCTCCCCCTGAGAATAAAGTCGACGTCAGCGCCATGGCTGAAACCAGAGTTAACCTGGCCAAGAATAACGACCGCAGGAGGGAAATCTCTCGAACGGAAAATGGCGAACAAGAAAAGAATAGCGTGAGTTTGGAACCCAGTACCAGCTGCGTCTCGTACCGCCCCATGGCCCAAAGAGAGAAACCGTTCTACCGCCTCTCCCCAAGAGACCGCGCCATGTGTCTCAACATGCGCGATTTCTCCAACCGCACCGCCCTCCATTACGCCGCCGAGCACGGAAACGAAGAAATGCTAGCCCACCTCATCGCTGTGCCAGACATCGACTTGGGTCCTGTAACTGGATGCTGCGATCCTTCTCCATTGGACCTGGCGAAGAAGAATGGAAGCCCTTTCTGTGTTAGTATATTAAAGGAGGCGCTTGAAATGAGAGAGGAGAGGAGGAGGAAAATGGAATGGGAAAGGGGAAAAGGGTCGCGGAGTGAGAACAAGAAGGTCCCATAGCGGGAATTGGGGTTGGTAAAATGGAGATGGATGGCTCTTCGTGCTTTTGTGTCGATTTTTGTGGTTGTAGTTTGGATAAGGATGAAGTATTGAAAGCTAAAAAGAACACTCATCAGCTAGAATTAAGCGAAACGCAATGCGCACAGACCAGTGCGCCTCTCATGGCAGCGTAGCGGATAGTGCCAAGCGCATCAGGACCCTTTCTCAACATCATATTGGCCGTCTTCTATATTCCCTCGTCACAGCATTGGAACGAGAAGTCGCTGCTCTTCTTCTAGAAATCCTTCAGCGCCGGAAGAAGTTGTCAGATACTGGGGTTAGTCCCTTGGAATGGCGCACCGGGCCGTGTAACGATGATGTGTTGCGGAGTCTGTTAGTTGCAGTTAAAGCAGTTGTCCAAGCATGTAGTGAAGCTTGTAAAATGAGGGTTTTTATATTCCTGTTGAAGTTGTCTGAGGAGCAAAGTGGGTGGCTGTTCAGGGGCCTTAAATGCAGCTGAACCAACCTAATCCCCATTCAGAATAGCTAATACTAATGGAGAAGGGGACACGTGATATCCAACTGACAGAGTCCATGATGATGACAAGGGGAAAGCGCAAGGCTGAAGTAGCCTCGTGCCCCACCAATGACGAGCCAAGTCAACATGTCGCCGGACCCGCCTCGTAAGGCTGAGCTCTCGCTTCGACCTTTATATATTTAAATAAGTTAATTTTTGTCCAAATCATGTAAAGCCTGCAGTGCAGGTGAGTTTAATTAAACCGAGATGACTAAGTTGCTTAAATGAAGAATTTACGTAATATTAATTATTATTTAATAATAAAGCGAATTATAATTAATATTCTTTTTCTTTTTTATTTATAAATAATATTAAAGTTATTAATAAATTTTAAAGATTAAATTTAAAAATAAATAAATAAAAAATTATTAAAATAATAAAATTAAAAAATTAAAATAAAAATTAAATTTTTTTTTTAAAAATAATATTTAATTTTATATAATAAAAATAAATTTTTAATATTTAAATAAAGAAATTTTAAATAAAAATTTATATAAATAAATAAATATTATATAATTATAAATATATAAATTTTTTTATTTAAATTAAATATATAAAATTTATTTATTTATATAAAATTTTTAACTTTAAAGTTTTATATATAATAAAGTTTTTAATTTTAAAGTTTTTTATAATATTTTTTTATATTTAAATTTTAAATATTAAAATAAAATTATATATAATATTATATATAATATATTAATATTTATTTAATTAAATTTTTTTTATTTTTTTTATAATAATTAATTTATTTTTATTTATAATTATTATATTATATTTATTATAATAAATAATAATAAATTAATTATTTTTAATTTATTTAAAAATTTTTATATTTTTATTTATTTATAAATCTTTTATAATTTATTTTATAAATAATTTAATTTTTTTAATTAAATTTATTAATTTTTAATTAATAATAATTTTATTAAAATTATTAATATTATTATTAAAATATTTTTTTAAAAAGTTTTTTATTATTAATTTTTTAAAAGTTTTTAATTAATAATTTATTATTTTATTTAATTTTAATAAATTAAATAAATTAAATTAATAATTAATTATTTTTAAATAATTTAAATTTTATAAAAATATAAAATAATTTTTTTATTTAAAATATTAAATTTAATAAAATTAAATATATAAATAAATTATTAAAATAATTTTTATATTATATTTTATTTAATCTTTTAAGTATTTATTTTATATATTTTTAATATTATAATTATATTCTTTTTTTAAAAAATTATTTATTATCTTTAAATAATTTAATTATTTAAAATCTTTAATTTAAAAGTTAAAAATAATTTTTTATTAATTATAATAAAGCTTATTTATCTTTACTTTAAAGCCGTTCCCGGTTATATAAGTTTTCGCAATTTTTAATTATCTTTAACTTTAATAATTATAACATTTCCTTTAAATACCTTTTTCTACGTTATACCTTACCTTCTCTCTCTCTTCTTTCCGCCTCCTCGCACAACCGTTAACTCCTCACGCGGCCGTCAACTCATAAACTCGATCGACTATTGTGTTATCTATTATCTTAATAACTCGCGAGACCATAAACCAATAAGACGCAAGAACCTAAATACGATACGCTCTTAAACGGTAAAGTGATAGAGCTTGGGTTTTGGGTTTCCGGTACCGTTGATCATATAGTGGCTTATCAATAAGCCAGAGGCTCAAGGCGATGTCCTACGATTTCCTAATCCTGCGTACGCGAGCAAGATGCTGTCGCTTCATCTTCGCAAGCCTCTGCCGCTGAATGTTATTAGTCTGAATCACCTTCCATGACTCAGATGTTGAATGCCGTGAGAAGTAGCCCTTGTCGATCCCAAAGGAGGAGATTACGATCTTGAGACGGGTGTCACTAATACCGTTCTTGAGAGCTAGGAGGAGATCAACGGCAGAACACTTGTTGTCCTCCGCGGCGAAGCGAAGCAGGTCAGGGTCGATGATGATGTAGACCTCCTCTAGACCAGCGAGGGAGCGATTTAGTATTGCGAGCCAGTCTGATTGACTCGAGGCGGCGCGCAGACTAGGGAGAGTGATTGGAAACTCGGTCGAGGCCAAAGCATTGCTATTTATCTCGAGGGCATGAAGGACCAGAGTACGTACAATGTCCTCGAGGCAAAGAGAATTGTTCAAATAATCGGCGAAACGCAAGGCCCATATTACTGGCCTTTGAGCAGTTCGTATCTGCTGGAGTAAGCTAAGAAGGAGAGCCTTGTCGCCGCTTGGGTTGTGAGTTTCAATGATCATGTAAAATATGTCATTGTCCACTGAGCAGTAATGGAGGAGGTCAATTTCTGATTGCGAAAGGGTGATGGCTTGTGGCTGTCTTCGGGTGAATGTGGAAGAGTACTTGAGACTAGCACCGGATGAGGGTATATCGTTCATGAAGGGTGCTGATATGATTTGGTTGAGTTGAACAGTTTTGATCATTGCCGCTTGGGAGCGAATATCAAGCTGGATATGTGATGATAGAGATTGTGTGCCTGTACGCGGTTAGTAGCTATATCTAACGGCAGACGAGGGTCCGTACATGAAGCAACTTGGAAGACTCGATCAGCTTGAAAAGACACAAGCTCACCGAGACTCTTGAGCTCAAGGCGGGCAAGGCTAAGCTCCTTATTTATGTCCTCGACTCTGGCGTGGACAGCCCGCAATTCTGCTTGTGCGGCGGTAGTTGCAATTTCGTCCACAGTCCTGGACAGCTCGTTGACTTCAATCAATTGGTCTTTGAAATCAAGTGCGAAAGGCTTGAAAATTGTGCCGATCGCTCGTTTTGCATGGCTTTTTCGGTACCACTGCAGCGCATTAACCATAAAATGGATGAGGCGAGAATAAAGCTTTGCGACAGCCTGTTGCATTTGGATGGAAGGATAGAGGATCAGCTTCAGCTCATGCCGGGGTAAGTAATCGGTGAAACGATGTAGAGCCTTCACAAGTTGATGGACCGACTCCTCATGGTTCGCAACGCCCTGCCAGTGTCAGCTGTGAAAGAGGTTTTAGTAGCGGTATAGAGATTCATACCACAATGAGTAACTTCATGGCACCCCATGCCAATGCTGCATACTCAGGGTTATGCTGGCCCATGACATCTAAAATAGAGCTGTAGTACTGCACCCTGCTAGAGAACTGGGCGAGCCATTTCCAGGCCTTTGAGTTACGCTTAGCATGGTATGCGTCTCGTGCATCCCCAACAGCTTGAATCACATCTCCGATCGAGGCTCGACCAGTGATCCATGCCTTGTCGTGTTCATTCTCGCACAGTGCATCTTCGAAGATCTTCTTTGCTTCTGTAAAGACGTCTGCCAGGACATTATCACTGCTTTAAAGGTCAGTTTCGCGTGTACGCCAGATGGAGAGGCTGGCGAACTCTACGAAGTCATTGCTGTACCACCCTTGAAGACATTGGAGCTGGTGTGGGCGACATAGTCTGCCCAGTGAAGTAGCATCCATTGATTATTGTCGTTGAGTCCGTATGCAGGCACAAGGGCACGAGGGATGTTATTTGGCTGCCAAATACGACTTCTATCCTCGATCTCCGGCTGGGCTGGCGGGCCGCAAGCTGGCACCAAACCGCAAGCAGGCTGAGGCTGAGGCGCAGCGATCGCCCTCGACCCGTGAATTGGGACCTGTTCAGCTCTGTCTGCACGTCAGCCCCGCCCCCACCCTTCTACAACAGAAACATGGACGTGTGACGTGGTGGCATGGTTTGAACGCCGGATAAAACTTAAGACCGACTGTCTCGATCTCGAGCTCGAAGCCAAGACCCTGCCCGCCTCACATTTGCACCACCATCCGTCGAGGATTCCTTCGAGCGATGCCGACACCAACTCCTTCCATTTCACGCGATAAGTCGTATACCTCTTGGGGGCCACCGCCGGAAAACTATGAAGACCCAACCGAGTTCTCAAGCATTCTCGGCAAGCGGGCGCGCGTCTTGGGCGCGGACGCAGCGGCCCAGCCTCATGCGAAAAGAATCGCTAGCCAAACTTCGATTTTGGAGAGTCGCAATGATCGTGATGACGACGCATCTACCCCCAGGTCAGGTTCGTCCTCATCCTCATCTGAGGATGAAACTCCTGAAATGCTGGAGTCGGACAGCAAGCCACGGCCAACCAACGGTACGGAAGGTGAGATTGTGTCCTGCGAGCTCTCTAGCTAGACTGCAATATGGGACCATCCGTCATCTTCGGGGCACGCTGCTAACAACTCTGAAACTGCAGAGCCCTTGCGAAAGCATACTTTTACGACCCACCGCATCCTTCGAAGGCACTCGCTCTCGTCACTGTATGCAGAAGACAATTGTAGAGCAGGCGCCGGAACACAGCGTTGCGAGGGTTATGACCTGGACGCGATATGTCTTCCGCAGACGCGCAGACGTGGCTCCCCCTCTGTCTACCGCATCTCGTGCGAAGAAAAGGGTTCTAAACACCACCCAACATTCCTCTACGAAGATGACCCGGGCGAGGCTGTCTTCACGGATCGACGTCGATCATCGCATCTGGCAGGAAATAAGCCCGTCTATCAGCTTCGAGATTACGTGAAACAGTTTCAGCAATCTTCTTTCGTCATTGTAAAAAACCGAACATGTAAGAACCAGATCCACATATTTTATTCTCAAAATCGTTACGGTTACGATGAGACCATGATTATACTAAGCGACGACCTCCGACAAGCAATTCAGAAGGTAGCTACTTGTCCACTTGACTCTGTCGATCAAGATAGAGCAGGTACGGACGAATTCCTTGAAATGGGTGCACCGTATCTATTCCTTTACCACCACCGGGAGCGTCTACGAGTTTATTCCCAATCAGCTGCAGCTCCATTGCGGATGGTGATTGACGCTGTTCTTGAGTACCTCAACCACAATTACGCGCATGACTATGCCGAGGCAAATGAGTTGATTTCACGAGGTATGATCACAGCCCATCATCTGGAAAAGCTGTTCCACCCGAATCAACTTTTGGTGGATGGTAAGGGATCAGGATCATTTAACCACCGACTAGAAGATCGAGCCGTCCATGTGATATGCAAGTGGCCTAAGATGACAGGCTTATTTTTAACACTGTCATTTTGGTGCTGGCGGTTCGATGGCTATATCTGCGAGCGACACATGAAAAAAATCGGACTTTCAATCCCCGCTGAAGATGAAGCTGAGCCGTTTCGGATTGACAAGCTTTCGCTGCACCCAGCGTCACTTCTAAGCAAAGAGTCAATTGAACTGTTCCGCCAGCGTGGGAAGACATTTTGGAGCCTACGGTTACCCAATTTTGTTTACTACAACAATAACAGACACGGAAGTCGAGCAGACTATGCCAAACCGGGGAGATACATGATCGATTTCGAGACACACGCGCGACTTCATCACTCCCGTCATGTTAGATCCGAGCAAGAAATACGGAACAAACAGACAGACCCTTGGAGAATATCACTACGCCAGAGTGATGAGCCCGAAGAAGACGAGTTTCTCATAATGCCCACACAGATACCCGGATATGACTTCGTTGAGAAGGAATGGGTCAGTCTGTCTGTTTCGGACATAAAGCCGATAAAGTGGAACAAGCAGCCCTACGAAGACCTTGTCCTCCCCGAAGCCACCAAACTCCTTGTGAAAGCTATGGTTACGATTCGAGCTTCCTCGATCAAAAATAAGGAAAAGCGTGCCGATTTCGATATCATCTCCGGCAAAGGCAACGGCTTGATCATGCTCTTTCATGGTTCTCCCGGGACTGGAAAGACGCTCACTGCTGAGTCGGTGGCGGAGATTGCAGAAATGCCCCTGTATCCCATCACTTGTGGAGACATCGGTATTGAGCCGGACAAGGTCGAAATGTACCTGCAGCTGGTGTTTCAACTGGGCAAGAGATGGAATTGCGTTCTTCTCCTCGACGAAGCAGACGTCTTCCTTGAAGAGCGCACCTTGACCGACCTGCAAAGGAACAGCCTCGTGTCAGTCTTCCTCCGCATGTTAGAATACTACGAGGGCATCTTAATCCTCACGTCCAACCGGGTCGGGACGTTCGACGACGCCTTCCGCTCGCGAATCCACATCGCCCTCCACTACGAGGATCTCAAACCGCGCTCTCGGAAGCAGATCTGGTCGAATTTCCTCACGCGCTTAGAAGGCACGGAAGAGGGTGAGAATGTTGAGGAGATCAGGGACCGGCTAGACGAGCTGGCAAAACATAATCTCAATGGACGTGAGATACGAAACGCGCTGTCGACTGCAAGACAATTGGCAGCGCATGGAGGTGAGAAGATGAAGTGGGAGCATCTGGAGCTCGCGATCAAGACGGCAAACGATTTTGGAAGCTATCTAAGAGACGTCCATGGCCATAGTGATCGTGAATGGGCGAAGGAAGCTCGGACGAGATAGTTACACTTTTAGAAAATAACTATATATAATAATTCTAGTCTGACTTCCTTTAATTACCCTTATATTCTCCGGATTAAAGGTTAGCGATCGTATTTTATTTTTAACAGCGAGGCCCAGATCATGCAAAATACTCACGAACTACAATATCACACCTGCGTCCCTTATCCTACCTCTTATGTGAGGGCGGTTTCTCGGCGAGAGACCAAAATTCCGGGCTTATGATTAGCACGTGCGCTGCTAACTAAAGTATATTCTAATAAAAGACGTTTTAATAAAAGTCTAGGTGGGGGGCTGGTAAGGCAACGCGGGGCGGTATAGCCGGTTAGCCACGCGCCCCCTCGAAAATCGCGCGATCTTAACAACCCGCCGTAACATTTACTACTACCTGAATTTTATTATTTAAAAGTAGTTAAATTATATTTCTAAATATCTTTAAACTAATTTTTAATATATAGTTTATTTATAATTAAATTATACTTATATAAGATAATTCTTATATATAATAAATATTATATTTAAAAATATATTATAAAATATTATATAATATTTATATTATTTTAAAAAATATTTTATAAAATATTATATAATTTAATTTTTAATTTTTTTTAATTTTTTATTTTTATTATAAAATTAAATATAATTTAATATTTTTATTAACTTTAATTAATAAAAAACTTCTTTTAATATAATTAATTAAATAATATTTTTTAAACTTTTAAAAAAAGTTTAATAAATTAAAGTTAAAGAATATAAAATATATTAAAAATAATAAATTATTATTAATTAAAATTAACTTTAAATTTATATATAATAATAATAATAATAATAAAAAATTTAATTTATTATAATATTTATTTTTTAAACTTAATTCAAGAAATTAATATTATTAAAATTAATTTTATTTAAATTTTTTTAAAATAATTATTTACTTAATTATAATATTAATAAATTTAAAATTATTAATTTAAGTTTAAATTAAAATAATATATTCTTTAAATTATTTTATATAAAAGAATTTAATATTAAAAAAACTAAATTACTTAAAAATAAAAAAAATTAATTAAAAATTAATTATAACTTTAAAAATAAAAATAAAATTTAAATAATAATAAAATTAAATAAAAAAAAATTAAAAAAAAAATAAAAAAAAAGAATTAAAAAAAGAATTAAAAAAAGAATTAAATAAAGAATTAAAAAAAAAGCGAGTAAAAAAAAAAAAAAAAAAATTAAAAAAATACTTAAAATAACTTTAAAAACTTAATTTTAAAAAAAAGTTAATTAATAAAAAAAATAAAAAATTAATTTAGATCTTTTATTTAAACTTAATTTATATTTATTTTAATTATATAATTATAATAATTATAAATTATTTTATAATATATATATAATAAAAAAATATATTTTTAATTATTATTTATTAAATAATTTAATTATAATAAATAAAACTTTTTTAAATATTTTTTTTAATAATAATATATTATTTTTTTATAATAAATTATATAATTATTTATATAATTAATTAAAAATATTTAAAAATTAAATTTAAAATAAAATAATAAATTTTAATAATAAATTAAATAATAATAATAATAATAATAATAAAAAAAAATTTATTTAATTTATATATTATTTAAATATATTTTTATTATATAAATTAATTAACTCGTTTTATTAAATTTTAATTTAATATTAATAATATAATTAAATTTATTTAAAGTTTAATAATTATTAAACTTAAAGTTTTTTTAAATTTTATTTTATAATTTTTATAAAATTTAAATATAAATATATATTTTATTTTATTAATAATTAATAATTTAAATAATAAATCTTATATAAAGTATAAAAACTTTATTAAAATATTATATATTTATTTTAAGTATATTATAAATATTAAAAAAATTAATATATAAATTTTTTTTTTATATAATAATAAAAAAATAAATTAATTAATTTTTTTAATAAATTTAATAATTACTTATATAAGATTTTATAATAATAAATAAATAATATTTTTATTTTAAGTTTTATAATTTTTATTATTATTAATTTTAAATAATATTTTTTTTAATTTTTTTTATTATTTAATTAATTATTAAAATATATAAATATAAATAATAAATTTATATTAATTAAAAATTTATATATTAAATTTTTTATTATTATATTTAAAATATATATTTAAAAAAATTATAAATTAAAATTTTATAAAAATATATTTTATTTAAAAATATTTTTTTATTTATTTTTATTTATTTATTTTAAATAAAAATATTAAAATATTTTATAAAAATTTAATTATAATAAATATATAAAATATATTTAAAATAAAACTAAATTTTATTTTTAATAATTAATT
>Ga0302221_10002072_pt1 | contig 12660 bp, 11 predicted proteins | sample II_Palsa_E2_1_FD_193517 | JGI IMG/M metagenome (GOLD analysis project Ga0302221, IMG submission 193517) | Peat permafrost microbial communities from Stordalen Mire near Abisko, Sweden - II_Palsa_E2_1 | ecosystem: Environmental > Terrestrial > Soil > Palsa > Peat permafrost | place: Sweden... | reverse complement strand
TATTTTATTAATTAATAAATAAATAAAATAAAATTAAAGTTATTTATAAAAGTATTTATTATTTTTATTAATATAATAAAAATAATTTAAAATAATAAACTTATAATTAATATAAAATAGATTTTATTAATTTTATTAATATTATTAATATTTATTAATAAAATAATAAAAATATTAATTATTTTATTAAAGTTATTTTTATTTTTATTATTTTTATTTAATTTATCTTTAACGTTTATTATATATTATTAATAAATAATATTAAAGTTTTTATTAAAATTATAAAATTTAATATTTTTAAATTTATAAAAGTTTTTAGCTTTAAAATAAATCTTTTCTTTTATTTATTCTTTAAAACTATAATTTTAAAAATAATAATTTAGTTTTTTATAAATAAAATATAATTTTATAAAACTAAAATAAATATATAATATAAAGTTATTATAAGATTTAAAAGAATTTCTAAAGTTATTATAATTTTTATAATTATAGTTATTATTATTATATTATTAATTTTTATTTTAATAATTTTAATAATTATTATTTAAATAATATTTTTTATTAATAAAATAAATTTTAATATTATTTAATTATTATTCTTTTTTATAAATAGTTATTAATAATTATAATTTATTTATAAATTAATTAAATTCTTTAAAAAAATTAATTATAATTAATTAATAAATTAAATATTTTTAATAAATTATAATTATTTTATTAATATAAAATATAAACGTGTATAAATCGAATAAAAGTCCGAATTATAGTTTTATTAAATTATTAAATAACTAATATATAATTTTTTAAATTAATTTATTTAAATATTTTATTATTATTAATTTTAAAATAAAATTATTTTATTTATTAAAATTAATTTAATAATATTTAAAATTTTAAAAATAAATTTTTATATTATTATAAATATTATTAAATAATAATTAAAATAATATATTATTATAATAATATACTTTAATTAATTTTTTAAATATATATAAAAATATTTTTATATATATTTCTTTAAATAAATTAAATCATTAATATATATTATAAAATATTAATAATTTATAATCGAAATAATTATTTATTTTATTATATTTTATATTATTATTATAATTTTTATTTATTTTTAAAATTAGTTTTATATTTTATATTAATTAAAGATTAAATATAAATTCGGGAATAAATAAAAATATTCCGAAAAATATTAAAAATAATATATATTAAAATAATAATAGTTTTATATATAATAAAATAAAAAAAATTAAAAAAAATATTATTATAAAAATTAAAATTAAAATTTAATTTATAATAAAAGTAATATAATTTAAATTAATAATTTTAATATTATTTTATTATTTTATAATTTTTTATTTTAATATATCGATTAATATTTATATAATTAATTAATTATTATTAATAGTTTTAATATAAATATTATTATAATATAAAAAGAATTTAAAAGTTTATAAATTTTTAATTTTTAATTTATTTTTAAAGATTTTAATAATAAAATTCTTAAAATCTTTATAAAATAATTTTTATAAATTATAATTTATTATTTTATTCTCTTTATATTTATATAACTTTATTAATAAATATTTTTTAAATTAATTCTTTATTATTATTTTTTTGTTTATTTTATTTTTTTATTTTTTAATTTAAATATCTTAAATTTAATTTATATTAAATTATAATATTTTAAAAAAATATAAACTCGAGATTAAATATATTTAATTATTAATTAAAAATATAGTTTATAAATAATAAATTTATATAAAAAATTAATAAATTATTTAATTATTATAAAAAAATATTTTATTTTTAAATATTTATAATATAAATATAATTTAATATAATTTAATTATTTTATAATATATAAGATTATTATAATATTATTTTAAATAATTATTAATAAAAGAAAAAAAATTAAAAATTAAAAAACTTAATTTATATATAATTTTATAAATAAAAATTTTATAATATTATTTATAATATTTCTAGAAATAATTTTTGTTTTTTAAATAAAGTTTATTAATAAAAAAAAAAAATTAAAGTAAAAAAATTATTAATATATAATATTTATAAATTTTTTGACTAAAAAATATTATAAAGTTTTTTTTAAATAATTATTAATAAAGAAGAAAAAAAAATAATATATATATAGTTTTATTAATAATATTTTAAAATTAAATTTTTAATATTTTAATAATTATTTTTAATTTTTAAATAAAATTATTTTTTTATTTTTTTATTTATATTTATTTCTTTAAATAAAGAGTTTTTATTTTTGTTTTTGTTTTAATAAAATTAATTAATTAAATTAATAATTTTTATAATTAAATTATAAAAATATAAAAAATTTATAGTTTTTAGATTAAAAAAAAAATAAAAAATAAAAAATAAAAAAAAAACTTTAAATACTTTAAAAGAGACTAGTTTATAAAATATAAACGTTAAATAATTTTATAAATATAATAATTTTTTATTTAAAATCTTTTTATTATTTTTAAAAAATAATTATTTATTAAATAATAATAATATTAAAGAATTATAATAAAATAAAAAAATAAAAATTTAAAATATTTTTAAATATTTTAAATAAAATTAATTTAATAATATAAACTTTTAAATAATTTTTTAAACGTGATTTTTTTATTTATAATCTTTTAAATATAGTTTATTATTTATTATTAAACTTATAATCTTTTTTTTAAATAAAGTATTATTATTAATAAAAAATTAAAAAAAATTAAAAAAAATTAAAAAACTAAAAAAAAATATAATTATAATTAATATCTCGTTTATTAAATATTTTTTATAAAAGTTCGAAATTTAAAATAAAGAAAAAATATTATATATATTTAATTTTATAAAAAAAAAAAAAAAGTTTATTATAAAGAAAAAAGTTTTAAAAAAAAATAATAAATAATTAAATATTAATTAAAATAATTTTATAATAAACTATTAAATATTTTTAATATATTATTATATTTAATAAAAATATAATATTTGATTATATAAACTATTAAATATTTTTTAATAATTATTTTTATATTAGTTTTTTTTTAATATAAAAAAATATTAATTATTATAAATTATTAAATACTTTTTAGACTTTTAATTAATTTTTTTTTAATTTATATATATAAATTAATTAGTATTAATTTATTAATAATATATAATAATTATTATATAAACGTAAAAATATTAATTAATTAAAAAAAAATATAATAATAAAATATTATTATATTTAAATTTTAATTAAATTATACTTAATTTAATAATTATATATAAGTGTCGAGATATATTTATTTAATATATAACTAATATAATTATAATATTATAATTATATTAATATTAATTTTAAAAAATATATTAAAGTATATATTAATTTATTTTTAATTATTTATATAATTTATTTTTATATATTTTTTTTTTATATTTTTAATAACTTTTATATTTTTTTTAAAAATTCTTTAAAACTTTTAAATACTCTTGTATATATTTAAAATCTTTTAGACATTATTAAATACTTTTAAAAACTTTTAGACTAATAGAATTCACTTGCTATACTTAATATACGACTTGTGGTTAATTTTTAATCTAATTAAAAGTACTTAAACATAAGTCGGATATAGTGTAGTAAGCATTACGTCTTTAGCGGGTCGATTTACAGAGCTCGTTTACTCGCTAAGCGTTACTTTATTATACAAAGCGTAGAATTAATTAATTAATGAGCTCGTGAGCTTGTCGGCACTTCATGCCGACTCACTCGCTTGTAAATTTAATTAAAAGGGAATAGTAAGTAGGAGCACGCTTGAGCTTGAAGATATATCTTTAAGCGAAGTATAGAATAAAATGGAATTACGAAAAACGACAACGAAATAATATAAATAATTTTTTTGTCTGCGTAGCTAGAGTCGGTGGATTTTATAAAAGAAATACTTAACTCTATATATAAGATTATCGTCTTTAAGATTTTGCTTTACAGGAAGCTTAAAGGAAGCTTATTCTCTTTTATTATTCTCTCTCCTTTCTAGTATATAAAAATAAACTTATATTTTTTTTAAAAAGAAAAGATATAATAAAAGAACTTATATAGAGTCGACTTTAAATAAAGTACTGATCTTACTGCTTGGGGTCATTCTTTCTGAATCCGGTCAGTAAAGTGGGGTCTCCCGCGACTGCCGAGGCTAGGACTCATTTTTATAATAGCCTATGTCGAGGTTGGTGGGATGTCGGAGTTACTGTCTCCGACCTGCTATGCAGGTCGGCCCCAGCACTGCGAGGAAATGCCGACGAGTAAGCGAGTGTAAATCTAAAAAAGGGTTCTACAGAAATCCTTGTCGGAGCCAAAATATGACCCGCCCCGTAGAGACAAGACAAGGAAAGTGTTAACCGGGCCTTAAGGGAGCCGAAACGAGCTCCCTGCAGATACTAAAATGACTCTTTAATGCATGCTTAGGCTTACTTAGCGTGTGCTCAGGCGGTACTCAGGAATGCTTACCCTCGGCTTAGGCTTGCTCACCCGTAGCTCAGGCTAAAGCAGCAGCAGCTCAGGTCCAGAGACGGAAATGGAAAATGTCCTGAAAACATTCCGGTGTGGGTTGACCTGAAACAATTCATGAACTGTAAATATTCTCTTAAATGCTGTAACATCTATGTCTTCGCGACTTTTCTGTGAGTTTGGTAGGGAAATTTGACTTGTCACTCAGTTTAGTCGGCAAGGGATCTCTCGAGTCTTCGAGGATATATGGTTTCCTTGAGTAACGAACCAACGGTAGCGCTATTGTCATCGGAGTCATAGCCGGAGTCGGAGTCCGAATCCAAGTCTGAGTCCGCCAATTCGTCATCTTCCTCTTCCTCTTCGCTCTCATCACTACTGTAGTCGCCACCGGAGGTGAAGAACTCCTTCTCGCACACTGGGCTATGGTAACTCTTTATTAGCCTATTTAAACCAGTAGCTTTGGAATCTGACTTACCACCCCCCCCCCCCCGAAATACATTAGCTGGCCGTTTCTATTGCCCAAGGCACCCCAGTTTAAGACACGTCTCGATGGTGCCATTGGTAGTTGCATGGATCTGCTTCCAAAAAAAAAAAACAGCCCTGAAATCATTGAATCCCCAATTCGAAACGGTGCACGTCTCGTTGAGGCAGACGAGTTCGGGGAGAGAGTGCTTTCTCGCGCTGTTGAAATTGGTGTTAAGGACATGGCTGGACTGTTACTCGACAGAGGCGCGGACAACTTTCTGACCATATCGGCAGACAATAGTGACTCCACCTCCCAGTATCCCCTCAGGGCCGTGATGGATACTGGGACTGATATGAATTATATCTCTTCAGAGGCAGTGCAACAAATAGGCGCCAAAGTTCGGCCAGAAACAAACCCTCAAAACTTAGTTGGCTTCGATGGCTCCATGGTCACTACAGGAGAACTCGTCGAAGTTACGTGTCGTACAGGTGTTAACGCGAGGAACTATAAAACAACTTTTAGAGTTATGCCTATGGACGTTCTGCCCACCGACATCATATTAGGGAAGTCTTTTTTGAGGAACGGCGGAACAACTTGGATCACAGAATGAGCTCGCTAGTGCATTACTCACTGACGCTCAAATTAGCGATGGTGCGTTACATTTTGATCTTATTGGGTTGAGTTTATTAGGTGAACAGCTAACACTCTACTCTAGAATTAGCCAAGGTCACTAAAGCAAAGCGATTTGGACCCCGAATTCGTGATTCCCTTTTGAAGAGGTTATCTCCTTCGATCAGTTCTCCGAAAACCGCTATGCTATAGTAGATACTGCAGCTTAGAGCTATGAGGGATCTGCGTTCAGCAGGGCAGAGAGACCAATAACAATGATGAGAATCAAGGTAAATAGGATGAGGGCGATGAAGAAAAGAAAGAAGATAATATCTTCTCACGAATATAATCTTCTAAATGATCTAATTGTAGAAGCAAGAAAACTGTTTTTGCTATAGCGCCCCTGGCTGACGCAACATCGCATACGCCCGATAAATCCCAAACCCTCGGTCTTTCCTGCCGTGATGGTTAAGGTCAATCTCGAAGACACTTACATCTTTGTACCCAAGCTTTATGTACATGTCGTGTGCTCCGGGAAAAGCAGTCAGGAAGATTGGTAAACCAGCTTCATCTGCGATGTCAGAACAAAATTTCATTAGTTTTGTCCCGGAGCCTTTTCCCTGATGCTTTGGGCTGATAGCTAGTAATGAAACAGCTTTTCTAAATGTTAGCCATTGCTAACCAGGGATGGACATATGTAATTACTTACCGTAGTGCTTTTTCGCAACCATTAACTCTTCGAACTTCTTCCGACCCCCTCTCAATTGAGCAGCAATTTCCAAATTCATTCCAGCAGGAGGACTTAGGGCGTTTGCACTTGCATTGCTACGATTCTCTTTATCTGCAACCTCATCTCCTGTCTCTAGTGTGATAGCCGCCAGGCCGAGAATTTCGTCTGTTGCATCGTCTGTGATTTTGATGACTTTGGTATTTGCGTTGGCGAACTTGAGGCTTATTCTGGAAGTCATGAAAGGTAAGATTGTAATTGTTGCAGGCCAGTCTTTTAAGACAAACGCCATGACTCCCTCTTTGACATGAACTTCGGTGATAATCTGGGCAAGTACTGGAAGGTCGTCTTCAGTAGCGTCCGAGATAGTGGTCGCTTGAACAGGCCATTACGAGCAGGCAAAGGAAATATTATTGAATCAACGATGTGAGCTTGAGAGCTTTGGAGCGCAAAAAGCGGCCTCTAAGTATTATTTTGCTGCGGCCGCAAATCCATAAGACAAGCAGTTGTCAGCTGTGTTGTGGAACCAAGTACAAGTTGCTGCCGTCAGATAATTTCCGAGGTCTTCCCGTAGCATTATCTCTTCTCTCACTCTGCGCTTTGATCAGTAAACGTACTATTTGAAATCCATCCTCATGAAGGTCAGATATGAATTATCATCTCACTAGGGGCGGCCAATCAGTGTTACCTCCCCAACTACCCCCCGTGTAGATTTCACTAGTTATCCCTTTTCAACTCAGAAATGCACATGACAATTAAATCTCTAGAAGCTTCAACTTCATGTAGCAATCAATGTGGAGATTTTCAATTCAATGCCTGACACAACAGCCTAGTTCTTTTCCTGAAAGCCAAATGGTAGCAAATGAATTTGATTGGAAGGCGAGGTCAAGATGAAAGGCCGATCTTACTGTGTGATAAGGGGCCCAACATCTTCAAAATAATTCATCGTTAGCTACAATTGGGAAGAGGTCCATGTTGTTTCTATAAAAGATCACACCCTTGTATATTTTGGAAGTGTCGACAGGATATGAAGCGGAACACGAGCTCACATTCGAAGAGAAAGTGCGTTACTTTCATCACACATACTAACGGAAACTATTACCAGACACAAGATGTTATTTCTTCTTGTCTGAGTCCCCCACTTTTAGTTTCCTATTAATCGTGTTGACTGCGGCCGTGACTCACACCGGCAAACATCTGTGGGGGCTAAGTTCAGCCACAGCTAGCCATGACCACCCTTTATATCCTTATTCCCCCACACTTCCCTCACCTCCACGAGATCAACTCTAGACGACAAAAGAAATCAAAGATTTCACATTCTTGAATCCCTCTGAAAACCTAAAATGAAGTCCAGACCGCGAATTCAACCAACCCTTCAAACGCTCTCCCTCCCCACAACCACACCCTCCCGCTCAATCCACCTAATCTCCACCCTCCTCTCACCAGACGAAAGCAACAAATTCATAACCTCATACACAAATCTCGCACCCTCAAACGTAACCCCAACCACAATCCGCGACGGAAAAGTTTTCTCCGATTCGGTTTTATTTACACTTCTCTGGTCACGCCTCTCTTCCCTTGCCATTCCATCCACCGTCACGGACGAAGATGGAGAATCTTGGAATTTACGGGGATTGAATGAGACGTTTAGGTTGTGTCGATATTTACCGGGTACGTTTCTTGCTTAGAAGAGAAAAGAACGGGAGAGAGAGGAAGTGACTGATGAGAAAGCGAAGGAGGCAAATTCTCACCCCCACACAGACGGAAGAAGAATGGAAAGTGCGCATGAGCAGACTTTCATGACGCTAAATATCTACCTCGCCACCGTCTCAACTTCCGCTGGAGGCGCGACACGCTTCCTCTCCTCTAGCCAGGAAGTAATCACCAAAATCCAACCGGAGCTTGGCCAGGCACTGATGTTTAGAGATGATGTTTGACATGATGGGGAGGAGTTGAGTAAGGGTGTTAAATACCTCTTGAGGACGAATGTTATGTATGTTCGTGATGGAGCATTTGATTTTGAGCGGCTGTGTAGAGGGATGGGTGATGAGGAGAAGGGGAGGAAGGCGTTAGGGATTGCGGAGGGGTTGGAAGATCCGGGGAGGGGGGGTGAGGCGGTGGGGTGGTACAAGAAGGCTTTTGGATTGTGGCCTACATTGGGTTGTGGTTAGTACAGCACGTGTGAATCAATGCAGGATTGAGCTTTGGGAAGTCTCTCTGGTTCTGTCCTGGTCTCTCGTTGATCTACTAGAGTCCTCCTGATACAGCTCGAGATGGTTTCTCCGACCACCAGACACAGCGCATACCTTCGTCTGCCACCCAACTCCAGATTCCAACCAGCGAGCTAGACGACCTCAACGTCGATATTTAGAGCCTTCTCCTCCTTCCAATCATTAAGCCGGCGAAGAAGGCACATTCCATAGTGGTCTTCGGATCCACGCTTCTTGAATTCGACACCACACGTTCCGTCGTCCGAAATTACAAGAGTGACAGAGCGCACAATCTGAAGGCTCTCCAGAACAGGCATCTCCGAGATCATATCCTTAAAGTCTTCCTTGCTATCATCCCAGTGAAAGCCTGGACAATACTCGCACGAAGCATCTGATCCATTGTCCTCGGAAAACGGCCATTCGGTCCACAAGTGGTCGTTGACAGCTAAGTACTTGATATTTCTCATGCCACCTGCAAATAGTGGTTTTCCAACAGGAGGCAGTGCGCTGTCAGATTCCTGTGCGTCGTAGTCCGCGTCGTCGAAGGGATAGTCAACATCAGCATTGGTGTCTAGAAACAGCGTATCGAGTTCGTGGTTGAACCAGCGAGCTTGGGTAGGATCATCTCTCAGCCTAATCACGTCGTAACCAGCCTTAGCTACCTCCGCTCTAGATTCTTGACATATTGTTCGATTCGGCACGTTGTTTTTTTGGGAGGTGGTAAAGCGCCAGGCTGCTCTGTACTGGTGGCCGTGCATGTAGGAATTTCGCCGGTCAGTCTCGTAGTTCACGTCGTAGATGATCTGGACCACCTGAGGTCGGATGTTGGCCTTCCAGATCTTATGGCGTATTTCTGTCGGCAAGAAGGGGAATAGGTGGAATGTATCAGGGCCGTCGAGTGCAAGGTCAGATCTCTTGATGACGGGGGTCGGTGCAGCGTAGCTGGAGATGGTGGGTACACGCAGGGCATTGATGGGTTCGACTTTGGGAGAGGGCGAGAAGGTGAGGAGCTCGAGAGAGGGAGACCTCGCGATTTCGTCGTCGGAAATGCTTATTATGCTTTGGTGATCTCTCTCCAATTGCGGGGAACGAGGAGGAGCCATTGTGTCGGTGGTCGCTGCCCGAGTCGCAGCGGGACCTTTGTTTTAGGAGCTCTGGAGACGAACGGTGCGGTGTTGCGTTGCGAGAGCAAAACAGCTCCCAAGGAAAAAATTCTGATGCGTGTTCGGCAAAAGAGCGTGCGGTGTTGGTTTACATGAGCAAGTGACGAAATAATCCGCTTCGCCTTAACAAGTTAAAAGACGCGATTTTCGAAGAAGCCCCTTCTCGCTTAATATCAACCAAAACAAAGAAACAGCAACCAGCAACCAATATCAAAAGCATACAGCAACGACTTAATTGCATGAGATACAATTTAATGCCTCATGCAAACGGATTATGCGACCAGTCAAGCATGCAAAAAGAAAAAAAACACCAAAAAAAAAGTTTTGTTTGTAAAGTTTGTAAAGCTTGTAAAGCTTTTTTTTTTTCTGTGACCAAGTGAGGTGATATACTGGGGGTGTAGATACCTAAAGGGGAGTTGGTATGCACGCAGGGATTCCTCTATGAGCATTCTGTTAGAGCAGAATAGCCGCCGCTAGGTAGTCGCTCTCCATCCAGACTCTGCTCGGACTGAGGGCTGTATAGCGATAACTGCGTATACATACGGGACCCAAAGTCATGTTGCAGAGATGCCACGAACTGACCATTGCACCATCAACTGATTTTGAAAAGAAATCGCTTATTCAATTATGTATATTCAACTCTAAGCGAAATCGCTTATTCAAATATATATATTCACCTTTAAGCGAATGGAATTGCCGTGACAAACCCTGAAGTTACCGACGGAATCAAGGTTTAGGCGACGCTGCCACAACCAAACCAGCTTCTTCCAGGAAGTGTTTCCTGAAATCTTCGTCTGTCTTTTGGGGCTTCCACCCAAGTTCTCTGCTTACCACGGACGTAGTTCTCGAGCTAACAATCCACATATCAGCACTGCACCAGCAAAACAAGCAGTTAACTCACTTCGAAGCAAATCCCAACTCAGCAAACAGCAGCTGACCACCACCCCATCTCTCAGCTGCTTCCTCAATACTCACAGTTCTGACCTCATCCGTCTTGATAGCGCCCAGCTGGAACAACGCCCCCGCTACCCCCTTCGACAGCTCCAGCCAGCTATACCTCCCCGTAGCAGAGAACAGGGTCCCCATCTCCCCAGTCGGAACTTCCTCACCCTTGACAACCTTCTCAAGAACAATCTCATACAGTTCCATCAAATCCTCCAAGTGGACGAAATCCCACTCTGCCTTTCCTTCACCAATAACATCTACCTGTCCACTCTTCACACTCGCCCTCATGATCGTCGGAATCTGGATACTCAACTTGTTACCCAGACCTGTTCCAACGCCGTAGATAGTGGGCGACATGATAATCGTCGTCTTTATTCCCTCCTTCAGGCCTGTCTCTACGACCGCGATATCAGTTGTTCTCTGAGGATAGACCAGCAACGCCTCTCTCTCCTTCTGGTAAGCGTAAAGATTTTCTTTGTCCGAGAATGATTTGGAGGGTGGGTGGAGGTAGGCGCCGGTGATGGGTTGATCGGCGAGGTTTGAGGTCCCGGAGGTGTGGATGTAGTGTACGGGTTTACCGTTCTCTCTAGCTCTCTTTGAAAGGCCGTGAATTAGGGCCACTGCGGAACCTGTGTGGAAGCCCGAAGCAGTGTGGATGACGACTGGAAGATTTGGTCATCAGCTTCAATAATGAAGGTCCGTTGGAGTTTGTACGCACTATCATGTTGGCTAGCAACTTCGTGGAGTCGCTCGCTTTCGTCGAGGCTGTTGAAGAGGAAAATTTGAATTCCGAGGTCTCTGTACAGTTTGGCCCTTTCTTCTCCTCGAAGAAGAACAGAAATGGAGATTTTATGCTCGGAGATGTTGGCCGAGGAGAGGAGTGTGGAGAGTACAGAGCCGCCGCTGATTATGGTTAGCAAATGTCGATTTGAAAGTAGAGGGGACTTGCATGTATCCGGTTACGCCGGTAATCAAAACCTTGAGAGACATTGCTAGAAATGTAACCGACTGAAGACTGTGGGTATTATAATGAGTTTTATCCTACTTGAAAGCTGGATAAGGAAAAGACAAATGTGTGCAACTACTTGATATTGGTACGAATGCAATGCCGAGACAAGGCAAGCAAGCCATTTATACCACCACCTCAAGCTGCTTGGTAATAGCCCCATATAGTCTCTGTATAAGTGGAGTGCTAAGCCGGTACGCTAACAAATTTTGGCGCCAGAAGGGCATGGTGGGGGCTACCCGGTGCTGACAAATGGGAATTTCCCGATGCCAAGACTGCAGATGCCGTCATGAACAGCTAACAGTGGTTTGTTGTATTGTTAAGCAGATGAAGTGGAATTTATGGGTTATGCTGGGGAAGAAGAGTTCGTATATGATTAGACTGATACGAGGAAAGTCGCCCTGCATAGAGAGAATATCTATCGTGAAGAAGAGTTACAACCTGGCTGCTACTTGGCAGTGGTCTACGTACTCAAGAATGCGGCCAAAACCGAAGCACTACATTCTTCCTATCATAAAAGGAGACCCGAATACAAACTGCTGTTCAAAAAAGAATATCAATTCTTCCCACGACATGCAGCCTCCCTGTTCGCCTTCGGAGGCCAATCTGCCGTCAGAATATTCATTGCATTCGCCGCAGATCTCCACATCGTCTCTGCAGCTGGAAGCACATTCTTGCATCTGCACCGCGTAAGTTCATGCAATTCCGCCCACGGACCTGAAACAACAACCCTCTGAGTACTAACCTATTACATCCAGTTGTTTACGGACTGGCTAAGCGTTATTGCTTCTATTCTCAGTTATGCTTTTGTTGTTGCACGTCTAATTGGTTCATCGAGGTGCTTGTTAACAAACAGGGTGATTTGATACGAGTTTTGAGGTTGGGCATCATGAACAGGGAAAGGAAAAGAGCAAATGAGGATTATTGAGGAGCAAAAGACAGTTGCTACCAAGTGGTTCAGTCGCATGATGATTTTACGAAAAGGAAATTTGTAAGGAGAGACATTGAGCAAATTGAACCAACAGGA
>Ga0302221_10002070_pt1 | contig 12664 bp, 8 predicted proteins | sample II_Palsa_E2_1_FD_193517 | JGI IMG/M metagenome (GOLD analysis project Ga0302221, IMG submission 193517) | Peat permafrost microbial communities from Stordalen Mire near Abisko, Sweden - II_Palsa_E2_1 | ecosystem: Environmental > Terrestrial > Soil > Palsa > Peat permafrost | place: Sweden... | reverse complement strand
TAAATCTTAAAGAAGATTATTGAAGAGTGCTTGCTCATCCTTCTCTCAGAGATTCCAACTCACCAACTTCTACCAACAAGCCTTCGTCTCGAATTTCAAACTGTCAACCCCCAATATGCGAACACTTAGTAATCGCATTCGATTTGTGTAGAGGCGGATCGCAGACAGTAGTTGCCGAATCATCATAACACAGGCCTTTGATATCAAATTCAATACAACAACTCCAGAAAAAAAAGGGAAAAGAAAAATGTCTTTCTCAAGTCCGAATAGAGAGAGATCTATTGTTTAGACTTACCGTCGCCCTCACAATAACAATAATTCCCAATACCTTTGTCGGGATCAGCTCTACTCATTCTTAGCTGTCGAAGTTCCCTGTAAGGGTAAAGGTAGATACAGACTGGTTATAGCAAGGACCAACTTGGCCCATGGCCAGGCCGAGAAACGTAAGGGCAAAGGTGAGCGTAAAGAGCTTTATGTTTGCTGAGGTGTGACGTGGAGAAGTAGTACTGCAAAGATTTGTTTTAATGATTGAAGGATTGAGGGTATTTTTCTTCCTATATATTGTTTTGATGGAAAGACTTTCAAGGTAAGGACTACTTATAGGTATTGAATTGTCAAAATGGTAACTGGCTACCTAGTTCGATGACGTTTGAGTCTTGAGTACCAGCTCTTAAAAAACAAGGAATATCTGCCTCGGCGCTTAAAGGATTTATGTGGATATCTAGAGAAAAACAGAAAACTATAGTTATAGAATAAGCATATCGCTGTCATGGGACATAAGTAATAATATGATATCATAAAGATTGAGGCAAAGTGCTTGTATAAGAATTATTTTCAGACATGCTTTCCGTGAGAATTTAGAAAAGATGTCAGCTCTGTACAATGATTGGCCTCGGGTTCGATATACAAGAATATGGATTAGATAGGTAGATTGTCCGAATCTCAGGAATTAAGAGGATTGAAAGGACGAAGCTATACTGTGCTTTTCCAAATAAAATCTTAACGGAAACCCCCCCCCGGACGAACAAGAATGCTATGAAGTCAAGAGTGTAGTAAGACAACGTCATGAGTTTAAGACTTATTGGTCAACACTGGCAAGTAATCAAGAGATCTGCATATGGATTGAGGGTTAAGAGCATAGTATATAGGCTATAAAGTGGAAGTAAAAAGGCATTGTTGTAGGGATTGTAGGAATATGCTGTCATAAGGCGTAGAGGCGATATTGGGTAATAAATAAGGCAAGATTTGCATTCTCAGCACTGTTATGCGGCGTAAAGAGCTCAGGTAGTACAAAGGGCAAGACTAGTATTCTCAGGGCTATCATGCGGCGTAGTGAGCTCGGGTACTTAAACAAGGCAAGATTAGCATTCTCAACGCTATTGTAAGGCGTAGAGAGGGATGATCAGGTAATAAATAAGGCAAGATCAGCATTCTCAATATATAAGTAAAGTGGGTATAAATGTTACTCATTCTAGTATATTTCTAGGTAGGGTCTAAGTATAGGGTTCGTGAATATATTTATTTCGTAAGGCGTTAAAGTATTAATGCTACATGTTGTTACACTAGGCAGTGAATCCACAATAATTCCAAAGTTGAAGAAATTTATATAAATAACGCTGGGCAAGATCATGTCTGTTTTAAGAAACAGTCAGAACCCCAAGGATAAAGTAATATTCTGCCATGAGACGTACCACAAGACTAATCTACAAGGTTCCCCTCAGAGGTACATGCATGAGCATGAATTAGTGTGCTTCTCATATTGGAAGACTTTTATCTAACATCAGATAACTATTGTTACGCTGTTTAGGATCGGACTTCAAATCCTTCGATATACGTCACATGGAGGACGAGCTTAGGAACATTTCTTCCGAGACCGAGCTCTCAGAAATCTGGTTCGAGGACGGCCTACAAAGCTACTGTCGTAGTCTATAAGTACCGTACCGCCTGCTACCATTCAGTGACTCCAGATTTGAACGTGTTCAAGCTCAAACTTGCCCAACACAATCCACATATCGATCAAATAGCATTTCTAGAATTTCATCATGCAGTTCACTTGTGTCATGACTTTGTTCCTCGCTGGTCTCGCAGTGACTGGTGTCATCGCAGTTCCAACACCCGACTCGCTCCAATCTCTCAACAAACGAGCAAAATTTCCAGGTGTAAGACTCCCTAAAGTTGTATGATGAGATGCAAGGAGAACACTGACAATCTATCAGTACTGCGATCCGGCTACGAACACTTGTATGTGGGCCACTCAAGATGGAAGCGGCCGGGCTGGCACTTGTACTTGTAGCACTGGGAACCATGTATCCTCCCCTCCTCGCCTTTAACCACTAAATGGTCCACTCTGCTGACCACCAAAAGTGCGGGATAACCAATGGTCGTTGTTATTACAACGACCAGACCTATGAATGTATTTGCCCAACCGGAGCATAAGTAGTCCCGAAGAATATGCCATTTAAGGCATAGTGGTATTTCGGGATTTGCGAGATTAATCAAGAGAAATATTATTTAGTGGCTAGGATTTTTTCTTTTCAACTGTTAACGGGATATAAAAAGCCATAACGCGGTCTCTCACTTTCTGATGTATTTATGTAGTGTTTTTGCCACTTTTTGAAGGTATCACATATGTAAACTTTTTGACTATAACGAGGCTCTCTGTTCGTATTGAATAATTAGCGCGCTCTAATGATTGGATATAACTCTAAATGGAAGTAACGCAGACTACAAGCGGGGCTTTGCTGGTGGGCATATACATTCGAAGTAAGGCATTTGAAGTGATCTCACTAACATCACAAATATCCACTATCAATTGGCAAATGTGTCTCCTTCATAAATCATTATCTTAATTATCGATTTCCAACACGTTGATAATCCTGTGTCTGCTGCTTGCTTGCACCACGTCTGAAAGCTCACTATTAGCCCGATTCCACCCTCTTCTTTTCTCCTTTGCTTAGTTCTTCTCAATAAATAGCGTCTTCTTGCCATTGTCTATAAAGCTCCTCTTGCAAGGTTTATAAAAATACTAAGCAAGATCTTGCTATTGAATTAATAGTGGCTAGGAAAGTAGAAAATGAGGGTCTCACTTCGGCTTGTATTTTACTAGTGACAGTATGGGACCCTGTTCTTAGCCCCTAGCAATTTACTATAGGCAGATCCCGTCACTGCCTGGTAGAGCTATACTCCCGGTGGCTTCGTGGTTAGGATAATGATTCCTTGGCGAAATAAACTCTAGACTCGTTTTAGAGTTTGGAAGAGGCGCTGGGCAAGTAATTTCTTGCCCCTTTGGGTCTACTCAAGGTTTGGAAGATAACCAACAGGAAATAACAAGTCAATGAGCGTGAGCTATTAACTCCATAGCTAATCTAGCGAGATCTTTCTTCCCTGCCTCATTCAAGACAATACCGAACCACTTCTCCAGCGCTCTAATCCTGCGCTCCTCACTCTTTTCGCATTTTCCATCCGTATACCAAAATAGTGTCTATGTAACAATCATAACGTAAATGGTTTGCACGCGTGAAATACACAAAAAATAACGAAGAATTTCAATCAGGAAATGGTATCTATTCTCTCCTAAAGATTTACAAGCCGATGTCATGGTAAACTTTTCCCTGCAAAAGCCATAGCATACTCCGAAGCCGCTTCAATGGGGGAACGCAGAAAATTCATACTCATGTTGAGCTTCTTCCCAAGACTTGAAAAACTATAATCACTCGCATTCTCGTTACCAGCTCTACCGTTCAGCGCCGAGACTAGTTTCCTGTCACTACTTGTGAGGTGATCTCGATGGACGGATTAAAATGCTCAAGGTTTTGATATCCATCTCGATGAGAGTAGTCGCCGACCCTTCTTCCGGCTTGATAAAGTTCCGATAAACTGGCTTCAAGTTCTCTAAGTATCCCGTGGACAGATATAACTTGCCGATCACTCGGTAAACTTGAGAACGATCCTCTTTCCGCAACAAAGTTACCGCACCAATGTTCCAGAACAAGCAAATTAAATTATCTGCCTGTGCTTCGGCGGGCGCTGATCCGAGGAGAAGATTGCTTCCAAGAAACATTCGCGGACGTGACGATTTTCTAGGACGGCGCGAGATGGCTGGGATGTCCAAAGAACGCCTCCTTGTTATGCCAGCTATTTCTCGTGTAGGCCAATTTTCTTCGACGTCCTCCCATAGGTCTTCCATGAGTGTCGCTCTGGTATACATTCCTTGCGGATCAATACCGAATACCCCATGCGAAATCCACTCTGAGTGCTTCAAAAGAAAAGCGTCGTAAGCTTCGTTGATTTCTCGTAGTTGGAGGCGTGCCGAAGGAGAGGAATAGTACGTGTCGAAGGAGACTCTCCAATCTCTGTAAATCACGCTAGAGGAATAGATCTCCTCATAGGTGGAGCCTACGTGAAGAATTGTCCCTCCCACAGCAGCGACGGCAAAAAAGACATCCTTTGTGACAATCTCTGGACAGAAGGGGAAACCTAAGAGCGATTGTACCAAATGACTGAAACGAAAAAGCCGCATAGCCCTGGCATAGGCACGAGTGGCGACATGCTGAGAAGCCTCGGAGTCACCAACTGGCAGCAGTCGGGGGTAGCAGAACCTATGCACAAGAAATCAGAGTCAGCAGATCCTCTTCGAAGTAATGTCACGAGTGAAGTAGATAATTTCTTGACATGTTGGTCATTCAATACAGCCGAAGCATAATTACTTGAAGTAAAATGTCCTATGAGACGCTGGACATCTTACATGAAAAGGGGTTATTACTGCCGAAAGTTGAGGCTCACCATGTCAAAACATCTGTGTAGAGACCAAATAACGGCTTCGTATAGTCAGGTTCAATGCTGCCATCTTCACAATCGTAGGCTAAAACTAGTAGCCTAGACTTTATCTCTTCGATCCTTGCACCGAGCATATTGGAAATCTTCCAACAATTCCTCTAACCGATTGTCCGTCCCATGTCAACCTTTTCGCTTTTGGTCAAGTTTGCGGATTAGGTCGTGTTCGTATTCGTGCTTGTGGTCATTGTATCCATCCAAGCAGAAGAGAAAATCGTCCTAAGGTTTAGAAAGACGCCCAATACAGACTCTCAAATTCTTTGAAAGACCAACTTCCTGTATCACCCACAACCTGGTCCAGTAGGTGCGTTGATATACCCATTGACACCACCCTTTCTGTTTAGTGGCGGCTCTATCCAATTCCTCCTTCTGCTTGATGGTGGGGAAAGTGGGACGTTTAAGATGCTTGAACTTTTTTGCAAAGACTTCTTGGACCTCAGGGGTTCCGCGACCCAGCCATATGAGAACCGTAGAAGCACGAGTGTAGATGTAATCCATGAGCCCAACTTGACGTTTGCGTTCTTCAAGATTGCCCTGGTCAATACAGATCGCATCGGCCCAGAGCATTCTCGGCCGGTCTCCTGTAGGGCGTAAATTATCTAAGGCGTTGTAGAGGTTTTCTTGGATGGCAAAAGGCTCGCCATTAAGCAAGATTGTCTCGGCAGGTTTTGATTCTCCCCACGTGTATGATAATGCTTCATATAAAGGCTTCTCCGCAAACCTCACTGTAAACAGTTTGCACCTGACAATATCTGGCCTCCTTTTATCGCAAGGGAAGAGTGCGAGAAGACGATTGCAGTCGACAGAAGGGTCTAGGGGCTTGTAAGGGAATGCCGGTCGGTTTGATGGCTTTTCTTCCATACTTCGACAGAACATGGCAGAGTTACTTGGTGGTGAACTCCGGTCCATCTCGTAAAGGCAGAGGGCTCGAATTCAAACGCTTCTGCTTAAATCGTCTCCTCGAGTCGTCGTTAAATTAGAGTTTACTTATGTTGTAAGAAGAGGACTTTAAAGGCTCTAACGCTGGAGCAATGACGCCTGGAGGTTCCCAAGCCTCGAATAAAGATCCAAGGAAAATGGACCTCAGTATCTTCTTTCGTGTGTATCGCAAGGCTGTCAATGATGGCCAAGGCTGGCGCCCAACAGGTCAGGTAATAAGTCTCAGATTGTTTCGGAAATTGAAATAGTGCCTAAATGAGCGCAAGGACATAGAAAGATGCCGCAGCCTCTTTGCGCTGACATGCAGATGGAACAAGGTGGAAGGATTGAAGGACGAAGAGCGCGGAGTGCAGAAGGTTGGCAGCACAATAATTGATAATTAAGGATTGCCTTGATTTTGACGGGCTTCTCGCAACCTGTTAGGCTCAAGGACGCATGTGCCAGCGCATGGCTAGTTTGAAGGATTGCGATATCATCCAGTAATTGCGTTCAATGAGGCTGTGCTAGATGTAGCCTGCAGCCGCCAACTGCACATGTCTCTATCAAGTGCCAGCTAAGCCTCCACTACGGAAGGCTTTCCCTTCGTCCGACAAGACATTGCCAAGCACTAAACAGGGGCTATGGTACTGTATACTTGAGTAATAATTACGGTCTAATTAACACGGTAATCTCACTTACGTAATCACTTGCCAATCTTGGACGGAACTGGCTGAGGTGATGCTAAACTGTCGTGACCCGTCATCAGCGCCAGCTTTTCATATTGAGTTTGTTTATTCTCGGCAATTCGTAACCATTAGTTGATATTAAGCAAAAGAAATCATGCTGTGATTTTTCTAAGGAGCTTGTACGCGTGGAATTCTGAGAGTTTTTATTCTCCATTACTGAAGTCCATCAAGCCCAAAATGCCTTCGTTGAACACTGCTGACCGATCTACATCAGTGCTCTGCAAACTATGTTCGGCGCTCAAGGAGGACTTTTTGGCGCCCGGAAAGATGCTCGATCCTAATACACCCCCTCTGCCACTGCTAGATATGGGGTTCAGACACCACGAGTCGCTTAGGGCCCGTTTGGAAGAACACAGATACTGGTATTTATTTCAGTATTTGAAAAATAATATCCGGATATTACGAAAAAAGCGTTTGGGTTATTTTTGATTATTAGTAACCATTACTGAATATTGATTCCTGAGTATTCGTCCCATACAAATCTCAGTAATCTGAAACTCATCTACTATAGGTAAGTTCTTAGTTGTAGCTTTTTAAATACTCGCTTAAATCTTTGTTTTTATCTTGCTTAAAGGGGTTCTGATTTACGATATTTTATTTATTATTTAAATATTGCGATTTATATTCGATTTTGATTTTGATTAGTTTTTTAGTAGAAAAAGGATATAAGAATAATTGTTGAATCAAGTACTTTAAAATTTAAAGAGAAGAAATATTAGGCTTTAATCCCTATAGTTATAGGGAGGAAAAGAGACGAGAAAAAGGAGGAGATTAGTGAGGCTGAGGAATTAAGGCTTGACAGGCTAGCGGAGGTTATTCTGAAACCTCCGTAATTAAAATATTACTCAGTATTTGAATTTTATCAAACAGGCCTAATCAAAAACGAATACCAGTATTCGTGAGCGTTCGTTACCGAATAATCGATACTGGCGATGGTTATTGGATATTCAAAGCGAGAAACGATTCCAAACGGGCCCTTAGAGATATGCGAGCAATGGCTGGCGATGGGTGCGAATTATGCTCTTTTTATTTCGAAGCCTCGTTGACAGCTGTTATGCTACTGGGATTAGCAAGTTTCCTCACCCAACAGAGACTTTGTCATCTCTTCTGAATGATCCTTCGTCTGGTACAGAGAAAGCTTCGGAACATGGGGTCGTGGTCCTGAAACTTGGCACAATCAACTGCGCTGAGTCTATTTCCAAGAGGAAAAGAGCATATTTCGGACTTGAAATGATCGTCTCAGCTGACTACAATGGAGATTCAAGGATACGAGGGTTGGAACTTGGCCCAGTCCGCATATATTTAGAGATTCCATCTGGTCAGTCTGCCTTTTTTGCAAAATGATGGAACTGACGAGAAACAGATTGTATGGATTCATTTTTGTGTGCTAACTTGGGTAGAGACTTTCGATATTGCTGGCGTTTACGACCCTATGATACCCGACTCCGAAATCCTCCGCATCATTGTTGAAGTGGCTCAGGCCCTTACACTGGATATCGCAACCAAAGCTGAATCGGGCGAATCCTTGACGGATTGTTCACAGTAGCTGGTGTGCCGCGGGACAAAATCCGTTCCATAAGCTCTAGTATCGACAAGCGTGATAAAGGCCCTGGCCGGAGGGTAAGTAGCTATGGAGTGCTACATCTATACTGGCTAAATTCATCTAGTTAAGGAAGAAATGACCGAGGCGAAAGCTCTACCTGAAGAGGTAGCGGATGAAATCGGCGAATACGTAATAAATAAGGGTGCTGTTCGCGACATATTGGATCTTCTAAAATCTAATTTATCACTCGTTGCAAACCAGGACTTCAAGGCAGGCTCGAGGACATGGAACTGCTACTGTGTTACTTAGGGGCCTTGGGCATTACAAATAGCATGTCCTTTGATCTTTCGTTGGCTGAAAGACTTGACTAGAATGGTTCAACAACGAGCATTACGGAGACTAACGGGGATCAGATTACAACCGCCTAATCTACGAAGTCTTGCACACAATTCGGGAGACACAAGTTTGTGGAAAGCAACCCAACGGCAATGATCAGGCTCCTTAAGTGAGATCAATCGGTGCAGGTGGACGTTATGGCAATCTCGTGGGCATTTTCGGCAAACGTCCCATCATGTGTTGGCATTTCGTTTGGAGCAGACAGGTTGTATACGATTCTAAAGGCACAACGCGAGCGAGAAGCGACCCTGCCAACACTGGCTTTTGATGTTTATGTGATGGCTTTGGGATCAGGCAAAGACTTTGATGGTCTTCTTCCCGAGCGACTTCAAATATGTAGCCAGCTGTGTGTGGGACGCTGGCATACGGGCTGGCTTTTCTGCTAAACCAAAGCCAAAGCTCCCCAAACAGTTCAAGGCGGCTGAGGGTGTGCCGCTTGCTGTTATTCTGGGTCAAGATGAGTTGGTGGCCTGTAAACTTAAGATTAAAGTTCTTGGGCTCTCTGACGGCATTCCGGACAAGGACGGTGTTTGATTGAGAAGCCTGATTTGGCGACAGAGGTGCGAAAACGGCTCCAGCGGTGGGATAGCCGCTGTCTGTTTCGATTTTCTTAGAAGACCTAGAGAAGCAGACTATCACTGCACTTTATTCCCTCGATTTCTCCGGCGCAATCGTATGCTAGAAAAGGCATACAAGAGCAGAGCCGAAGCAGCCTGAAACCCAATTAATCGATGTAATACGAAAAGTCACGAGTTTAATGAAGATACCTAAGTTAGTTGATACATTGCAGCGGGCGGGCGAAAAGTGGCTATCTGGAGGGTACTCTAATACCGACATGGAGCTTTCCACCTGATCAACCCTCTCATAGAGTCAAGAAAGTTATCAGAGTTAGGCTCAGTACTCAAACATCCTGATCTCGCCATTGCACCCTGAGACCAACAGCTCCTTGTCCAACGATTCTCCATCTGCATCGCCAATGCGTCTAAGATCAGGCTTAACCAGAAGCTCCATGGACTGGCCTGAAGAGGCGTGTGATTCCCGGGGCTCAACTGTGACCTTTAAGTCTTCGAATACAAAGAAGAGACGACACCTCTGCGTCCCAAATAGTACCCATGCCTCCGAGACATTTGTTGCAATCGTTTTAATCGTTTGCATGGCTTTCTCATCAAGATCAGCGACGAGCGATAGTTTCTCCGCAATACTCTTCTGGACGAGCTGGACATTCTCTTGATATGCTATGCGCAGCTTCGTTCGCGGGTCGTACTCTGAGGTCTGCACTTTTAACGCGTCTTGGCCTGGTCGTATGGTTTCGTATCTCCATTTCTCGGAGTCGAAGGTGGCAGCAGGCCAGCAGAAATGGTTTTGTCTAAATCCTTCTGTCCATAATTGTGAGTACTGGTCCATCACGAAGGTTTGCATACTGACCATTGCCATAGGCGTTATTCCACTGTTTCTCCAATTTTATACCTTCCGTGCCAAAAACCCTGAAGGGACTGCAGAGAATGTACTCATGCAACACCAACCAGACTGTCTCCTGTATGATACTCTTCTGCAGCTTTTTCGAATTAATCCTGACTTGTTTCAACTGATCGTCGCGCCAGGTAGATCGGTCAGGGGACCACTGAAGCTTTCCTAATGAATCAACTTTCGAGGACAGTTCTGTGAGTTTCGTCTTGAGGTCTCGGTCTGTGATCGGTGTGAAGGTTTCTCGGGTCACGATGGCTTTCGTCCGACCGTGGATGATTTTATTCAGTCGCGCCGTCTCCTGTTGATGATTGTGCTTCAAAGTAGCCTCATTCTCTTTAGCTTTGTTTTATTCAGTCGCGCCGTCTCCTGTTGATGATTGTGCTTCAAAGTAGCCTCATCCTGTTTAGCTTTGTCCAACAGGTCATTGACTCGTTCCCGATGCTTGGTTTCCATGTGCATCCGTGCTTGCTCATGTTCCAGCCGAGAATCTTCCAGTCGGCTGTTGAATTCGCTGAGCTTAGAATCCATCTTCGACGAATGAATCCTTTCACCCTCTGTCACCTTATTTTCTGCCATTCGTAGTGAACTCCGAGTTCGTCTCAAATCTTCATCCAACTTTCCTTTTTCCTCCTGCAATGATTGGTACTTCAGACAAATGAGCGCATATTCCTGGGCCAGTATTTGCACCGTTTCGGGCAGAGATAAAGACGCATCTTCCGGGACATTTTGCAGATCCCTGAGACCGTCGGTGTATGCCAAGGCAATGGCCTCTCGAAGCGTTTCGCCTATCGCGCTCAGATCTTTGGAGGGATCATTCCTCTTGAATTCGATTTTGGTTTTTCTAAAGGGCATCCAGAACGGCGACATATTCGGTGTTGGAGGAAAGGTGCAATGGCGGTGGGGAAATTGGTATGGCGGATTTACGCAAGGCTTACGGCAGGATTTTAGGAGGTAAAGGCTCAAAACGCGAAAATCGCAAATCCGCAATTTGCTAAAGTACTTTGATTTTATTTATAAACTACATTAAAATTAATATCTAGAACTATATTAAAACTAAATAAGATTATTAAATAATTAATTTCTTTTAACTTTCATTATTAAAATATTATAATTTGGCGTATCACAAAAGAGAGTACGAGGAGTGGAATTGAAGGGGAAGAGCTCACGCACAGGCCTACGCAGGAAAAGTGGGTTACCCTCTACGCAGCGAGACTCTCGATTCCCCTCTCCTCCTCTTCTCTACTCTCTTTTGCAATATACCAAATTATAATATTTCGATAAGGAAAGTTAAGTTAATTAATTATTATATAGTCGTATTTAGTTTTAGGATAATTTTAAATATTAGTTTTAATGTAGTTTGCGAATAAAGTAAAAGTACTTTAGCAAATCGCGAATTTGTGATTTTCTGATTTTCACTTTTCGTGTTCTGAGCCTTTAACCGAGATCCACAGTTAATGCACGCCTCTAATCAATACACACTCTTTTTTTCTTAAAAATCATGATTTTAAATTATTAATTATTAATTAATTATTAAAGGTAATATAATAATATTTTTATATTTAAGTACAGAAATACTTATATAATAATTTTTATAAAAAAAAATCTTTTATTTTTATTTTATATTTAAGATTTTTTTTAAATTAAATAAAATTTAATAAAATTAAAAATTTAAATATTTAAAATTTAAAATATATATAAAAAAAAATTTTTATTAATATATTATTAATATTTTTTAGTTTATAAAAATATGTTTATAAATATATATAATTATTTTTTTATTTATTTATAAAGTTTTTATAAAATTATTTTTTTAAATTAAAAAATTTAAAAAATATAATTTATTTTAAACTTTTTAATATTTTTTTTAAAAATAATATTAGAAAAAAATTTCTTTTAATAATATATATTAATTTATTTTAAAGAAAAATAATATTTATTTTAATTAAATTTTATATATAATAAATTATAAAAAATTAATTTTTTATTAAACTTTTAAAAAAAAATATATAAATAAATTATAATTTTTAATTTTTAAAAATTATTTTTAATCTAAATTATATAAAATATTATTAATTATAATATAAATTAAAAATATTTTTTATTTATATTTTTAATTAATTAATATAAAATTATAATAAAAAAATTTAAAAATTTAAATTTAAAATAAATATTTATATTATAAAATAAATTTTTTATTTTTAATACTTTATATATTATTTTATATTATTTATTAAAATCTCTTTTAAATAAATTAATTAATTTAATAAATATATATAAAATATATAAAATATTTAATAATTTATTATATAAACTTTTTATAAAAATATTTTTAAATAATATATTTTAAAAAAAAATTTAATTATTATTTTTTTTTAAAAAAATTTTATATTTAATATTTAAAAATAAAAATATATAAAAAATTATAACTTTAAATTTTTTATTTTATTATTTATTAAAATATTAATTAAATTTTTATTAATTAATTATAATAATATATATTATAATTCTTAAAATTTTAAATTTTAAATTAATTAAATAATTATTTATAAAATTTAATAAATTTAATATAAAATTATAATATATTAATTATAAATATATATTAAAAAATTAATAAAATAATAATTTAATTTATATATTAAAATTAAAAATTAATTTTTAAAAAAAATTAAATATTTTATTTTTATTTTTTTATTTTATTTTTTTAATTATAATTTTAATTTTTATATTTAAAATATTATTATTATTATTATAAACTTTAAAT
>Ga0302221_10002067_pt1 | contig 12676 bp, 1 predicted proteins | sample II_Palsa_E2_1_FD_193517 | JGI IMG/M metagenome (GOLD analysis project Ga0302221, IMG submission 193517) | Peat permafrost microbial communities from Stordalen Mire near Abisko, Sweden - II_Palsa_E2_1 | ecosystem: Environmental > Terrestrial > Soil > Palsa > Peat permafrost | place: Sweden... | reverse complement strand
TTCTAAGGAGGATAACCAGTTTTTTATTTTAGATTTAGACTAGTTTTATACTCTTATATATGTTTTATAAGTTCTGTTTATAGTTTATTAATATAGCTATTAATTATTTAATAATCTTTAAAAATGCTCAAAAAAGTATACTTTTGTATTGTCACGTGATGATTATCATTAATTATAATTAATTATCATAAAAATCAAGCTAATCAAATTATACTCAATTATAATCAATTATAATTAATTAGCTTTGATTATTTTTTGACACACTGTGCTAGTGCAAGAGCAACTATAAAGCCTTTAACGTTGTTGGATGCATGTGGTGAGGTAGAAGGATGATGTATTCCTCTACTTGAAAGCTAGCTAAAGAGAGATTGCTAAGCGAGCTATAAGCTAAGCGAGCGAGCACGTGCTTAGCGACATGTAACATATTTGCCCTACTATGCAATTTGCAATGTCCTTGTTACGCTTGGAAAAGAGAACTATATTCTTGCTATAAATTATATTCTCTTTAAAGCAAAGCTATTATAAATATATCAAAGAAAAGAAAATTTGCAATGCTAGTATATATATCTTATATTCTTTATTGCGTCTTGCAAGGAAACTTTACTAATATATCTTATTTCTTATATTTGATATGCGTAATCTTATATATCCTTATCTTTATTATAATCCTTTAACTGTTAAGACCCTTATTTGGCTAATTGTTAGGATTATTAGTAAATTGTAAGGTAAATTGCAAGGCTAGCTACAAGGTTATATAAATATTCGGATTTATGCCTCCTCTTTGTGCTATATTAGTGTTTTTATATTAAGTAGTTAGCATTATTGCTAGCTAATATATATTTGCTATATATGCTAGATTAATATAGTAACTAAAGAATGTATAACTTTATAAAAGGAACCCGAAATTGCTTGTATAACCTTATAAAGGGAATTTAAAACTATTTTAAAAGCTAAATCCTATTTCTTGTTTATTAGTGCTTTTAGACTAGTAAAGCTTAGCGGTAGTTGGTTTTATAGCAATGTTAATAAGCTTTGGGTGGTTGGGGAAGTGCGCTTTAGTGTTTGCTTTAAGGATTATATAGCGTCGATTAGTGTAATGTTAGCATCTAATAATAGTGTCAATTAAGGTGCTTTGTATTTATCTAATTTGCTATAAGAACATTTTTTAGACTTTGGCGCAAGCAAAGTAGTAAGGAGTCTAGAAATCTCGGGAATTAGTTTATTAAGAATAAACTTATAAAATGTTTTTATCTCTTTTAATATAAGCTTCTTAGTAGCTATATATTAATTGACATTGTCCTTAATCTTCTTTATTAAAGTTGCTTGCTTAGCTTAGTAGTTATTTTTGATTGCTTGTGTAAGATAACTTAAGAGTAATTAAGTAGTTTTTAAGGTAAAAACCTTAATATTGCTTTTTTTATATTTTGTTATATTTATATTCTCTTGTTTAAAAGCCTTTTAAATAAACAACTATTTGCGCAAGTTTATTAGTGCTTGTAGCTTTTTGTTATTTAAAGTAATAATGTATAGCTTATTATTATTTATATTATACTATTTTGGCAAGTAAATAACTTTTGTAAATATAAGGCTTTATTAGTAATTGTTATAAAAGTTTAAAGACTTTGCTTTGAGGCTCTTTATAAACAATAATATGTGTTTTAAGTTTACCTTTAATGTTAGTATAATAAAGTAAAGATAATTATTATACTAGTAACTTAAAAATATACTTTATAGCTCTTTTAAGTTAAACTTATAAAAAACTTTTAAGTATTGCTTGCTAAAAGTTGTAATTTTTATATATTAGCAAATTTGCTTTTATAAGAAGTTTATTGCTATATTATAGCTAAAAGTAGAAGTTATTTGCAAGTTTAACAAGATATTATATGCTATAAAATAGTTTTATATCTATTTGTATTAGCTAAAGCATTATATTTAGTTTTAACATTTAAGTAAATGCTAATGCTCTTATAAACGCTAGTAGGGTTTATATCTTTAAAGCTATTGCTAACAAGTATCCCTTTAGCTTTATAGATATCTTTTTAGCTAGTTTTATTTAGTAAAAGATCTTCTTCTTCTTTCTTTTGTTTAAAGTTATAAGAAAGTCTTATACTTTAGTCTTTAATTAGATTAAGAACACATTATTGTTAATTTTGATAATATTATTAATTAAGGCTTAATCGGGGAGGTTCCTTGTTTTAAGGAGGCTATAAGTTTAATAGTACTTTGCATATTAGGATATTCCCTTTAATTGTTTACGCTTATAGCAGTTGTCGGATTTATTGTTATACTATTCTCCTTCTTTGTTTTTAACTTAGCTCTTAAAAGCAATTAGCAAATTAGAGTAAATGCTAAAAGTGTTCTTGTAAATGCTTGTTAAACTATTTCTTATATAATAAATACCTTTGTTATAAAGGAGGCTAATATAGGAATTGTTATCTTTATTACAAATGTCTTTTGCATTGCTTAAAAAGTAGCTATAAATGCTCTCTTTTTAGTTGTTATTATACTAGGAATTGTGTAAAAGCTAAGGAATGTTGCAAGCTTGGGGAATAATATTTTAAGAACTATTACTTGGGTTAAAAACACTAAAATCTTTATTATTTTATATAAAGGAATTAAGGTAAGTGCTAGTGTGATTATACTAGTGCTATTTTTCTCTTGTTATATAGTTTTAGAATATGCTTGCGCAAGATATAATTAAGCAAATTAGGGTAGTTATTATTAAGGTTATATTGTTTTTGACTATATTAAAGAATTTAGTATCCTTTGCTATTTGCAAAATATTGTCTTGCTATAGCTTGTCTTAAAGCTAATTAAGCTTGTGGTTAAGATTTAGAGTTTTTGCTATAATAACTAATAATAATATAAAAATGCAAAATGTAAAACTTTAAAAGAATATTTATAATAAGATTAATAAGGTAGCGCTAAGCTTGCAATAAACTTGTAAAGTAAATGTGAAAGTAATATATTTGTAAGAATAGTAAGTTTAAAAGATAATATTATATAAGTAAAGTAATGCTAAAAGCAATTACTTTAGTGTGTGTCCTTTTAAGGACAATTGTAATGCTAAAGGGTTAAGGTTGTGTTAGTTGTGTTATTTTTAGATAAGTGTCCTTAGGTTTTTGGAGCTAGCAAGGAATATAGTCTTTAATTGTAATTGTTTACTAGCTTTTTAGCGTTTCTTAAGAGCTTAATAAGAAACTATTTGTTATGTGCTAAAGAATATCTCTTATACTTAGCAAGGTATTTGATAAAAGGTTTTCTTTTATATTGCATAATGCGCTTATTTATTAGACATTTAAGCTTATAAGATTTTCACTTATTAGAATTTCTTTGGACTCTTTTAACTAGTTTTTAGATATTTAGTTTAAGCTTATTAAATATATCCTTGTCCTTTAGCGCAAGCTTAAGATGGGTAATAAATATTATAAGATAAATTTTAAAGCTTAGTAGTAGTATAAGCTTATAAGCTAAGCAATTAACTTTCTTTAAAATTATAAATAGTCTTATGTGCTACTTAGAAAGCTTTGGATTTGGCTTCTTTGGCAGATTATAGCTTTTATATAATTATAAGTATACTTTGTTATTAACTTTAAACAAAATTGGTTAATGCTTAGAGTTATAAATTTCTTTAGCTATATTTGTTGCAAAGTTAATTAAAACTTGCATATTTAATTGTTAAAGCTTACAAATAACTAATAATAGCTTATTCTCTTGTTTTAAAGCAATAAAACTAAGTCTTATATTAACTTTTATTCCTATAATAATTTTGTTTGGATTATAGCTAATAGGGGAATAAAATAAGTTATTTAAAGCATATTGCAAGAATAGCACCTTTACAAATTATAAGTGCTTAGGATATTTATATACTTAGTAATAGAATGCAATTTTAATGTGCTAGTTTTTAACTTTAAACTAATTATTAGTTTGCAGGTGCTATGCAGTTGAGTAAAGAAGTTTAGTGCATATTAAAGTAAATACATTCCTTTAAACTGCAAATATAAACTTCGAATTTTAGTTTAATATAAACTTTATTAGAATCTTTTAAAATGCAAAGAGTAGTATTTAAATAAGGATAAATGCTTAATCTTTAGCTATATATGTGTTATAGCCGGGAATTAATAAAGTCTTATAAGAGAACTTGTATATATTTGTTATAAGGCAATTAAAGGAATTATATCTATTAAGATACTATAATGCAATAGCCTTAATCTTTAATAAAGCCAAAATAAAATCTATTATAATTATATAAAATAGTTATAATATTATACAAATTAGCTATAGCTTACTATTAAGCTAAGTGTATAAAGTAGTGTTTATTAAGTAGCTCGGATAATGTTTGATAAAGTTCTTAATCTTCTTTGTAAGCTTTAAGATGTAAAAGCTTTAAAGTTTATATGTTATCTTTAGTATTTTAAAGTGCTTCTTAGTATAGGCCTCTTATAGCATATCCTCGAGTATTATATTAAGAATGTATAGACAATTATAGCCTTTTACTAAGGTATTATATAATAAACTGTTTTTAGCAAAGAACAAAACGCTAAGCTATATAATAAATTATAAGAGCGTGCTCTTAGCATAGCGCAATAAGCAAAGAACGCTAAAAGTGCAAGTCCTTGTAATAGCCTTTTATAAGGCATTTATAAAACTCCTTTATTATATATCCTTTTAATATAATATAAATGTTATTAAAAGTATTATTTTAAAAGATATCTTTAAGCTTAAAAGCTTTAAGCTTAAAGAGTGTATCAAGTATAATATTTATCTTTTTAGGGATATAATAGGCTTTAAGGGCAAATTAAGACAAGTATTGTAATATATAATAAAGGCGCATATTTGCTTAAGTAGTGTTTGATATAACTAGTGTTACTTGATTGTAAATTCCTTAAGTAATAAAGTAATTTATAAGTATAATTATAAAGTGTTTTAATAATTGAAAAATAACTTTAAGTTAATAGCAAATGTAGACTAGACAAGTAACTTTTAGCTTAATAGGATAATAATTCTTTTTAGTAAAGCTTAAAAGCTTGCTTAAGAATAGAATTAGCTATATTGCTATAAATGAGATTTTTGATAAGTCTTTTAGCATTTAGTAGTTATCTTTTAAGTGAAATACTATTATATTAAAACTTTGCTTTAGCAAAGTATTAATCTTTGTATATATCTTCTTCTTTAAGTAGTAATATATTAAGAACTAAGAGTTTAAAAAGTAACCTTTTATAGTGTTAAAAGATGCCTTTTTATAGTTAGTAAGTGTTTATATTAAGCAAGCATAAAACTTCTTTCTCTTTAATTTAATTGCACTTTAATTGTATTTATTTGCTAATATTTTTGTCTTTTGCTGCTATAAAAGTTTGCTTGCCTTTATATAAAATGGCATATATTATTTAAGAAAGCTAGTTATACTAATAAAAGTCTTAAATCTTTTTAACATTTACAAAAATATAATATTCTTAATTGTAGTAATGCGCTCTTTAGTAGTTAATATGCTAAGTTTATTTACTTGGTGCTTAAGTAGCTATATTAACAAGTATGCTAAAAATAATTTTGCTAGGGAGAGCAAAAGCTTAATCTTAGTAAATAAGGAAAGCATTTAATAAAGGTAGTAAATGTGCCTTGTTATAGTTTTAAAGAATACAATTATATTGTTAATAAATGCACAAGCAAATTCTTAGTATAGCTGCAACTTCTTGTTTATAAAGTATTATATATGTGCTAAGGAGTTTTTAAATCTTATTAATGCAACTTTAGACTATTCTTAGCTATAGTAATTAATAATAGTAAAGCATTCCTTATATTTTAGCTTTACTAGGAACTAATAAAAGAAGGTAAACTTATTAATATATAAGATATACTTTATTTTTTATAAAGATTTAATAACATTTAACTATAGTGGTATTAAGTAAGCATCAGGAATTGCTTACTTGTTTAGTAGCTGCAAGTCTATTATTAGCTAACTCTTTGCTTTTCTTTTAATAGTTTTTTATATTATAAATATTATATATTTAAAGGGAGTAAAAAACTTTGCCTAGTTTATAAGGTTTTTTGCGTAAAGCTTGTCAAAGACCTTGTCAATCGCGTGCTTGTCTTATATATTAATTAGATAAACCTTTGCTAAGATCTTTCTATTTTGCTAATTGTCTACTAAGGGAACTAATATTATTTCTTCTTTTAATATATTAATAGGGCTTTTCTTTTCTTAGTAAACTGCAAACTTATAAACTAGTGCTATGACTTGCTATGTGATATTAGGCTTAAAGTTACAAATGTGGACTTTGTTATTAATTGTAATCTTTAGAATATTAGTCGGTTTTAAGATCTTAATTGTTAAACTATTGTTAATAAAAGTATAAGGTGCAAAGTTTTTGCTATATTTATTTACAAGTATAGCTTCTTTTATTGTTACAAATTCTTTTACAAAGTAATAGCTTTCTTTTTTATATTTTATAATTATATTAAGCTTAAACTTTGCTAAGACTTTCTTTAGCTTGTCTAATAAGTTTGTAATTGCAACAAAGTTAATATATTTTATAATTGCGTCTTATGCACTTTAGTAAAAAGCGTTAAATATATAGTAATAGCCCTTTAAAAGCAAGCTATATATAAATAGAATAGCAATTGTAGACTTTAGTAAGATTGTAATTGTCTTTGCTACAAAAACTTTTCGCGTGACGCGTTTGCTTTTATAATAAATATTAATAAGTGCTATTAATCTTTAGCATATATTAATTATAATTATATTCTAGTTTAAATTGATAATTATGCTATGTGGGTGCAAAAATTTATTGCTAAGCAAAAGTTAAGGCTTAAGGTTTTTAGTTACTTAGGCATAAATAGTGACCTTTTTGAGAGTATCTTAACTATTAACTTTCTCAAGTAAATATAAATTAAATATAGCTAGTCTTTATAGCTTTAGTTTTAAACTAATCCCTTTTATTATTATAAATTGCTTTATATTAATAATATATTACAAATAGCTTATAAGCTATTCTTTATTAATAAGTAGTTGTAAATAGCTAATATTAATGCAAATGGTTTAGCTTTATTTATTTATAATAAACTTGACTTTAATTGTAAAGTAAGTATATTTAAAAATAGATATACTATTAAGCTTTAATAATAAAGTGTTAATTACTTTAAGAACTTTAAAGAACCTCTTTTTATTTTAAGGAATAGTTAGGGTTATTGCGTGTTTATTAACTTTGGACTTGTGTTTACTTAACTATGCAATTTGCTAAAGGCTTTGTTTACTTAACTCGAGAGTAGTAACAAGCTCTTTAATTTTATAACTATTTGTATAAATGTGTTTAAATAACTTGTTTTATAAAGGAAATAAGTTTAAGCACTTCTAATATACGAGTAGCTTAGCTGCAGTTAGCGCGAGAGTAAGGTAGCTATTGTCCTCGGGTTTTATAGTATTAAGGTTATTGTTATTAAGAAGATGCATTTTTTTACTTATATAATAACTATTGCTTTTTAACTCTTTGTTATATTAATCTCCGAATTCCTTTAAAATATTATAATAGTTTATCTTTATAAAGTTTGCTTTATTATAGTGCTTAAATCTCCGGAATTTATTACTATTTTGCTAGGAGTTACTATTATAAAAGTTGTTTTTATAGCAAAATCGGTTATCTTGCTTTCTTTATTTTTAAGTAAGGCTTGCTATTAAAGCTAATTGTAGCTTTAGTAGCAATAGTAGCTTTGTGTTAAACTTCTTATTAATATTAAAATAAACTCTTAGCTTATCTTGAAATTAATTAAAAAAGGGATATTAGGGTTTAAAATTTATATAAAGAATAAAGGGTTTAAAGGCTAGTTTAAAGCTTAGTTTTATTATAAGGTACTAGTAAACTTTATTTCTTGCAGCAATAATAAAATTGTTATTACCTTTTTTGCTATCTTATCGAGACAATTATAGCTTCTTATTACTAGGGAATTGTAATTATAATCTTAATATATCCTTTTATAACTATGCCTTTGTAAATACTTTCTTTATAAAGCTACTTAGTATTATGTTTGGTTTAAAGTGTGTAATATAAATGCAAAGCTTAGCATTAAAGTTATTATATGCTTAAGAGAGCTATTAAATTGTATCTAAGAACTTTGTAGCCTTTGTATGTTATATAATTAAAGAGATATATAAATAGACATTGCAACTTAAACGGGCGTTATACTTAGTAAACTTCTCTTTTTGTATCTTTCTTAAAGCTTTGTTTAGTGTATTTTTAAATTGCTTAACTAGTGTAGTGCATTATACTTTAATATTATTTTAAGAAAACTTAAGACTAGTATATTAAAGATTATTAAGCTTGTTTATATATTATACTAAAGCCTCTTTGCGCAAATAAGAAGACAAGTTTTAGCGTATAATTAGGGCATAGATACTAATAGTATTATCTTTAATTTAATTTACAAATATATAAATATTTTGCTAATATGTGTTTGTTTTTATAATAATATAATCCCTTTTATTATATAATTTGTCGAGCTTAAAGTCGAAGAATTTAATATTTTAAAGTTGCTATCTTGTATTAATATAGTCTTTATTCTTGTTATGTGGGTTTTGTTGTAAGTTATTCTCTTATATATTTAAAATATAAAGATTTTGCACTGCTTGTATAACAAGTCTTGCTACTTTTGCTTATATCTTTATAGTCAAGTTTAGTTGTTGCTTATTCTTGCTATTCCTATTGCTTGGGTTTATGTCTTTGTTATTCTTAGATAAAACTTCCTCCCTTGTAACTTCTTCGGTTATATTACTTGATAAGGTTTTGCGCTAAGAACTCGATAAAGCTACTATTATATCTAGTAATAAAGTGAGTATAGCTTATATAGCGGCAATAAATTGTTATAGCAAAGCGTTAAAAGAGTGCTTATTTATAAGCTACTTTAAGGGGAACATTTTAGCCTTAGCTAATAAGCAATGTTTGCTTAATCTTTTACTTTATAAACTAAGGATAGCTTCTCTTAGCAAGTAATCTTTCACAATAGCTTTAATTGCTATGCATGTTTTAAGGCCGATAAAATTAGCAAGTTTGACGTTTTTGACAATAATGCTATATAGCTAGTATATAAGCTTAATAGTTTCCTAATTAAGCTAAGCAAGTACCAAAGAACTTTAAGATAGCGGGTTTTGCACATCGATAAGCTAAAGGTTAATCTAGATTATATTACAAGCTAATATAAAGCTTGTGACAAATGGTTAACAAGGCATTACTACTATTATTAGATGCATGTAATAAGGTAAAAGGATGATGTATTCCTTTGCTTAAAAGCTAGCTAAAGAGAGACTGCTAAGCGAGCTATGAGCTAAGCGAGCGAGCACGTGCTCAGCGACACGTAATAAACGTGCAGCTTATTTGATTGTTTTATTAGCTAAAGGATTATATATTTAGAAATATATATATACTTAAAATATAAGCTTTATTTATTTAGTATTATTACTTGATTAGCTAAGGGGTGTATTGCAATTATAAAGGCTTATAGCAGCTTAAGGCCTAATGTGGTGGGGTCACGTGCGCATGCATGTGCCCTAAGCGAAGGAATATAAATATAGTGATTTAGGACACTTGTACACTTAGTTCTTCAGTCAACAAATGCATCACCATTTGCACTCCCTCTATTCATTTGGTTGTACGCCTTGCTAACCCTACTACACTAAGCTCACGCAATTGTCACGAACGCTAGCTTCTAGGCTTGGAAAGCATAGGTAGAAGGGTTTCTTATTCGACTATTCAAAGCTAAGGAAGGAAGCAGGAGTATAAGGGTACTCGCATACTTAAATATCTTAAGGCTCGCCAACCCCACTAGGTTAGCCTAATCGGGAATAGCGCTGCACGTGCCAGCGCAGAACTGTAACAGTAATCAAGGGCGCTTTGCGCCTTATAGTATAAGAACTTTCCTCCTTTCTCTTCTAGTTCCTAATTAGACAAAAATCTTTGATCCTTTATTTGTTTAATCACCTTGTTTTACGTGCGACAAAAGTATTATAAAAATTATTATAAGTATGAAATCTTTAATCTAATATGCTTTTATATCTTATTTTATAGTCTTAATTTAGTATATATTTAAATAAAGTAAGCTAAGCAAATGCTTAAACGTTTTAATAATAAAGTCCTTTAAAGCTTGTTTTCTACTATCTCGATTATTTATATTATTCTATTTTTACTTCTTTGCTTTTAACTATACTTATAGCTACTTCTCCCTTTTTTTCTTCTTAATTGCTATATCTTTTTAAAAAATTATAACACCCTTTATAATCGCTTCCTCTTATAGCTTTATAATTGTCTTATATTTATATATTCCTATTTTTCTATGTTTTTAATTCCTAATATTCTTGTATTTATACTTTACTTATTTTTAATTTTTTTCTTATATCTTATATACTTTTGTATAGTTTTTATTGTATAAAGACTCTTAGCTAATATTCTTCTAGTCTAGACTTTAAATTAAAGTCAATGGTCTTTTACTATTAATAGTAAAATAGTTAAAAAAAACACAAATCGATAATTTAAGATTATTTAAAAGTATTAAAACTCTTTTTTAATATAGCTTTGTCTTATAGTTCCTTTGTTCTATTCTAGCCACCTCCTTTTATTAGACTTCTTTCCCCTTTAAATTACACTTAACTAAAGCTATCTTAATTAAGCTAATAGCCGCTTTATAGCTATTTTAGCTTTATGTTAATAGGAATCGTTTGGAAATTAGACTATATAAGCGAACTAACTAGCTAAAACAAGCTAATTAGCTACTTAATAAACAAGAGTGCCTTAGTCTATAACTTATTATATTAAATTCCGAGCTTTGCTTATAAAACTCCCGAGTATATATCATAAAAGCCTTATTTAACTATGTTTAATCTCTTTAAATAGCTTATCAAAAACATATAAAGAGGTGAACTTTAATTAAAAGAAAACCTTATAAGGATGTCTCTTTTAAAAACCTAATAAATAAAACAATAAACAAATATATATATAAATATAAAGCAGTAATAAAAGAAAACAATTAAAGTATATAAGGACTAAAGCGTGTATATATAATTATAAAGCAAAAGCAAGGCTATAAAACTAGCAACAACTTATATATATTTATTATACATAATATAAAAAGAGAGTAATCTATATTTAAATGCAAAAACCTAGCAATTATACCTCTATTGCAATCATGTGTAATATTAGCTAAAAAGGGCGTTTTTAAATCTAATTTAAAAATTACCAAATTTAATCCAAAATCTAATTTAAAACATGTTTATATAATAAAACGCGCACTTACTTATAACACTTGCTTTGCGCAAGCTATTAAAAAAGATAGTAGGGTTTTAAATGGCTAGCGTAGCTAACTAGGGAACACAAGTGGCTATAGACTCCTCCCGGAGCTTGCGTAAGGGCAAGATAGCCTCCGGAGTGGACGCTCACTATTAAATCGAGGTTCTTGCAAATGTAAGCAAAGGCAATGCCCCTAGACTTAAGTGTGGCGTTCTGGTTAGTTAGAAGTGCTTTGGATTAGATTTTGGATTAGATTTAAAAGACCCTGCTAAAAAACTCCAAAATCGATAGAATTTAGTAGTCTCTTTAGCGCTCCGCTGTCACGAGCGCCAGATTCATAGCACGAAGTGCGCTGGCCAAATGGTCCCAATTACAACTATTCAAAGCTAAGGAAAGAAGAGGTTATTTACAAAGGATTAGTTTATACAAATACTCGAGTTCTGCCGCTTCACACTGCTTATGCTAGCCGCGCTAGTGCACGTGACCACGTGACATAGAATGCTAGAACTGTAACATCCGCCACAATATTCTTCTTAATAATTGTTGGTATAATTAAGGATGCCACCCCTTTAGTCACGTGTAAGCTAGTCCAAATTAGGTAGCCGAGGAAGTATATTAACACTATAATATTAATACCCTTCTTGTCGCATGTAAAACAAGGTGATTAAATGAATAAGTGATCAATGAATTGTCTAATTAAAAACTAGAAAAGAAGGGAGGAAAGCTCTTATAATATAAGGAGTAGAGTGCCCCCGATTACGTGAGCTTAGGCCTTAAGCTACTAAGAGCCCTTATAGTTGCAATATACCCCTTAGCTAATCAAGTAATAACATTAAACAAATAAAGCCTATATTCTAGGCGTATATGCGTTCTTAAACATACGATTCGATAGCTAATAACACAATCGGATAATCCGCACATTAGAGGCTTTGTGGTAGCTCTTGCACTAGCGCGTGTCGCGGCTCTTAATTACTACCCCTAGTCTATTCCTACTTAAAGCAAGTTCCTTTACCTGTTTTTAGCTCCCTTTCCACAATATAAACAACAATAACACTAAGCTCTTGCTCTGGTCCCTCCTATACGCCAATGCGAGCCATTCATCAATGGGAGCTCCCATTGATCAATATACCTCCCATTAGCTAATGGGAGTTACAAATACGAACGGGAGGTCCCATTAACCAATGTCCATTAGTATACGGGAGGTTCGGGAGCTGCATTTTATTAATAATAGCATTATCAATTCCTATTTTAGCTACGAGTATTACGTCCTTGCCTTAACCCTCTACCCCTATTCAAAGATGTCCTCCCCCTTTTTGCCGCCGCCCTCGTATCTCTCACTATAAGCTCCCCTAGTGCCCCCGATCTTGAACCTAAAGCTATAGTAGTCCTTAATCTTATATTACTTGATT
>Ga0302221_10002066_pt1 | contig 12678 bp, 11 predicted proteins | sample II_Palsa_E2_1_FD_193517 | JGI IMG/M metagenome (GOLD analysis project Ga0302221, IMG submission 193517) | Peat permafrost microbial communities from Stordalen Mire near Abisko, Sweden - II_Palsa_E2_1 | ecosystem: Environmental > Terrestrial > Soil > Palsa > Peat permafrost | place: Sweden... | reverse complement strand
ATAACCGCTCCTATGACACGCCCCTTGAGATCCACTGCACTTTCGCATCGAGGTCTCAATATCATTGGCTAGAGCTGGCGATCCTGATGATCTGTTGTCATGGTGATGGCCTTGGGAGACCTTGGAAGGCCTTGTTGCTCAACGCGAAAACTCTGTTTCCTTTAGTTGCCTTTCGAAACATATGTTTTCGATTCGATATCAATTGCATTGTCACTCTCTCCAGGCGTAATGTAGACAAAGGTGGCTAAGCACAAGAACCCAGCCTTATGCCAACCCCAGCCACAGTTCACTAAGGTTAACCCCCAGCCCCACCACGGAACCGTAAATATCCCCAGTGGTAGGGATCCCGATTACAGTAACCTAGATTGGCTGTCAACTCCGCCCCCTCTTACTTCTTAGATCCAGGGACATGATTGGGGACGCTACCAGAGCACTGTGGCTGGGACTGATTCTCTAAACCAAAGATTCCCGTCCCCGTCATCCTGGCCTCACTGAATATCATCATTCCTAATCATTTTCAAAAGGATTGTCACCGCGAATGCGTGTCGACATCATGCTGACAAGAGCTTAAAGTGAGCGCCAATCGCCTCGTTGCCACAAGTGATCCCTGCGAATTGAAGTCAGCAGCTGGTTTCCAGCCCGTCAGCCTATTCCGTGGCCGCGAGTCTGGCTTCAGCAATAAACCTCCAAACCCTCCTCCAGCTGTCTCAATATTGATATCACGCTCGTTTACTCATCGCAATGCATCTGCCAGAAGCATTGGTGCGACGGCAATTACCCAACGATTCGGGGCCGCCTGGAGGAAACAATGGTCCGAATGACGATCCTACTTCCCAGCCCGGGCCCTCTATCGGACCTAGAAATGCGTCTATCATGCCCGTATGTAATTCCAAAGCCAATTTTATATGGCCTTGTACTGACTGTAGAGCAGATAATTGTTGGTGTAATTCTCGGTGTCATCGCACTCCTCGTCGCCATCGTGTCCATCCGACAACTCCGCATAAAGCACTCGAACCCGAAATACGTTCCTACGCCTTTGCTCAAGAAGTTATGGAAGAAGTGGGAACCAAGGTCTCAACGCTACAGTTTGCCTGAGGATAATGAACATCTGGAGCCTATTACCTCGACTCGACAAACTGGTGTGCGACGTTCTGGCGCTCCTCCTTCCTCGTTCACTCCTGCAGCTCGGAATGCCGTTGAAGCTGCGAACAATAGTGCGAGTGGGGCTGCCGGTGTTGATAGGAATACATCGGTAAGGTCTGTAATGACATTACCGGCATATAACCCGAGCGCTTCCCAGAACGAGCAGGTTTTAGCAAGAGAAGGAGAGCGAGGAGGAATAGATGTCGTGATTGAATTTCCGGAGACCGTGGATGAGGAGGAGCAGCAACGAGAAGCGGAAATGGAAGCTCTATACCAGGTCAGGCTTGCAAGGAGAAGAGAAAATGAAGAAAGGGAGGAAAGGAGAAGGCTGAGAAGAGAGGCGAGAGAGAGGGGTGACATTGTGGCTTTGCGGGAGATCACAGAACGGCAGAGAACAGCTTCTGCAACGAGTGCCGGGCCGACCATCGAGGAATTGAGAGCAGAGCACGATCGAATAAAAAGAGAACGGCAACGAGCGGTTTCCTCAGTCTCTTACGCAGATCTTGGCATAGCACGACATGATGGCACAAGATTACGAGCGAACAGCCATGAGAGCGAGCGGGAAGGTCTACTTGGCGACGCAGCAAGTTTTGCTGCGAGCAGTCAATACCACCGCAGAGACCGAAGCGCAAGCTCCATAATAAGTATCGATACGATGAATTCCGATCTGCCATCCCCTGGCTTTACTCGAACGCGCGCAGACTCGAGGCCAGGGACTCCTTCGAGCCGCAGAAGGAGCGGAACAAGCCAAGTGGGAACAGTCTCTACTCTTAATGAAGGCAGAGCAGGAAGTAGTCCTGAGATGATTGACCACGATGACATCCCTCCGAACAGCCCGCCTGGATATGAGAATATTCCTTTGGATACCCCGCAGGACGAACACCGAGCGCCTCTGGAGCCTCCTCCCGATTATTCGAGCCCGGTATTAGGGAGAGGAGAATACGTATCGCCAATCGATGCAGCACTCCCTACTCTACCAGGCGATGGCTCCAACGATCGCAGGCAATCTTCATCGAGTAGCCGAAGAACCAGTACACATATCGGACAGTTGATGTCGGACAGAAGGTCCAATAGCTCCAACTCGGCAGGACCAGCATCTAGACCAGACCTAGAACGACGAACCTCTCCAGGACTCCCAGGTGCACCACAATTGCCGAGTCTGAGACTAGGAAGCCTACCTTTGATACAAGTTGACGCCGCGGATGAGCGAGATGTCACAGAGCAACGGCCTTATGGCCACCCCGATGAGTAGTCTAGGTGTATGTTTTGGTGTATGTGGTGGATGAGATGATTTATGATATATTGGGGTCGAACGATCTAGAGAATATCTTTTTGGTTATATTACGAAGGAATGGGGAGGTTTTATACCCGTTGTTATCTTGAGCATGGCGTTTTGGATGGGTGCCTGGATTTGAATTGTATAATTCAAGCTAGAAATAAACATATAGTATTTCTTTGCAGCGGATGGCAATTCATCTTTGTGCCAGTGTGGTCGGTGCTGATCTAGTAGAGCTTTTTTTTTTTTTTTTTTTTGCTCTGCTGAGTAGCAGTCTAAATCGATTGCGACAGTAACATTTGTTTGATGCTCGGTTGTGCTTCTATTCCCGTCAGCTTCATATCCTTTGTTCTGCAAGATCATTTTCAGGAGGTATTGCAACAACCAGTTGAGTGGAAGCAATTACAGTGTCACACTGCACTTGGAAATATTGCTGGGATTATTTTCGCCCATGCAATATTAGTTTTTCATGGTGCTAAGCACAAATCAGTCCAAGAAGTTTTTGAATATACAGGCACTACTGTGAATGGCAGCCAGCTAGTGCCTTTGTTGTGATTTGAAAATGTCACTGATTTAAAGAAATGTATGATCTCGTGGTAGGCCATTGTCAGTGTATGTCCGAAGTCGAAAGGGCAGAATCCTTGGAAGAGATTTTGGAGTAGAGCCGCGGGTAATAGTCGGTTCTTCCTTCTCTATTCGTTCGCTTACAAAGCGAACAAAGGGGGAAGAACCGACTTGTAAGCGAATGAACAGAGAAGGAACAACCGACTATTAAGCGACAAAGGAAATTCTTACTTGACCAAGCTACAAGCTTAAGTCCATGGAAGAGGGAAATCGCTCGCTGTGAATGGCTTGCGTAATAGTGAATCTTGGAGCTCCACACTCAGTCCTCCACCTTGATTGTATCGGCCTGTCCACATCAGATTCACTGTCTATAGTTGTTGATCAAGAGAATGGAAGCTCCAGTAGACTGCCAGATATGTCTACAAATGAGTCACAACTTGCTTAACCTGAGCAGTTATTCACATTTTTGACGCTCACTCTCGGACACATCTTGAAAAGTAGGATGCCTTCAAGCATAAAACTTACAGCTATATCACCACGAACCCAGCTTGATAATAATCTCCAGTATTCGACAAGTCCTTAACCAGAGCTACTTGAGTAACCAAAACAAGAAAGGCTTCCAAGTTTCACAAAATCCGGCATACAACCAGAGATAATAAACACTCCTACACTACAGATTTCTGGCAGATGTCTGAGCCACCAAAAGCAAGTCCCTTGAAATTATGGATCAACGGGTTCGATAGCGAGAAAGCAGCAAGTGGGCGCAGTGCTCCGTCCATTGGATCTGCGTACGCACGTCTAACAGCGGTTCCGGCTAGTTCATCGATAACACCTGCATATGATCTACCGAGTGCCTCGATTATTGCGGGAATCTCTTCAAGTCCATTCCCATTTGCCACAAGCTCCAGTCCCAGCTCCGACCCTCAAAGTTCTGAATCTCCTTCGGACAATCAACCAAGATATAGGCCACCACATTTGAGATCCGATCCGACTCCAGCGACTCCTTCATCCAAGTCAGGACCGGAAGCCTTCCTGAAGCCCCCTGTGGGTCAACTTCCCTCATTTTCTTCTCGACCTCCGGCTCCCTCCAGGGCAGGCTCGAAAGTGACATACGCTCCTACAACTTCAGGGAATAGGCATCCTTCGCTAAGCTTCGCAAAATCTCCTCACTCTCACCTTCCTCCAGGTCTTGACACTTCCACAACTATGGCTGATCCAAGGCCAAGGGCCGCTGGTTTGATCCCTAAGTTTGCGATACCAAGATCCAATAACTCAGCATCAGGTACCCCAATACAAATCAACTGGCCAGTTCAGCCATGCCCATATCCAATCAACACATGGGACTCAGCATCTCTAACTCGATTTTGGACCCATGACCTGGTTCGGATAGCCATCCTGCGAATCATGACCGAAATCCACCTTGATTTTTACGAAGAATATTACAAATTTCTTGAGTTTGACGGCAGCCAACACGTAGTTCATAAACTGTGGGGAGAGATCAAGATTATTTACACGGAATTCATCAAGTCGTACGTATTCGGAATCGATATACTGACACTTATCGGCATGCATGAGCAGGCACTGACTGGTGGTCCACTCGCGAATGTTAATGCTGTTTTGGCGGATATGATATGCTTCTTCGCGGCCGGCAAGGTTGGCATGGAGAAGAGAGCTGAAGATATGGCGAAGGCTCTTATATCTGGAGGTAAGATAAACAATCATATGGCTCAATGGGAGTTTTTGATAGGCTAATGCTTTGACCGCAGGTGATATAATCAATTTCGTAAGGCGTAGGTGTGCTGAGAATGGACTGGAGTACCCTGGCGGTATAGGGAAAACTGAGGAGAGAATTAGACATGCTTGTACTCACGAGGCCTTGCTTAGAGGATGCTGATTTTATGGAGGGCTTTTAGTTTAATGCTGCGTGGCTTTCATAAATTGCGAGGATCATTTACACTGTACCCGGGACATTAAATAGAACAAATTATTTAGACAGTTTTCACTAGAACTCCAGATATTATTCACAGATTCAATAGGATTAAGAACATGCCGCAATGTGACTCAATCGAAACCCCAAATCTGACTAGAGCAATATTTGCACCTAGAATCGCTATGATTCACGAAGGTTTAGCTATAAATCCTATAACCTTGTGCGGAGCAGTTCTCTACATATTAATTTCAGGAAGTTTTTTTCTTTTCAGTAAAGACTATCGTCTAAATAAGATAAAGATTAAGACGGGAAAGCATCATGTGGGGCAGATACTCAACAACAAGACCAGATTATGCATTTACAAGAAAGTGGATCTTCGAAAGCGAAGAGTTCCTCCAAATGGTGTTTATCGTTGGGGTTGCAAGTAAGCTTCACTTGTCTCCTTTTGATATTTCCATATTTGCCCTGAACATGATCCATCCGTCCCGCACAAATGTGCTGACTTTGGTCTTCTAGATGCCAACAAAATGCTCGTGGAGCCATACAAATCCCGTTGGAAATACTTTCTCCTCTGGGAAATGCCAGAAATTTTTAAAGCAAACTGCTTCACCACATACCAGTATATGCAGATCTGTGACTTCATCAAAAAAATGCAGGAGTTCGCTGCGAGCTATGCAGAAGCTGCACCTCATCATATTCAAGAGGCGGAGGAGAAAGCTCCAAAAGAAAGTTGGAAGTCGCCGATAAGCTTTAAAGAATGGATGGATATGGATTACGAACGCAGGTGGAAACGATATAGAGACCTGTAGTAAAGGCTTTCTGAGAAATGAAAACTTCCTTAAGTAGTAGCCTGGCCTAGAAAAGAAATTGTGACTCTATGAATCGGTCTATAGCCCAGGGCTCGTGCGGCTCTGTACACCTGTGACCAAAAGGGCATACACACAATTCATGCAATATCTAATTTGTACAGTATCCTCCCGCCAGAGCAAGCGGTCTCCTTGTAGCATGCGACCGGCTGTGACGATTTCAGCATACTCTGCTTACAACCCCCTTTATTCATGCGTGAGCCCTCAGAAATGGCAGGTATGCTGTTCCCCTGTGCTTGGATTTCCCCATAGAGCTTGTACTTTTACGCCGTCTAAAATGACTTTATTTGTGCATTAGGTGAACAACACCGATACCTTAATTGCTCTTACTTATGAAAAATTGTTCCGATACCGACGAACAAATGGCTGACAGGCACTTAACCAGGGGTCATTTAAGGCAACTCTGCTCGACAGCATAAATAGGTCTAAGAATCTGGTGTAGCGGCAGGAACTGGAACAGAGGAGTGTAAAGGAAGCTATGTTACGCTGAGAACAATTGAAAGTACCTTCTCTTCCAAATCTCGTTCATTGCAGCAACCGGGCCGCTTGGTCATTTTGGAGGGAGCCAGAAGCAGTTTCTGCCGAGGTGAATTGGTTTTGGAGTACCCCTTGAGGAGAGACAAGCAAAAGCGGAAACTCAGAAAGAGAGTTATTGGAACCAGGAGTAACTTTTATGACAGAACAAAAGATTGATAGTGCATTCTTTGAAATTCAGGACCTAGTCCTATGTAAACAATCATACACTGGAGAAGCCTTCTATCTATCTTCAGTCTCCCTTAATACACACTTCAAGTCGACTTCTCCTCCATCTTTCCACCAGTCAATTCCTCTGCAATCTTCGTCATTCTCTGTCCGGTAATTTGAGCAGGACTAGCATGGAACCTGATCGCCTCCCTCTGAGTGTTGTTGACTTGCGAGAGCATATCCATCACGGTGGGTGGCGCCTTAGTAACATCCCATATGCTGTCAGTTTCGCCCTCGCGTGGTGCCTGAAATATTTCTTCGATTTTCGCATCCAGTTGCTCTTCAGTTGTAATGAAAGACCGAGCTTGCATGTACAAAGTGTGTAAAGCGTTCCTCCGCTGCTCCTCCCTAGCGGCTTCCTTAGCCTGGACTCGAGCAGCTTTCTCTGCGATTCGAACAGCGCGGTTCGGGTCGGGGATAGGGCCTGATTGCAATATTCTGTTGGCCTCTTTGATTGTAGGATCCGTCAGTCGCTCGTCTTCTCGCTGAGGTGCTTGAAGTCGCCTCTGCCGATCCTCTTGCTTGGCTTTACTTCGAACCGCAACCGCCCCGTCATGATCTTTCTTCCTCTTGTACAGTTCAACTAGACCTTCTCGGAGATTCGTCCTCCTCGAGGCAGCCATTCGGCGTTTCCATGCTACATATTCGTTCGCAGGTTCGTGTTGCTCTTTTGGCTCTTTCGTAACGGCATCCAAGTATTTCTTAGATGTCTTTTTTAAAGTTCGCGCAGGGAAGAGATTTCGAGGAGGGGGAAGTGTCCCTTTAATATCGAGTTTCGGACGAGCTTGCGGTTGAGGTGTAGTAGGAACTTCAATGAATTTTGGGCTCACGGGGCCAATTGCTGACAGGGGATTGCTCGTTGAAAAGGATCTGATAGGGATTGACGTGGCTGAGCATCGGCATCGTGTCAATTGACCCAGAGGCTTGGTTGATAGAGATGGGGCCCGCATTGTTGCGGTGCTCACACGAAATTGCTGCAGCGTCTTGAACTGGAGTCAGTACCTCGAGCAATATCTTCGAATTTTAGCGTGAGGCTAATTGTGGACTAGTTCGTCAAGTCAAGCCACATTCAGCCACACTATTTTCCACTGGAAAGAAAAGTCCAAAAATTATTTCCCCGCCAAACAGCAAATCTCAATTTTCAGCAACACAGCCATGGGTACTGGCAAGAAGGAAAAGAATCGCAAGATTCGGGAAGGGAAGGTTGGAGATGGTTTCGGGAATGTCAAGGTGAAGGGAGAGAACTTCTACAGGAGTGCGAAAAAAGTCAAGGCTCTCAACGTCGTAACCCATGGACTCGCTCAGCACAACGCGGCCGGAAAAGAGACAAAGGCAGCAGTCTTTCAGTCTAAACAAGTTCCGCAAGCGCGCGTAGAACCCAATCGAAAGGTAAATGTTCTGGAATTGGTTCATTTGAGAATCTGCGGCTAACACAAAGCAGTGGTTCACCAACTCCCGAGTAATCGGTCAAGATGCTCTCAATAACTTCCGTGAGGCAATGGCAGAGCGAGCCTCTGACCCGTACAGCGTACTCCTCAAATCCAATAAACTGCCCATGACCTTGATTCGCGATGGGCAGGGCAAAAATGGAATAAAGGAACATCAAGCAAAGATGACTGTCGAGGCTTCCCCATTCGGAGAGGTTTTTGGGCCCAAAGCACAAAGAAAACGAGTGAAGATAAGAGTCAGCTCATTAGAAGATATGGCAGATCACAGTGTCAAGAGCCACGACACCTATCTCGACCGTCTCGAACAAGCAAAATTACTGAGTGGAAACTCTGGAGCCGATCCCGAAGCAATTGGAGAAGCTGCAATCCCTGACGATGGCCATATTACTAGTGCGAGAGAGGCAATCTTCAATAAAGGACAAAGTAAGCGGATATGGAATGAGCTTTACAAGGTCATCGACTCCTCGGACGTTGTTACCCACGTTTTGGATGCTCGAGATCCCCTAGGAACACGATGTCGAAGTGTTGAAAAGTATATTCGAGAGGAAGCCCCACACAAGCACTTAATCTTCGTACTGAATAAGTGCGATTTGGTGCCCACAGGTGTTGCTGTAAGTACCCCCTTCTTTTGCAAGAATTCCAGAAACCCGTTCCATCGTTAAGTCAAGGCTCCTTCTGCATTTGCGTGCTTTTCACAATGGAAGGCCGTCTGTTACAACTTTGGTAGACTGAATCCATTCTCGCCGCTCTTGACTTTCGGGTCCTGAGTAGACAGCTCACCGTCTTGGGGAGTCTGTCGTAAAGAGTTTGGCAGTGTTTCGTTTGAGTTGAAATCCACTTCTACCCTTATGTTGGTAGCTTGTGGTGGTTTTCTTAGTAATGATTCATACATCTCAAAAAGAAAAAGAAAAATTTCTGCTTCATGTTAGCAATCACTGACATATCTCAGGCATCATGGGTCAGATATCTTTCAAAGGACTACCCAACACTTGCTTTCCACGCATCTATCACAAACTCGTTCGGCAAGGGCTCCCTCATTCAACTGCTGCGTCAATTCTCGTCGCTTCACTCAGACCGCAAGCAAATCTCTGTTGGCTTCATCGGCTATCCTAACACAGGAAAATCTTCCATTATCAACACACTCCGGAAAAAGAAAGTCTGTACCGTCGCACCCATACCTGGTGAGACGAAGATCTGGCAATATATTACACTAATGAAGCGAATCTACCTCATTGATTGTCCAGGAGTTGTTCCTCCCAGCAACACGGATACACCGCAAGATATCTTATTACGGGGTGTGGTCCGTGTCGAAAATGTTGAGCACCCTGAACAATATATTCCAGCTGTGCTCAGCAAGACAAAACCACAGCACATTGAGAGAACATATCAGATCAAGGGCTACAAAAATCATATTGAATTTCTAGAGAAACTGGCAAGAAAAGGAGGAAGACTTCTCCATGGCGGTGAACCGGATGTTGATGGTGTGGCGAAGATGGTCTTGAATGATTTCTTGAGAGGCAAAATCCCTTGGTTCACACCTCCACCACTTATTGAAGGTTCGGAAGAGAAGGGAGTTGAAGGTCGACAGGGTAGACTAGGAGAGATGGGGAAGAAAAGAAAACGAGATGATCAATCGATTGCAGATACTTCTGTAGCTGATCTTGCATCGACGACACAGGATGAAGTCGATGCGGCAGATGAAGAAGAGTTTGCAGGCTTTGACAGCGATGGTGGCGTGGAGTTAGACGATATTGCTGGCGATGTTGATGACGCTTTTGGACTTGACTCGGACGACGAGGAGAGTGAAGTTGGTTCAGATGATTTACAGGAGCAAGATGCTGCAGAGGATGAAACAGATGATGCCGCCGAAGGGCAACTACAAGAAGAGCTCGATGACGACGTGGAGGCCTCGAAACACGAAGATAGGGGACCGATTAAGAAGAAACGTCAAAAGACGTAGTAGGTACACAAATAAATAATTCTGTCATAAAATTGCTCCCTCACGCGATCGTACCCACAAAATCAATTGCCGGTGTGTTGGAGGGTACTGAATAGCGCTCTTGGTGCTATAAATTCTGAAGCATGAAACCAATCATAACGTCCAGCCAAATGAGATGGTAAAGCTCCAAAATGCAGCAATTCATCGCGTCCCAAGCACTCAATCGACCAGATCGTGTTCTCCTCATAACAGCTGTCACGAAGTCTCCTCCATTCCTCATCCGCAGCGCGAATCCCGAAGCGAGGAACCACAAGAGAAGCACCAAACTTTCGATGGCAGGAAGCCTCTTCTGGGATTGCCAGCCAGTAACTTCTCCTGACATCGAGCCAATACCACTGTACTCCAAATCCTTGTTGTCCAGATAATTCAGGTATGGCCGGCCAAATAAAAGATATTTCCAAATTCTGTCCTTTAGAAGAGCAAGGACCACATCCGGAAGACCCAGAAGAGAGAGCCATCTGCCCCCTATGGCGAAGGATTCCAGGTTGAAGAATAGGTTTGTCAGGTTATCCCGCACCAAATTGAGTTTACCTGGTAGGTAAGAGCTCGTGCCATTGTTCGTCGTACACCTAAGCGAACATGTGACTACCCCACCTTAAATCACCCACCTCACCGCTTCTTTACCCACAACCACCTATTTTTTTATATTAATCCTCGTGCAATTAATTAAATATAATTATAGCAGACCTCTCAGACTCTTCAGATTCCTCAATTATCCTTTCTCTAAGCATTTTAAGGTCTTATAACTCGAACAAGAACTAAAAGACTCCCGTTCGAACTATCGTTCGTACTTTATGCCGGGAAGATATTAGCTACAGCTATATAGTCAAAAAAATAGACTTTAGCCGCTTTATTATTTAATATATTATTAAGGCTTATACCTCTTGAACGACTTATAAAGAAAAAACTAATAAATCACGAATTTTTAAAAAAATAAATATTAAATATATTTTTTAATTTATTTTAAAGTTTTAAACGAATTATATAAAGTTATAAGCTTGCGTTAAAGCTAAGCTCCGACTAGAAGCTTTTGTTATTATAATTTATTATTATATAAAAGTATATAAATATTATCGTTATATTATATATAAACGACTTTTTATTTTAAAGAAATAAATATAATATTTATAATCCGTCGTAATAGAAATAAGTTTTAATACATTAAAGATTTAAAGGATTTTAAATAAAGAGTTTTAATAAGTTTAATAAATATTACTTAAAGATGTCTTGAAGTATTATATGATTATAAATATATAAAAAATATTATTTAAATTAAGTACAAAACTCTTATTTATCCAAAAACTTATTTTTTTTATATAATCCTTTATGCCGTACTGGACCCTTAAAGAGTCCTAGATTTTATAAATCCCTATTCCTCGTAAACGGGTCCTTAAGATCCATCACGTGACCTCCATGTAACCTCGTTATATATTATTAAATTCTTTATAATATAATATTTCTTATATCCGAGTTTTAAGTTATAATAATAGTTTATAATATTTTTTTTTTTTTAGTTTAATAATACTTCGCTATAATAAATAAAATTAAAAAATATCGTTTATTTAATAATGATTTTTTTTTAATATATCTTTTAAGACTTAATATAAGATTAAAGAAAGAATTAAATTAGTTTATAATATTAAAATTTATAATTTTAAAATATTATTTTATTTTTATTATAAAAAAAAAGCCGTCGATATATTATTAATTTTAATTAATTTTTTTATTATATTAAATATATTTATTATAAATATTTTTATAATAATTTAATTAATAATTAAGATAAGAATATATTTCGAGAAAATAATTAAATGATTATCGAACGTTAAAAAAATATTTTAAAAAAGTAAAAGAAGTATATTATAGTTTAAGTTTAAGAGACTATAGCTTATATAATCCGCTTATAAAAATAATATTATTTTCTTTATAAAAGAAAAATTAAGATAATATATTATAGTTTTTATTTTCTAAATAAATTAAATATAATAAAAACTAAAGAGTCGGAAAAAAAAAATATAAAATTATAAAATCTTTATTTTTATTTTTAATGTCTTTAATCTTTTAAGTATTTTTAGTTTAAATAACTTTAATCTTAACTTGGTTTTCTGGAAAATCTTAAATTTTTTCGGTAAAACTCTTTAAGTTTTTTAAAATAATTAAGATTTTTTTTTAATTCTTAAATATTTTTTGATTATAAATATTTTTTTTATTTAATTAAATACTTAATTTTTTTTTAAATATATTAATAATCAAGAATAATTTTAACTTTATATTTTTTTTATAAATTTAATTATTAGACTTTTATAATTAATATAATAAATATATTTAAAAATATTAATTTAAAAAATAATATATAAAATATTAAATATATTTTTATAATCTTAAATAATTTAAGTTTATAATTTATAAATTTAATTTTTTTATTAATTTTAAATAATTTTAGTTTTTTATAATTTAATTTATTATTTAATTTTTTTATTTTAATATTTTTTTTAAATAAATAAATCTTATATTTTTTTTAAACTTAAATTTTATATTATATTTTTAATTATAATATATTATTATTTATTATATAATAAACTTAATATTTATAATTAATTTTTTATATAATATTTTAATTTTATTAATTTTTATAATAATTTATTATATATATACTTTATTAATTAAAAATATATTATAAGTTATTAATATATATTTATAATTTATAA
>Ga0302221_10002064_pt1 | contig 12686 bp, 12 predicted proteins | sample II_Palsa_E2_1_FD_193517 | JGI IMG/M metagenome (GOLD analysis project Ga0302221, IMG submission 193517) | Peat permafrost microbial communities from Stordalen Mire near Abisko, Sweden - II_Palsa_E2_1 | ecosystem: Environmental > Terrestrial > Soil > Palsa > Peat permafrost | place: Sweden... | reverse complement strand
TGTCGATGGTGTAGAAAACGTGCGAAGCAGCAGCGGTTCCGTCGAGCGGTGCTTCGGCTGTGGAAGTAACGAACCCGCCGTGATCCGCGCAGGCCAGCGCCGCCATGGCGTAGCGATGCACGAACGGAGTGAGCGCGAGCTTGGCCTTGTGCGGAGGGCGCGAGGACGGAATGAAATAGATGGCGTCGAGATGAAAACGTTTCTGCGCCGCCTGGGCCACGGCAATGTGTCCGGAGTGAATGGGATCGAACGTACCACCGAAGAGCGCCACCGAGCGGCGATGGGCGTGCCCGTGCGATTTGTGCCCCGGGTGCTGGCTCAACGCTCCTCCCGAGAGGGTGCGGCCGGGCGATCGTCCACGGCCTGCGCAGATTGTGCCTCGCCGTGCATTTCCGGGAGTGTTGCAGCGGCGGAAGCGAGCGGCTCGGCGGGCAGAGGGGGCTTCGGAATGCGGTCCAGCGCGTCAGCCATGGCGCGGACGAGTTCGACGATGCCTTCGCCGCTGGCCGACGAGACGGCGTGAAATTCCAGGCCGCGCTTGGCGGCAAATTCGCGGAGTTCGTCGAGGTGCTCGCGATTGGTAGTGGCATCGAGCTTGGTAGCGACGACGATCATGGGCTTGTCCGCGAGTTCCGGGCTGAACGAAGCGAGCTCGTGCTCGATGATTTCAAAGTCGCGGACGGGATCGCGATCGTTCGCGTCACTCGTGTCCACTAGGTGCGCGACGAGCCGCGTGCGCTCGATGTGTTTCAGGAACCGCGTGCCGAGCCCGGCACCTTCATGCGCGCCTTCGATCAGCCCGGGGACATCGGCGACCACGAACGTGCGGCCCTGGCCGGGTGCGGCGTCCGGGTCGGCGGAGACGACGCCGAGATGCGGCTCGAGCGTAGTGAAAGGATAGGCCGCAATTTTGGGGCGCGCCGCGGAAATGCGCGAAATCAAAGTGGACTTGCCCGCGTTGGGAAAGCCGACCAAGCCGACGTCGGCGAGCAATTTCAGTTCGAGCCGCAGGTGGCGCTCTTCGCCGGGCTGGCCGTCCTCGTGTTCGCGCGGGGCCTGGTGCCACGGGCGCACGAAGTGGGGATTGCCGTTTCCGCGTCCTCCGCGGCCGCCCTTGGCGGCGCGAAACCGCTGGCCCGGCTGGGTGAAGTCGAAAAGCTGCTCGCCCGAGTCGGCGTCAAAGACGATGGTGCCGACGGGGACTTTCAAGACCATGTCGTCGCTCGAGCGACCGTGGCAGTTGGAACCTTCGCCATGCCCGCCGCGGCCGGCGCGAAATTCGCGATTGTAACGATAGCGGAGCAGCGTGTTGTCGTGCGGGTTGGCTTCGATGAAGATGTCCGCGCCGTGGCCGCCATCGCCCCCGGAGGGTCCGCCTCGCGGAACGTACTTCTCCCTGCGAAATGCGACGCAGCCGTTGCCGCCGTCGCCGGCCTTCACTGAGATTTTAGCTTCGTCTGCAAACACGGGTCACTCGCTGCGAAAGAGGCGCTGAGAGAGCATACGCCAGGATTGGGGCCTAAGACAAAAATACGCGCCCCGATGCGATGAGGCGCGTAAGGAGAAACGTGGACGTTAATTTGCAGCCGAAGCTGCGGGCTTCTTTTCGGAATCGGCCGCGCTTTTTTCTTCGGCCGGCAGGACGCTGATGAAGCGGCCATGCCCGCCCTTGTTTTCGAATAGCACGATGCCGGTGATGAGCGCGTACAGGCTGTCATCCTTGGCCCGCCCGACGTTCTTTCCTGCTTTGTAATGCGTGCCGCGCTGGCGGATCAGGATGCTTCCGCCGGTCACCAGTTGGCCGCCGAAACGCTTCACTCCGAGCCGCTGTCCCTGCGAGTCGCGTCCATTTGTGGATGACCCGCCGCCTTTTTTGTGTGCCATGGAAGCCCTCTACGGAATCTGGATGTCGCTGACCTGCACGGCAGTGTAACCCTGCCGGTGGCCGCGCTGAATTTTGTATTGCCCGCCAGTCTTGAACTTCAAGACCTTGAGTTTCGGCCCGCGGCCTTGCTCCACGATTTTGCCGATCACTTTTACTTTGGCGATGTCGTCTCCGGAGACGAATTTCTTCTCGTCGGTGCGCACGGAAAGGACGTCTTCAAAGGTCACCTTGCCGCCCACTTTTCCCTCCAGGTTCTCGACCTGGACGGTCTTGCCCGGCTCGACGCGGTACTGCTTTCCCCCACTGCGAATTACGGCGTACATGCTGCCTCCTGAAGCGAGTGACAAACCCCCATTATACGGGTGATTCCGCGCTTGCGTCAACGAACAGTATCCTGACCTTACTAAGGGCGGCGGTTAGCTAGGCGCAGCGGGCGCTGATGGCTGGGGCCAGAGTAGCGACGCCAGAGGCGGGTACCGCGGTGCGAGGAAGTAGATGGAATAGGCCGGAAAAAACACGATGAGCGGCACAGAAATCAACGAAAACACAAAGATAAGAATGGCAAGTGCGATGCACCCCAAGGTCACCGCCAGCGTGATCGTGTACAAGTTCCAAGTCCATCCAGCCGCTTTCCCGCCAAGAACCGCAACGATTCCAACTCCGCCGAAGGGAATGAGGAGCACGAAGAGCGCGATCAGATCGGCGATAATTACGACAATCGCAGCTCCGACGGCCAGCACGATTTTCATCCCTATGTAACCGGCATAGCCACTTTTATCAGCCTTGAGCCAAACCCATAACCTCCGCCAACCTTCGATGGCGCTGATGTCTTCCAATGCCATTTGCGGGACTACAAAATCTTTAGTCATCACTTCGATCAGTGCTATGAAGGCCACGAGGACGACCAACAACAACAGCAGCCCTAGCCCTCCCAGAACAAGCCCGATGAGATGCTCCCGAGCGTGCGTGAACCATCCGAGAGCTCCGGCGCCGGCCAGGGGAATGACGATGACGATCAGGAGGGCCGCGAATCCTGCCAGCATGAATAAGAGCTGCCACCAAAAAAGACGGAGCCCGGGTTGCCTGCGCCGAGCCCAGCCTTGGCGGATATGGCATTCCCTGGCAACAATGCTATCGAACAGGATGAATCGCATCACGCTGCCAATGTAAGTGAAGAGCACGAGCAATCCAAATCCGATCGCAATCAGGGCCACCACCATTCCTGCAAATAACGCCGGGTGATTCGCCAGCTGCGCAGGCGAGTTTCCCGCCAAGAAAGCTTGTTGCGACTCATGATGCTGACTATTCAATGGATATCTGAAGTTGCAGTTTCCGCCGGAACCCATCTCGCCCGCCAGAAGTCCGACAAGAGCGAGGCGCGCCCATTGCCCCAGGCGGAACGGCCGAAAAAGTTGCTCCTTGGCGTGGCGAAAAGCGAGACCGATGACATCAGCGGCAGAGGTTGGCAAGGGAAAACACCTTGGGTGTTGGGATTTTTGCCAGACAGAAAGTACTGCGAAGATGGTAAGAGATCAATCAATATTGTCGCAGGATATTTGTGGCCGCACTGCATAGGGGCTGCCGTCGTTAGCTTCCATTCAATTTCGGCATGGCCACGCCGGATGAACCCGGCTACAATCCGCCGAATTCGCCGAACCGACTGAGACGCGCTGAGCTGCACGGCGCAAAGGCACGCGATTAATGTCGGATCTGTTGGCCACGAAACCAATCGACACGCTGCTGCAAGAAGCGCAGGAACAGGGCGATCACGCGCTGCGGCGCGTGCTGGGCCCGGTGAATCTGGTCACGCTCGGCGTGGGCGCCATCATCGGCGCGGGAATTTTCGTCCTGTCCGGAACCGTGGCGGCGAATTTTTCGGGGCCGGCCATTGTGTTGTCGTTCATTCTCGCCGGAGTCGGCTGCGTCTTTGCGGGTTTGTGCTACGCCGAATTCGCCTCGTTGATTCCGATTGCCGGGTCCGCCTACACGTACGGGTACGCCACGCTCGGCGAAATTTTCGCCTGGATCATCGGCTGGGACTTGATCATCGAGTATGCCGTGGGAGCGGCAACGGTGGCGGCTGGATGGAGCGGCAATCTGGTGGCGCTGTTTCAGGCCTTGGGCCTTCGCATTCCGCCGCAGTTGACGGCCACGCCCGGAGCTCTGGTGGTTTTTTACGATGGAAAGTGGTCGCCGATCGCGGCCGTGGGTCCGGTGCTGGCGCAGGCCGGAATCGATCCGGTGACCTTGCCGCACGTGCGCGGGATTATGGATCTGCCGGCCTACCTCGTGATCGCGTTGATTACGGCTATTCTCGTTCTGGGCGTGCGCGAATCCGCGAATTTCAATTCCGCGATCGTTTTCGTGAAGATTGCCACCGTGCTTACTTTTATCGCCGTCGTGGCTGCTTATCTGCTGCATCACCCTGCAGTTGCTGCGGCGAATTGGCATCCGTTTGTGCCGCCGAACCGCGGGGCGTTCGGGCAATTCGGCTGGTCGGGTGTGGCGCGCGGCGCGGGAGTGATTTTCTTTGCGTACATCGGATTTGACGCGGTCTCAACCGCAGCGCAAGAGGCCAAAAATCCGCAGCGCGATATGCCCATCGGGATTCTCGGCTCGCTTGCGATTTGCACCACGCTATACGTGGCGCTGGGCGCGATGTTGACCGGTGTGGTCAGCTACAAGCTACTGAACACGGCCGCGCCGGTGGCCCTGGGAATCGAAGCGACCGGAGCGAAGTGGGGCAGCGTGGTGGTGATGCTGGGAACGTTCGCGGGCTTGACCACCACCATGCTGGTCATGCTCATGGGACAGTCGCGCGTATTTTATTCAATGTCGCGCGACGGCTTGCTGCCGGAGTGGGCCGCGCGAATCCACCCGCGCTTCCGGACGCCGTGGATTTCTTCGATCCTGGTGGGGTTTTGCGTCGCGCTTTTCGCCAGCATCCTGCCTATCAACATTCTGGGCCAGCTGACTTCGATCGGGACGCTGCTGGCTTTCGTGATTGTCTGCGCCGGCGTTTGGGTCTTGCGCGTGAAACGACCGGAGCTGCCTCGACCGTTCAAGGCGCCGCTCGTGCCGCTCGTCCCGATTTTGGGTATCGGAATCTCGTTGGCGTTGATGGCCAGCCTTCCTTGGAACACCTGGCTGCGGCTGATCGTTTGGCTGATAATCGGGATGGTGATTTATTTTACGTACGGACGGAAACACAGCCGCTTGCGCAAGGCTCAGGCGAGCTCTCGCTAGTATTTCGCCGTTGGAGCTCTAGGAGTAGGCCTGGCGGCAGGGTTCGTGTTCGCGGCAGGATGGCGGGCAGTTTGTATGGTCGATGAGGATGTAGTTGTGGCAGGCGGCGCAGATTACGCCGTAGATCGTTTCGTTGAACTGCTCGTGGCTCATCTTGGAGGTATGTGCTTGTCGCGCTTGCTCGCGTCCCATCGCCATTGTGCCGGCTCCATTCGCTCTATTCTATCCCCAACTCTGATATCGGGACGAAATTCTGTCAACGGTGGTCCGTGGCTGGGGCCGAATTTTTCGCGAGCCGGCTGCGGCCAGATTGGCTCTTGCGGCGGTTCCTTTGCGAGCCTAGGCTAACGGGATGAGCCCATTCACTCCTACCGAACGTACGCAAGTGCGGCGCCTGCCGAATCGCGGCGCATATGACGCTGAAACGATTTTCCGCATTCTCGACGAGGGCTTTATTTGCCACGTCGGGTTTGCAGTGGATGGCCAGCCTTTCGTGATTCCCACGGGCTACGCACGCTCGGGAGAGACGCTCTACATTCACGGCTCGGCCGCGAGCCGCATGCTGCGCACACTGGCCGGAGGAGTGCAGGTTTGCGTCACGGTGACGCTGCTGGATGGATTGGTTCTTGCGCGCTCGGCGTTTCACCATTCGATGAATTACCGCTCGGTCGTGATTCTGGGCCGCGCGGTGCAGGTCGAAGAACGCGAAGAAAAAATGAAAGCGCTCAAGTCGTTCACCGAGCAGGTTGTCCGCGAGCGGTGGAATGACGTGCGCCTGCCGACGGATGCGGAGCTGAAGGCGACCACCGTGCTCGCGCTGCCTTTGTCTGAAGCCTCGGCGAAGATTCGCACCGGGCCGCCCAAGGACGATGAAGAGGATTATCAACTGCCGATCTGGGCAGGTGTTGTCCCGCTTGCGATTGTGGCGGGCGCTCCCGTACCTGATCCGCGGTTGAATCCCGGCCTCGAGCCACCGCCGTACGCCAAGAAATATTCGCGCCAGCGCCCATGAAGCGGCCAGTGCTAGTAGTTTCTTTCTTCGCTTTGATGTTGTTGGCCGCGTCACAGCTTAGTTCAGCATCGCCCCAACAGAAAAATTTTCCGGCCGAAGGATTTCTCGCGCGGTCCTATCACAGCCCAACCGGCGAAACGATGCAGTACCGGGTGTTCGTTCCGCCGGGCTATGTCGCCGGCCAAAAATATCCCGTCGTGCTGTGGCTGCATGGGGCGGGCGGGCGCGGCTCGGACAACCTGGCGCAGATATCCGGCGGAAATGTCGCCGGCTCGCACGTGTGGACCACGCCGGAAAATCAGGCGAAGTATCACGCGTTCGTCGTCGCGCCGCAGGTGGATCTGGCGAAAGGCTGGGCGCGTCCGCACGCGAACACGCCGCCGGTCTCGATTCGCCTGGCGCTCGAGATTCTCGACACTTTGGAGAAAGAATTCAGCATCGATCCCGGCCGAGAATACGTCGTGGGGCAGTCCATGGGAGGCGAGGGCGTGTGGGCCGCGCTCTCGGGTTCGCCCGGGCGATTCGCCGCAGGCATCGCGCTTTGTGGATACGGCGACGCGGTAATGATTCCGCGCGTGGTCCGAGTGCCGGTGTGGATTTTTCAGGGGCAGGCTGATCCGGTAGTCCCTGCTGACCTTGGCCGCGAATGGGTCGCGGAGCTTCGTAAGGCGGGCGGTACGCCGAAGTACACGGAATACCCCGGGATAGGACACGCTGTTTGGGACGTGGCTTTCTCGGAACCTGATTTATTGCCGTGGCTTTTCGCGCAGCACCGCAACGCGAATTAGTGGCAACCGCAGGTGCGAGGCGTGCAGCCGCAGCCGCCGGATGAAGCCGAGGCGCCGGTCGCAGAGGATTTGCCGCCGTTCGAGGGCGCGGCGAAGACGGAAAGCTGGATAGTGTGCTTCGCGCTCGCGCACTTGGGGCAAGTGATGGCCTGCTTCTGATTCATCACGATTCGCTCGTAACGCACTCCGCAGTCATCGCAAATATATTCGTATATCGGCACAGTGTCCTCGATCCGCAATTATATGCGAAGTCGCGCTTACACAGCGGAGAATGCAACGCATAGTGTCAGTCCCTGAGAAGGTGGAGGAGAAGATAGTCGGTCGCAAACGACACGAGAGTCCACATTGCCAGAGGAAAGCGCGCTTTACTTTTTCCTAACAGCGCGGTTACGACCACGACCAGCCAGAAGAGAACTGCCAATCGGTTCACTGTGGCCCATATGCTGTCCGGCGGATCTGTCATGCCATGTAAACCATAAGTGCCGTAGCGGACCAGAAACACGATGTTCGGGACCATAGCGATCGACGCCGAAAGTAATCCAACGAACGCAAACCAGCCTCGCCATTTCGGGGCGCTGATTCCACCTATGCCTTCCCATTTTTTCCAAGCAACGACCAAGCACCATGCCGTGGGAATCAAAAACACCGCAACACCAATGAACACCCGCACCATAAGAACGATTATCCCACTATCGAAAGTCGATGTACGTGATTTGACGGCTGCAAAAAACAACAGCCCCGGCCCGAGCCGAGGCTGTTGGGTAAAATCCAACGAAGAGGTGAAAACTAGTCGCCAGCGACGGCGGCTTGTTCGGCTTCGGTTTTTTCCACTTTCGGGGTGCCATTACCGTTGCCGTTCGAGTGGCCGTTACCATTGGCGTTTCCGTTCGCAGGTGCAATTTGCACCGGCTTCACGGTCGCGCCAGGAACCGCCATCTGAATCTGCTTGATTGAGCCGATCTGCACAACGGGTTCGCTCGACTTCTTCAGCACCAGCTCTTCGTAAATCTTGCGAACCTTGGCGGCTTCCTCCGTCGCTTTGCGGCGGCGTGCACGGTCTTCTTCGGCAGCGGTCAGAGGAATATCGTGCTCGAGATGGCGAACACGCGCGGCATCGTCGGAATCAATGCGCAGCGAATGCTCGTAGCTCGCGAGGTCCACCTTCTTGCCCTTGGCGAAGATTTCGTGCTTGCCGTGCTCCTTGTACCACTGCGCGACGGTCGCGTTCTTGTACATATTCTCGATAATCTTGCGCCAGCCGATGCCGGTGTTGTAGGCGCAGAACGAAATTTCACCCTGCTGTGTGGCGTACGGGATGATGCACATTTCGGTGCGGCGGAAATCGTAGTTGAAAAGATCCTGGAACCACATTCCCGCGAGGAACAGGAAGTTCCAGGGATCTTTGCGGCGCTTCATGGCGTCTTCCAGCGTGCGATCCGGACCAACCTTCCCGTAAGTCTTTTCCGATTTTTCCTGGCCCTTCACGCCGAAGGTCTTGTCAAACTTCATCCAGAGGTCCTTGAGGCGCAAGCTCGGCGGCGCTTGGAAGGGATGATAGTTCTTCAGCAACGCCATTGCGGCCATATAAGCTGAAAATTTCTTGCCGCGTGACGCGTCGGTGACCTTGTTAATGTCAGCCACCAGCCCTGGAACGTTCAGGAACTTCGGCACCGGCGCCCATTCCTTGTTTTCCTTGTTGATCATTACGGCCGTGCCCACTCCGCAATTCGGGTGGCAACCACAACTCATCTGGCCCCACTGCGATTCCGGGCCGTGAGCGAGGTCGGCAAAATCAGCGAAAGGGCTAATCAGCGAAATCGGGAACCAGTCGCGCGTGGGCTGAATTTTGCCTACCTGCGCGCTGACGTCCTGCGCCAAGTGCGAAAGCGTGTAGCGCTGGCGCATGCGGCGTTCGGGAGTGATTTCTTCGTCGCGCCCGGTAAAGGAAACCGGCTGGAACGAGACGAACGAAATTTTCTTCGGGTTTTCCATGGCGAACTTCACGATCGGGCCTACTTGATCGTTGTTCACGTTGTTCACGATGGTGGTAACCAGCACGATATCGATGCCCGCCTCATGCATGTTCTCAATCGCACGCAACTTCACGTCGAAAAGATTGCCCACTTGGCGATGGCTGTTCGCGTCATTGCCGATACCGTCGAATTGCAGGTAGGCATAGCGCATCCCTGCTTCGAAGGCCTTGGCGCAGAATTCCTTGCTCTTGGCGAACTCGATGCCGTTGGTTGCGGCTTGCACGCTGTTGTAGCCAACTTTGCGGGCGTAGCGCACGGCGTCGAGGAAGCGCGGATGCATGGTCGGTTCGCCGCCGGAGAATTGCACGGACATCTGGCGGCGCGGCTTGATTTTGGTGGCGTTCTCGAGAATTTCCTGGATTTCCTCCCAGCTCAGCTCGTGAACGTAGCCCACCTGGTTTGCGTCCATGAAGCAGGGGTCGCACATCATGTTGCAGCGGTTAGTCAAGTCCACGGTAAGGACCGAGCCGCGCCCGTAGCGGACCGTGCTCGAGCCGTGACGGTGCAGGTCTTCGTCGTTGTGCGCCGGGATATCGCGGCCGGGGAAATTCTTTTCAATCCATTCGAGGAATTTGGAATCCGCGGCCATCAGGTCTTCGAATTTTCCGTGAATGGCGCATTCCTTCACCATCCAGACCTGGCCGTCCCGCTCGATAATCTGCGCCTTGATCTCGCCGACTTTTTCGTGAACCAGATCGGTCCAGTCCTTGCCGCCGTTCATGATCAGGTCGCGCGCTTCGCGCACACATTCGGGGCAAAGAGAGTCGGTCGTGCGTGGCCAGCCCAGCGTGGGCTTGGACTTCTCCCAGGACTTAAGCATGGGCTTGTCAGACCACTTGGGAGTGAATGAAGGATTGGGCTTATGCTTGTTGAAGAACTGAATCGTGTCGAAGGCTGCCCCCGCTGTTCTGCACAGCGCCCAGTCGAACGATTTCCATAGTTGATTCCCTACCGTCTTCGGCATAATCCTCTCCCTCTCCTTTAATGCTAATGGCCCTGAATTTGTGGCAGTGATGCCCCGTAACCTGACCCCTACGAGTGAGCCACACCCGTAACTGGTTACCGTAGCAGAGTTTGACCGTATTTCGACATCAGGTCTAGGGTTGTGCGCCCAAAGGTGCAATTCGGGGGTTGAACTGTGCCGGGGGGCAGCCAATGGGACGCGCAAGTACTAACGGTTGGACTACTTTTTGTCCATGGGTCTCTGGCTCGCGCCCGGCCGAGGGCGTGGCTAGTCCAGGTTCAGCGGGGTGCGCAGGACGCCGATGGCGAAGTGCGCAAGATGGGGAGCGTCATCGTCCATCTGGATCCAGCGCACGACGCAGTGATCCTTCAAATACTGTGAGACTTTCGCTTCGCTGATGCCCAGGTGCTCAGCAAGTTTGGCCTTGAGCCCACTATCGAACGAAGGCCGGCTCCCGCGCGAAGTCTTGCTTGTGCCGCTGCTGCTGCGTCCACCGCGCGCCAGATTTCCTACGCCGACGCGAAGAGTCTGGCAAGCTTCAATGTAATACGAAGTGATCTGGTCGGAATCCGAGAGCAGAAACACGCCGGGCCCGGCCGGAGCTTCATCAGTGTCCAGGCGATGCAGCGGGCTGGCCACCAGCCGCCGCAGCATGGATTCCAGATGGGACATCCGTGAAGCCAGCGCGGGATCACCCGCGCGACCGTGAGCGGTGCGCTCGGACGGGAGCATGGGCGCAGATTCTTCTTCGCGCGGGCGACGGGCGGGTTCGTCCGGCGGAGCAGACGCGGCCGCGGTTACACTCGAACCACGCTCGAAGGATTGGGAACGAGCCGCGGGAGTCCTCGGATCCGGCACTCTCGGCGACGAGATGCGCGCTGGTGCGCTCGGTTCGGCAAAGGCTTGCGAGGGCAGACCGGGAGCTGCGGCTGCACCTTTGCGGCGGCGTCCACGCCCTCCGCGACGCCCGCGACGGCGTTTCTTCTTCCCAGCGTCGGCAGCGCTCGTGGCCACGCCGGTCTCTGCGGCCGGTTCCGCGGAATCAGCTTCGTCTTCGGATTCAGGAATTTCGCCGGGAGCAAGAGGCAAACTCACTTCCTCTTCCGCAGCTGCCATCACGCGCGGTTCTTCCGCGCTTCCTTCGGCGTTTTGCGCCATGGCGTTCGCCGTGGGCAGCATGGCCCCCAGTCGCGTCAGCGCTTCTTCGGCTTTTTTCCTCCACTCCGATCGGCGGAATCGTTCCGCGGCGATGGTGTACCACTTCACTGCGTCGTCCTTGAGCTCGGCCTTCTCTTGTACCAAGGCGAGTTCCCACGCGACCATCCCATCGCGCGTGCGCTGGTAGAGCTCGGAAAGCTTTGCGTGCGCGTCCGGGCTGTTCTTGGCCTTGCGGATGCGCGCTTGAATTTGGCGCCAATCTGCCATGCCGGGCATTGTAGCAGCCGAGGGAGCCATAGGCCAATGAATGAAGGGCCGTTTGCGCCAAAGTGGGCCGGGGCAGGCCGATGATGGCATCATGGAGCCATGAATCGGGCTGAGCGCACGCGTTGGGTATGCGAGCGGGCACGTGCCTCTGGGTTCGACCTGTGTGGCGTCGCATCCGTGGATGGCGCGTCGCCCGATTCAGCGGCTGGTACGTTCGAGGAGCTGTCACATTTGCCGGAGTGGCTCGCGCGTGGCTACGCGGGCGAGATGCGCTACTTAGGCGATGCGCGGCGCGCGGATCCGCGCAGGGTGCTCGAAGGCGCGCGCAGCCTGATTGTCGTCGCACTCAATTACAACTCAGCGCAGCCGTATTCCACCGAGCAGCCTGCCGGGCATTCCAGCGATTCGCCGCGGGGCTGGATTTCGCGTTACGCCTGGGGCGACGACTACCACGAAGTCCTTGGCGAAAAACTCGAGTCGCTCATCAAGGCTATGCGCGCAGAATTCCTCGAGCCGTTCGAAGCGCGCGCCTACGTTGACACCGGGCCCATCCTCGAACGTGTGGCCGCGAAATATGCCGGCCTCGGCTGGCTCGCCAAGAACACTTGCCTGATTAACGCGGATCTGGGCTCGTGGCTGTTTCTGGGCGTGATCATCACCACGCTTGATCTCGCACCCAGCCTGGCTGCGGGAGAGCCTCCCGCCGCCGATTTGTGCGGAAACTGCCGGCTTTGCCTGGACGCTTGTCCCACGCAGGCCTTTCCCGAGCCATACGTAATTGATGCGCGACGTTGCATTTCCTATCTCACGATCGAGCTGCGTGGCGAGATTCCGCAGGAGCTGCGCCCGCAAATGGGCCGCGCCGCTATCGGCTGCGACATCTGCCAGGACGTGTGCCCGTGGAACCGCAAGGCGCCTGTTACGCAGCTTGCGGCTTTCGGCCCGCGAGCGATGCGGCCTGCGGAAGAAAACGCAGAAGGCGAAATCGGAGATGGCGATTCGCTGGTGGCGCCGGAACTGGAATCCCTGGCCTCGCTTACCCAGGAGGAATTCAGCAAGCTTTTTCGCGGAAGCGCGGTGAAGCGCGCGAAGTGGCGCGGCCTCGTTCGCAATGCCTGCGTCGCGCTGGGAAATTCGCATCCCGCGCGCGATACGGCGGCGTACCAACGCGTTTTCGGATTGCTCGAGCGCCTTACCGCCGGCGGCGATCCACTCATCGCCGAACACGCGCGCTGGGCGCTCGCGCGCCTGGGCAGCGCGAAGCCTGCAACTCCCCGGCTCGATTGACTTGTTCCGCCTCGTTCCGCTAGCGTAGCCCACGCGGGAATTACGT
>Ga0302221_10002063_pt1 | contig 12686 bp, 12 predicted proteins | sample II_Palsa_E2_1_FD_193517 | JGI IMG/M metagenome (GOLD analysis project Ga0302221, IMG submission 193517) | Peat permafrost microbial communities from Stordalen Mire near Abisko, Sweden - II_Palsa_E2_1 | ecosystem: Environmental > Terrestrial > Soil > Palsa > Peat permafrost | place: Sweden... | reverse complement strand
CGCAGAGTTCAAAAAGCCTGGAGGTGTCGGCAGAGTCCGATTTGATCGTCTCTATGAGGAAGCCAATAATCCCGAAATTGAGAATTGGCAGGACAAGTACTTCCTACAAAGCATGTACTTGCAGCGTCGTTATCCTCTTGCACCTTTCGGAAACTTCATGGGCTTTCACCCTCAATCAAAAACTCCGCACACCCAAGCACAAAAAGCTGCGTTGATCACCAGCATTGCTTTCGGATGTAAGCAAGATCTCGAAGCCGATCGATGGGAGGCTATGGATTATCTTGGAACGCCCAACTGTACCGATCTTTGGAACTACATCTTCAACACTGCCCGTCTACCTGGTGTGCCTCTTGACAGGATGGCGAAGTTTGAGGGTCATGATCATGTTGCTGTATTTCATCGCGGGCATATCTTCCAGGTTATGTGCAAGAAGAAAGATGAGATTCTTCCTTTTGAGCAGCTCATCAGTACCTTCCAGGCAATCATTGATCGGGAAGAAACCAGTGACAGCTGGACCAGTATCTTGTCCGCCGATAACAGGACCAAGTGGGCAGAGGTAAGCCATCCACCTCGAAGATTTTACTTCCTTGCTAAATATCCTAGGCCCGGGAAGAGTTAACTACTATGAAAATCAGTCCTTGCCTCGGCAGTCGCGGGAGACCCCACTTTACTGACCGGATTCAGTAAAAATAGCCCCAAGTAGTAAGATCAGCGCTCTACTTGAAGTCGACTCTGCATAGGTTCTTCTATTATACCTTTCCTTTCTAAAGAAATATAAATTTATTCCTAATATAAGTTTATTTTAATATATTAGAAAGGAGAGAGAATAAAAATAAAAAAAAAGCTATCCTCCAGCCTCCTGTAAAGTAAAATCCCAAGGACGATAATCCTATATATAAAGTCAGGTATTTCTTTTGTAAAAATTATCGACCCTAGCTATGCGGACAGAATTATTTTTTACGTTATTTCGTTATTATTTTTCGTGATCTTTATTCTATACTTCGCTTGAGGATATATCCTTATTTATTTTCACGACTCCTATAACTTGCCGTTTATTCCCTAATTAATAAATTTGCGAGGGAGCGAGTCGGCGCGAAGCGCTGACGAGCTGCCGAGCTTATTAATTAAGAAGGGATAACCCTTAACTTTAATAAAGTAACGCCCAGCTAGCAAACGAGCCCTGTAGAGCGATGCGCTAGAGACGCAACGCCCAGGACACTATATTCCACTTATTAGACTTGACAAGATCAATGAAGAAATCATTCAAATGATCGAAAGCGCCGCTTTCTTGGTCTGTTTGGATGAAACATCCCCTACAGAGCCAGAAGGACGCATCCATGACATGATGATGCTCGACGGGTTCAACAGATGGGTCGACAAGTCTTTGGCTTTTGTCGTCTGCAAGAACGCAACATCAGGAACATGTGTTGAGCATACCATGATTGATGTGAGTCACGCACCACAACTTCTCAAAATCTCAGTCCATACTAATGATTCGAAAGGCAATGACGCTCACCAGGTTGCAAACCACAATATGCAATGCAATCTTGGAGTACAACCCACCCAAACAAATTATCGGTTACTCCAAGGGCAGCATCAATGGTCATTCACACGGCCACGTGCATTGGTTAAAGGAGTTCGCCATCCGCACAACACCAGCCATCGAAAGTCAAATCATCGAGGTTCGACAAAGATTTATCGACGATGTCTCCAAGTTTGGCTACCGGGACATCATCCTTCATCATTTCGGAACCAAAGCTCTTCTCAAACGTGGCCTTCCGATCAAGGGAGTCTTTGATCTCATGTGCCAGCTCGCTAACTATTACTTCTACGGTTACACTGCTCAATCATGGGAAGCCATCTCCATGTCCCACTACCACAAAGGTCGTCCGGGTATCGTGCAAGTCGTAACCCCAATCACGGAGCACTTCTGCTGGACAGGGGACAACTCCAGCCTACCATTGGCGACGAGATTCCAACTCATGGTCGATGCAGCGCATGACCACAATAATACGATCAAGAAAGCTCTTACAGGCCACTGCTACCAGCGCACGCTCCGGGCCTTGGAGCTCGTGGGCAAAGAAGGAGAGGAAGTTCCGGCTCTGTTCAAAAATCCATTCTATGAAAAGTTGATGGAGCCTGATCAGATGTTCTCAAACACTGATGGCCTGTCGCCGGAGAGTTGCTTCATCATGGGCGATCCTTCGAAGTTCTGGATGACCTACTACGTCGTGGAAGATTGGGCGCATTTCTCTATTATTACTGGGAAGGTCGGTGTGGTCAAGTGGGCAAACTGCTTGGAGAAGGCTGCGGCAACGATGAAGATGCTTCTCGACGCTGAGCAGACTTGGGTATGATTTTGAGATTTTGTGAGCTGTGTCATTGTTTACATTACTTGATTTCTGGCATGGCTGAAATCCTGTTGTTACTTGATATAAAGAAATAGATTTCAGTAGAAGTTCTCAACACAATGCCTAAATTGTTCCACTCTCGTTAACACCTCAGCATAAGCTCATATCGGTAGCACCTCCCTCTCAACTCGCTCCGCATGTTCCCCTCAAGGCGACTTAGGTATCAATACACTCGGCAAGTAGCTACTGCTCTCCTAACGTGCCGTACGCGCTTGTATGTCAGAAGCACAATTCACGGCTACAAACTTCAGCGCAAAGCATAGAAGTCAGATTCTGAGAGAATGTCAGAACTTAACTATACCATTACATCACGATCGTGCAAACAACGCGACTTTCGTCCCATTCCCCGAACTTAATGTTAGATGCAGATTCTCCAGCCATGGCGTAGGGTCTCTACTCTCAATCCTCTCAAAGCTTTGCACCAACCTCACAATCGTATAGCCGGCCTCCGTCAAAGCAAATTGTTGCCCGACACAGATCCTTGGTCCTCCATTGAATGGCAAATATCCCCACCCGACGCGCAAAGTCTCCCAGCGCTCGGGCTTGTACTCCTCTGCATCCTCGCCATAAAGAGCTTTATGGCGATGCATGGAATACGGCGAATACACGACAGTTCCACCTTTCGGAATGACGACAGGCGATTTGCCATCTGGGCCGCCACCAACGGGAATTGTGGTGATCTTGTTAGCGAATCGTGCATTTCCCGGAACTGATGGGTACAAGCGGAGTGCTATGATCAACGTGAGCTAGATTTGGAGTTGGTGAAACTTGATCCGAGACTTACATTCATTCAGAACGAATTTCAGATACTTCATGTTCCGCAACGTCTCATAATCCGGTCTCTTGCCTTCCAATTGGCTAACCTCGGCCTGGAGCTTGGCCCATATATCTGGTCGACGGGCAAGCTCAAAGAATGTGTTACTCAAAACACCCGCAGTTGTATCTCTGCCTGCTAGCAGAATGTTCAACAGCTCAGCTCGAATTTGCAGAGGATCATCAGTCGCTAGAGCCAATTCGTTTGCGAAGATATATTTCCCCTTCTCTACCTCATTCCCTGCCTTCTCACCTGCGCGAGTAGCACGTCGGTATTCAAGGGCCCTTACAACAAACTTGTCTACAAAGTTGTGCACCCGCTTACAAGCAATATCGAATTCCTTGTTTCGATAAAGCCAGAGGAATGGCCCAAGTCTTGTTCTTTTCGTTAGCTCCAACTGTGCATAATCAAAAGCCAGGCCGAAGAGCTGCTGCTCTGAACCAGCCGGGCTACGTAGAACATCCACGGACTCCCCGAAGAGGAACTCCGTAGCGCTATCAATCGTGAGCTGAAAGAACAGAGTCTGAAGGTCGACAATTGAGCCGTCTTTAGGGATCTTCGCGATCAGATGTTGGATGTGCGTCTCGAAAGTGTCAAGATCTGCTACTTGGGCTTTCGTGAAGCTAGGACGAACCAGGGCCTATAGATAGTGAGCATCCTCTGATTCATTGAATGCCAAAGGTACTTACACGCGAATGTTCCCAGAGCCCACCATCACTGGTAAATATTCCTTGACCTAACAATGCTCCCATTGATTGAAACCTCTGCCCAATCCCGAAGTCCTTGAAATTGGTAGCGAGAATCGCCTTGATGTTTTCTGGATCTCTTGTGACCCAGAACTTCTTGCCGACTGAGACGACAGTAAATGTGTCAACGCCCATGTCCTCAAATCTTCGATGAATGTCAGGCAGGATTTGCTTGGCTTTGGCCATCGCGACCTGATGCTTGAACCTATCGTATCCGAGGATACGCTCCATTTGCGGCATTGCCGGTGGTTCTTGGCAGCCATGCGCTTTGGAATAGCGATAATATTGAATAGATGTGAACAAGAATCTGAGCAAGAGGAGCGCAAACGCGCCCAAGGCCAGAAAGAATGGTATCGACATGTTGAAAATGCTGACACTCAATTGGAAGATAATTGCGATTAGGTTGGAGTACTGTCCAACGGCCCTCTCTTCTAAGATGGAGTTTTCTGGGAATAGAGGCTGCAGCTAATTTTGGAAGAGCACTGCAGTGATAAATATAGAAGATAGGAGCAAGGGGTTCTGTGGAGATTAAGGAGATGAAACACTGCCTCGGTTCCTCATTCATCATGTGGCACCGTAGCCGTGGGCCCGTTCAGCGAACACGGGTTGCCGACTCTCCGACATTGCGTGGCTGGCCATGTTCACCCAGCCTGTCGGTGTAACTTTCACCCGATCGAGTCTTGGCGCTCAGGGGGAATCTGCACCTAGATTTGATTGTTCACGTGCTATCCCATGTACGCTGTACTCCCTTTGGGAGACGATTGATGCTACCATTGCCAAAAAAATAACTTTAGATTAGCTGACTGAATAAGTTTTAAGTACGCGAGCAGGGGGTTTTGGGGCAAGGAAGATTTTTGGGCCATGGAAGAAAAGTTGGGCAAATGCCGCCAGCCTATTATTAATTACCGTAGGTACTGATGGTTGGGCTCACATTACAGGACTCTCTTTTGTCACGTGCTTTGTTAGGCTTAGCTGGATCGGGGGCATCAACACCATAATACGAAGGCGGCGGGCGTTGAAAATCGTCCATCTGCCAGAGTGCGTGCAGAAACACCAAAATCGTCCTATGCGGAAAGTCGCACCAATTCCCAGCACAACGCCCAAAACTTTCTATAAGAGTTTTATATAATAGAAAAATGGCACGTTAATCTTTTCTGAAATTTTTATAGCCATTAAATAGAGGGAGAAATTGCGAGAAATTTATAACCGTGCAGCCCCTAGACAGCCCAAATTCTCGCTTAACGAGTTGGACGGATTTCAACGCCCGCCGCCTTCGTACCCCGCACCCCACCTTCTTTTAGAACCGACTCCACTCAACTACGCAATTAGCATTCCAGTTTTACGTGATGGTGCTACGCATTACGGGTGGACCGATAATTACACTATCGAGTATAAATTTATCCGCTGCGGCCCTTGGGTTCTTGTTAATCTCGAAGATTTCACGGTTTTCTTATTCAACAATTTGGACCCAATCATGGCGACGGAGCTGGCTTCCGCGCCAGATGCCTTGAAACAGTGCCAACGCTGCCAAAGTCTGGTTCTGGAATGGCCGGCCACTCCTACTTTGGAGCCCGTCGACAGGAAATACATCAAGGATCTTGGTCTCAAGCCTAAATCCAATGTCCTCCCCAGCTCAACATTCATGGCCCTTTTCTTCCCCGAAATTGCCATTTGAAATATTTGATTCTAGCAGCAACCTCATTAGTCAGATTAACAAAATTTTCGGATTTCAGACAGCTACTTCGCTTCTGAGAGGGTGGGGGGACTCGACAGTGCTTGGTTTGCTCACCACCAGTTGCAGGGCTTGACAACGCATGACAACGCATTTGTGTAACCTCACTTCATCGCGTCGGGAAGAACGCGTCCTGAACTGCCTCGCGTCTTATTTTCTGCCGCAACAACTTTCGGCCCAGACAAGTCATCACTCCATTTACAAAGTTTATTCCGTTTCTTATCCATAGGAAAATGGCGCCAGAATCGCCATTTCGAATTCTTTTCCGTACCTGGTCCAGTTCATCAGCCGGCACAAACTCAGGACAAGGCCATCGCTCCGGTGACAAGAATCGGAGAGAAATCGATCCCTTTGAGATGGCCGAACACTTCGAGAATCACAGTAACCGAGACAACAGAGTTCCTACATGCTTCATCTCAACCACAGATGACCCAGTGCGCGCTTTGAAGTACGCCATCGATCTGCAAGGTGAGGAGGACGATATCCATATCTCCATCATTCGAAGCAACAAATACATCTGCGGTGAAGTACTTGCAACCTTGTTCGATCATGAAAACGAAGCTCTCTTCAAAACCGAATTCCTATTCCTCTGGGAAATCGAAGCCACCGAGATCCTACACGTCGTATCGCTTGAAACTCTAGAAAGAGGCAACCTGCTCAACAAATTTAAAGTCCTCGACCCCAAATACTGGGAGGGAGATACCTTGCCCCCACTTTCAACAATACGTGACGAAATCCGCAACAATAATGAGGAGGCTTGGTGGAAGGGAGATAGGAATACATGGCCAGAGCGTTCGGGTCGCTACGTAGCTGCTATTGCGAAGTGTTTTGGGAATGGTGCTCCACGCCGTGCTATTGCGTCGTTGATCTGGGACCGTGGGACACACTTTGAGCCGGAGAGTTATGAGGATTGGGGGTTGGGCTTGCGTGTAAGGGATGCGATACAGAGAGTTCTGGACAAGCAGGGGCGTTCTTGCTGGCATGATGAGTGGTGTGGGGAACTGGCGATCGTGTAAGCGTGATGCTTTGGGATCATGGATGGGTCACATATCTCTTTGATTAACATCTAAATTTACTATAGTCATAGTGGCAGAAGTTGTACCTCACGTAAAACTAAAAATATAATGTGCCGATGTCCGTTAAAGTTAGCTAATTCTTAGGCGGCAATCTCTTGCAACACCTCTTCGATTACCTCAAATCAGTGCATTTTCTTATTATAAATGTTGTTCTCGTGACGTTTCCAGTCCATCGCCCTCACTCATCTTGATTTGAGTGCTGGATAACGCTTCTCGAGGCCCTGAGCCCAGTTCTTGCCTAGAGGCTTGATCGCTTTGATCGTCGTGGAACGCTAGCGAGTGATACTAAAGGCGAGTGAAGGTAAAATCTTTATTCGCACAGGATTTCCGAGGTCAGATATTAGTTTCAAATATTTTTTTTGGAGGGCTTTCTCTTCTGACGGAGTGAGACATTGTTAGCTTTAGGCCTTCTGTTCTTTCGAGCGTCGCCCATGTGCATGATTATAGAGGCTCCGAGGGTAGAGAGAGGGACTTCACTACGTTTTGATATGGCATCATATATTCGAGGCTCTCCCAGTAGAGCGGCCTCTGCAAGGGCTTCACTGGCGCGGTCGCTCATAACTCAGAAGTATGGCGATGATAGAGATAGGGAAAGGAACGATTGAGTGATAGCTCAGCGCAGAGCGAAAGCAGAGAGAATTAAAAATATTAAAATAATAACTTATATAAAGTAATTAATAAAAGGTAATTAATAAAACGAATTTTATAAAAAGATTTAAAAAATTAATTAAATAATAAAATTAAAAAAAAATTTAAATTAAAATAAATATTAATTTATCGCTAATATATAATAATTATTATATAATTATAAAATATTAATTATATAAAATAATAATAAATTATAATTAAATTTAATTATATAAATTTATACGCGTTGTCACGTGACTAATAAATTTAAAATATAATTATTTTAATAATAAATATAAAATTAAATTAAATTTATAAAAAAAAAATTTAAAATTTAAAATTTTTATATTAATTTAATTTATATTATAAATAAAAAATTAAATATATTTTTTAAATTTTTTAAATATTATTATTAAACTTATATAATAATAAAATTATTATAAAAATTAAAAAAGTATAAAATTTAATATAATTTAATTATATTAAAAATATTAAATTAAAGTTTAAAAATAAAAAAATAAACTTTAATTTAAATATTTTTTTTTATTAATTTAATTAATTTTATATTAAAATATTAAATATTTTAAAGTATAATAAATTTTATAATAATACTAGTTATTATAATTTAATAAAAATAATATAAAAGAATAAAGATTAAATTAAATATAATTAATTAAAAATTAAAAAATTAAAACACGTAATAATATAATAAATCTTGCTCAGGATACTTAAGCTTGCTTAGATAAGCTGCTTAGGGTACTTAGACGAGTTACTTAAGGTGCTCAGGGTGCTCAGGTGATTAGCGCCTGAGCAAGAGCGGCAAGCTTACTAACCAAAAGCGAAGTCTAAGAGAGAGAAAATTAATCGACAATACCTTTGGATTGATCGTTACTGCATCAACCAGTCTAATAGCTTGGAGAAGCATGCCCAAATAGAGCAGATGGATCTTGTGTATACTGGAGCCGCCGCTACCATCATTGCTGCAGAAAGCCAAGATCCGAATGATGGCCTTCCTGGCGTATCTCTTCCGCGACAGCCAACCAGGTCTTTCAAGATCGGCCAGACGAGCTGTTACGTAACCTCCAGGCTCGATCACGAGGTTGATAAGCGAAAATGGGGTACTCGAGTATGGACTTATCAAGAAGATGAACTCTCGAGCAGGAGGCTAGTGTTCTTAAACGACTCTGTTTACCTAGAGTGTCGTAAACGCTTATCCGGTGCCGCCATTGAGAGCCCCAGAACAGTTCCGTGCTGGAGCCTCTTCAACAGTTATGACATGACCGACAGCGATGCAGGAGCTCTGAATTGCATATGGGAGCATATTGAAGCATATTCATCCCGTTCGCTGTCATATCCTGAAGACATTGTCAATGCAATTACCGGCATTTTTACATTCCGGTCGCAAATAAGTCCTGGGCTCTACACTTTCTCAGGACTTCCGGCTTTGGAACCAGATCCGACGACGTGTCTTTCAAGCCTGATGTGGTTCACTTATCCCGACACTGTGAGCTTGAGCCAACGCAGGCAAGGATATCCAAGTTGGTCATGGCTTGGGATCACAGGAAAAATATCTTCACCTAATACTAGGAGTATGCAAAACCCCAAGTATTCTATGTGCACCAAGATACAAGCTATCCTCGAGGATGGGACAACGACAGCACCAGGGACTTCTATCCGAACGAGCAGCAAATCGGGCCGAAGCATGCTGCCTATTCAAGAACTGGTCGGGCGTGGTGTATGCATCAAAGGCCTTTAATTCCAGCACCAGCCCTCTGTCGAAGGCCAACCCACATGGGAAGTGCAATTCCTCCCAGGACACAAATTTCCGTTCGAAGTCCTATCCATATGATTTAGGGCAGACTTGAATGACTCAGACATGGGCATCGGCAAAAATTTCAAGGCTCTACTGCTCTTTTTTTATGATGCTGGTCAAGCTATCAGTCCAAATAAAGGGTACCAGGTAGAACCCAATGGGTACGAGCTCCAGTTCCTGGTTCTCAATCAAAGCACTACCAAAAAACCCGGCGCCTGGGAGAGAGTCGGCGCAATGTGGCTCTTTGCATATGTGCCGGATAAAGGTCGGACCAAGGAGGGTGTTTTGAGGAGGGTGGAGCAATCAGGATGTGTAAGCCGTGAAGAAATGATGTTGGTATAATTTAGAGACTATAGGCAGGCGCGAGTACAGGGCGTGCGGGCCTCAGGGGCGATACTCCAAGGCATACTACAGGGATCAAGGTCTGGAGGTTGTTATTATAAAGTGCTTACAGGGCGTTTTGTTCCTCGTTCCTGGGCCTTTGGTTTTGGGCGTTTTGTTGCTGGGCATTTCGTTTTTAGATCCTCGTTCCTAATATTCTTATTCTTAGCATCCTCGTTCTTAAAGTTTTTATCTTAAGCATTACGGATATTAAAAGTCCTAAAAGCTCTAGTCTCGGTAATTAATAACTATTATATTATTTTTTTAATAATAATATTTTTTTAATAATAATATTTTTTAATAAAATTAAAAAAATATAATTAATTTTAAAATTTTATTTATTATTAATTTAAATTATAATTTTAATATTTTTTTTATAAAATTAAAAAAATATAATTAATTTTAAAATTTTATTTATTATTAATTTAAATTATAATTTTAATAAATATTTATTAAAAATTAATTTAATTTAAATAATTATTTATAATAATCTTAAATAAAATTTTTTTAAATTTAAATATATTTAAATAAATTTTTTTTAAAAAATATATAATATTAATATAATTTAATATAAATTTTTTTTTATTAAATAATAAATTAAAGATTTTTATATTTATTTTTTTATATTTTAAATTATTAATTTTAAAGAATTTTTATTAAAATTTAATTTTTTTTAATTTATATATTATTTTTAGTTATATATATTAAAATATATAAAAATATATTTTTTTTATTTAATTTTTATTTTATATTTTATTTAAAAATATTTTTTTATTTTCGTATATATTTATTTTTTATAATACTTTTATTATTTTTATTATTCTTATCTACTCCTTTTATACTTTAATTTAAATTTATAAATAAGTTTATCGGCACAAAGCACCGACAAGCGAACGAGTAAACGAGCTCACTAATTAATTAATCTCACGCTTTTAAAGAACGCATAAATCATAACGCCCTGCCAGTAAACGCCCTGGCAGGAAACAGGGAACCGGGACCTTAAATTATAGCGCTTGAGCCCTGTAAAGCGACGTGTCGGAGACGCAACGCCCAGGTCACTGCACTGTGCTTGTTGTTGCAATAGCAGATACCCCCTTTGGAATAATCACATGTACATTAGATATTGCAACATGACTTTATAGCGACGTAGATTCTAAGGATCTATTTGGTCGCTGCCATGACTCCGCTGTCTGAGATCCATGTGGTCCACGCAGCAGTCGAAGCTCCCCACCCCAGGCATCGATCACCTCGGACATCACGCCCTGACCCGACCCCTGGTCATAGGTACGGCACTCCTGCTCAACCGCCAGGAATGATTCACGGACTGCAGCCTCATTGCCCTCCAGAAGTCCATTAATACGACGCAGAAGACGCCTTTCCTGCCAGTCCGCGCCCGGCAGCGGATGCTCCCTTAGCTCCCAGGCCAAGTACTTGTTGTAGGGGCGGACCCTGCCGAACAGGGCAAAGACAACGTCCAGCATCGAGGCGATGCTCTCAGCAGAATCGAGGCGAGCAGCTTCAGTCCGTCCATCGCGATGGGACTTCAGAGCCCGGTGGATGAGGTTGATGAACTCGTCCAGGCGCGAGCGGCCGATCAGCAGGTCTCGAATTTCCTGGTCGCTGAGCGTCGCCTGCCGGTGCACCGCGTCCAAGACTCGGCCTCCTGAGGCGTCCCTGAGCACCTGTACCCATGCTAAGGACCAACGAACCCACGCACCATCGGAGCCAATTGGCTTGACAGTCTCAAGCTCCGCCATTGTCATCGGAATCTCATCGATCGCGGAGCTCCTCGCGACCTCGCGAGCACTTTCAGGTTCGTCGCGAACGACAATCACGTCGACGTCAGAGAGCTCTGTTGCAATACCGCGTGCCGCAGACCCAGTCAGGATGATTCCGATTATCGCTGGATCCTCACGAGCTACCAGCTCTGTCAGAGCTTGAAGGGCTGCATCTGGTAGCGAACCATAGTCTGCGGGAACGGAGCTCATTAATATCTTGATCTGTTATCCGTTCAGCTGCTGCCAGTTTTACATGGTCCGTACACCCGGAAAAAGTATTTTTCCGGAAGAACACCAAAAGCTTAGGTTCTTGTTTATATATAAATAAAATAATTAAAACTAATTTTAATATTAAATTATATTATAATTATAATACCGAATTTTATAATTTTTAATTTTATTAATAAAAGGACTTTAAAATTTAATAAAGAGTTTTTAAAATTAATTAATAATAAATTTATATTTATAAAATTATTTTATTTTAATTAAAAAATTTTATTTTAATAATTTTATTATTTTATTTATTATATATTATATATTTAAAATTATAAATATAATTATTTAAAATATAAATAATTATATAAATTAATTAAAAATAATTTATAATTATTTATATAAATAAATAATTAATATTTAATAAATTATAAAAAAAATTAATTTTATTTTATTATTTAAATATATATAATATTAATTATATTTAATAAAATATTTAATTATTAAAATAAAAATAAAAATATATTTATATATAAAATAATAAAATAAATAAAAATTAATTTTAAAATTTTTATATATAAATTTAATTAATAAAAATAAAAATTAATAAATTATATATTAAAATAAATAAAATATTATTTTAAATTTTTATTTATTATTAATAAAAATTTAAAAATATTAATATTTATTAAAATATAAAAAATATAAAAAAAAAATTAAAAAAAAAAAAAAAAAAAATTATATTTTAAAAAAAAATTATTTAATTATTAAGTTTATTATATAAAATAAAAAAATTAAATTTTTATTTTAATAATTAATATTATTTTATTAATTAATAAAAAAATTATATAATTAAAAAAAAAATTAAAATTTTATAAATATTATTTAAAAAAAATTATTAAAAAATTTTATATTTTTATAATTAATAAATTTAATTATTTAATAATTTAAAACTTTAAATTATAATTTATTAAATATTTTAATATTAATTATTATAAATAATATTAATTATTATAAATAATATTAATTATTATAAATAATATTAATTATTATAAATAATATTAATTATTATAAATAATATTAATTATTATAAAT
>Ga0302221_10002059_pt1 | contig 12705 bp, 2 predicted proteins | sample II_Palsa_E2_1_FD_193517 | JGI IMG/M metagenome (GOLD analysis project Ga0302221, IMG submission 193517) | Peat permafrost microbial communities from Stordalen Mire near Abisko, Sweden - II_Palsa_E2_1 | ecosystem: Environmental > Terrestrial > Soil > Palsa > Peat permafrost | place: Sweden... | reverse complement strand
ATAGGGGTAATTGCTATAAGGGTGACTATTGTAAGGGTAACTGCTATAGGGGTAACTGCTATAAGGGTAATTGTTATAAGGGTGATTGCTATAGAGGTAATTGCTATAAGGGTAATTGCTATAAGGGTAATTGCTATAAGGGTAATTGCTATAAAGGTGACTACTATAAGGGTAATTGCTATAAGGGTAATTGCTATAAGGGTAATTGCTATAAGGGTAATTGCTATAAGGGTGACTGCTATAAGGGTAATTGCTGTAAGAGTAATTGCTATAAGAGTGAAGCTTAAGGATTTTGAGGATATACTCTATACTTGCTAGCTATAAGAGTGTTAAAATAGCTAATTGCTATATGACTTAATTCCCGGGCTTATTCTAAATTGTCCTTTAAAATTAGCCTCTAAAATTAGCCTCTAAAACTAGCCTCTAAAACTATCCTTAAAAGTGCCCTTTAAAATTGCCCTTTAAAACTAGTCCTTAATTGCTAATTAATTGCCCCACTTGCCAATTGACTACTAAGCGGCTATTAATAGTACTATATAAGGCTATATAACCAAACAAAAAATCAATTAATAGCCTCACTTGCCAATTAACTGCTAAGCAGCTGCTAATAGCATTAAGCAAGTGCTAATGGCACGTGCGCTTAAGCGAAAAATTGTTAGCATATTTTTTTTTTCTTGATAAATAACAAACCCTAGAATTGATAAGCTACTCTTAGCTTTTCCTTTAAGCTAGCTATTATATCTAAATATTCCCCTTAGACTCGGAAAAAAGTAATGCTTATATCCTTACTCTAATTCTAGGAATAGATACCTTGCATATAGTAATAATAATTAGATATTATAAAAAACCCCGAAAATTCTATTATTTGTTACCTTTTATAAAAAGAGAAAGAATATATTAAAAGCTATAAAAGAGCTTAGCTAAATATAATCCTAGTTAAATAGTAGTATAATAAACTTATAAGACTAAGTATAAAAATATATTAAAGCTTATTATAAAGGATATGCTAAAACCTGGTTTAAAGGCATAGCTAATTAATCTTATAAACTCTTTATTATTTATAGCTAATATTCGAATATTACTTCCACTTGCAATTTAATAAAGAACTTAATTAAGAAAAGCTTTTTACTAAAATTATAGCACTATAACAAGATAGCTAAGGCATAAATTAGGATATTATAAAGTATATTATAGCCTTTACTTGGATTATCTCGCTAATAATGCCCCTATTAATAATAGCCTACTAATATACTCTTTTTTTATAAGGCTTAATGCTATAAATAAAGACTAATATAGCCTATGGCATAGGCGTAAACCCTATAATAGAAGACTTGTTCCACTTGGCTATAAATATAAAAGCTAAAGCTAAATCTAGAATCTTTTCTTTAAACTTTTAAGGATCCTTATAAGTTATTATATCTCAAATAGCTAAATTACAAAATTATAAAAGTTATAGCTAAATCTATAACAACCCTATAAACTTAAGCCAAATAAAATAGCTATTAAATAACTATAAGCTTTACTAATTTGCTTATAACAATTTAAATACATATAAGGAAATTATAAAGACTTATAATCTTTATGCTATATTATACTAGAGCTATAGCTCTTTCTATAAGAGAAGCTTGTTTTATAGTTATAAAATAAGTAAAGAGGGAAGCTAAAGAAGAAACTCCTTAGCTATAACCTTATATTTACAAATAACTACAAATTGCTATATTTATAGAAACATTTAATATAAAGCAAGGGATTACTTGGACTATTAAGACAAAAAGAACAAGAAGGTGCTTATTAAAGAATGCCTAAACTAATTTAAAGAAGAAGAATTATACAAAGAAGAAAAAGAAGAAGATATAAGAAAAGGCAAGGGCTAAGACTAAAGAGGTTTACTTTAAGCCTAAAAACTATGCTTTAACCAAATTAGTATAAGAGAACTTAAGGTGCTATAAGTGAGGCTAGCTCTTTTAAAGTGGAAAGTATAAGTAATATTAATATTATACCTTTATTATTATAAAATTTAAAACTATTACTAGAAGAAATTAGACTATTTCACAAGAATTAAGTAACGGGTTTTAAGACTTTTAATTCAAAAGAATAAAAATATATAAAGTTTAAAGCAAATATTTAAGCATTTTAGCAAAATTATAAAAAGAAACTATAAGATAATAGGATTAAAGATAAAGAAATTAAGCAAGAGAAGAAACTTATAAATATAAAGATAAATATATCTTATAGTTTAATAAACTAAGTCACTATTAAAAAAGATTTTATAAATAAGGGATTAATAATAATTAAAAAAACAAAGACTTGTTATTAGTAAAGATTATTAAAGAGAAAATCACAAATAAGAGATTAGTTTTAATATTAAGATACATTAACAAGATCTTTGTCTAAGTACTCCTTAATATAAGAGTATCTAGTTAATATATCTTATATAAGGCTACTAGGCTAGCTAAGTGGAAATTACTAGTTAAATAATTAAGAAATATATAAGTAACTAGTAAAAAGACTATTTTAATTTATAAGAAGTTTAATATAAAGCTATAATTACTAGGTTTATTCTATTGAAATGATTTTAAAGAGTATATTAACTTTTATATAATAGATATAAAGCCTTTTAATATTATCTTAAGTATAAAATTTTAAAAAAAGTATTTATATTATAACAATTATAAAAACATAGCTACTAATATCATATTCCACCTAAAAATTCTTATATAACACTAGTATTATATATATATATCTTGAAAGCTAATTTATAACTTATTAGAAATATCTTATAAATAACTTAAAAAAAGGTAAAGCAAATGCTTAAACTAAAAGAATAAACAAATAGTAAAAGGAAAGGATATATATAAGGGTATTTGTGAGTTATTGTAAACCTTAAAACCTTAAAGCATTTATTAAATTAAATATTAAATAACCCTAGCAATCTATTAAGCTTTTTTAAAAGAGAACTTTACAAAGTAGCTGTTACGGTCCTGCGCTGGCACGTGCAGCGCTACTCCCGATCAGGCTAGGTTGGCGAACCTAGGATATTTAGGAAGCTTTTCGCATTCCTTCATTCCTTCCTTCCTTCCTTAGCTTTGTATAGTTGTAATTGAGACCCTTCTACTTTTGCCTTCCTTTCCAGGCCCTGAAGCTGGCGCTTGTGACAATAGCTAAGGAATTTAAAGATATCTTAAAATTGGAATTACTTTAAAGCATAAATAGCAAGTATAATTATATATAATATATAATTAATATAAGAGATATTAAACTAGTAAACCTCCTACTTTATTATTTATCCCTAATTCACTTAAACAAATAAGCCAGGTAAATATAAAACTACTTGATAAGGGACTTATTTATCCCTTTATATCTCTTTAAAGTATACTAATATTATTTGTTTAAAAAGCAAATAAGACTTAAAGAATATATATTAATTACTATGCTTTAAATAATATTATAGTTAAAAACAAGTTTCTTTTGCTATAAATCCAAGAGCAAATTAATTAAATAAGGGATATAATTATCTTTTTTAAGATTAACTTTCTTTTTAAGTTTTAGCAAATTAAGATAATAGACTTAAGTGTTAAGAAAATTACTTTTAACACTTAAAATAGAAAGTATAAGTTTTTAGTAATGCCTTTTAAGCTTATTAATACTTTATTAACTTTTTGGGTAATAATAAACTTGTTATTATAACTATTTTTAACAAGTTTATTATAATACATATTAATAATCTCTTAATTTATAGTAAAATAAAAGAAGAGTATATATAATATATTAATTAAATTATAAAGAAGCTATAAGAAGCTAGCTTCTTTGCTAAGCCTTTTAAATGTACATTTAAAGTTTATAAGATCGAGTTTTACAAATATGTAATTAGGGGAGGCAAAGTATAAATAATTAAAAATAAAGTAAATATAATTAAGGATTAGCTAAAACTAAAGATAATATATTATATTTAACAATTCTTAAAACTTTGCTCTTATTATTATAAGTTTATTAAAGACTTTACTTGGATTACTACACTAATATATAACTTTCTTAAGATAAAAGGGGTATATAAATATTATAAGATTATTTAAAATACTAAATATAAGTTTTTATTCTTTAAACTTAAAGGTATTATTATTTTTAAACTAGTTATTGCTTAACTAAATGTTTATACTCCTTTTATTATTGAAATAGATATATTAGACTTTATATAAGGTGTATAATTACTTTAAGTCGAAAAGGATAATAAAGGATACTTTATAGCATTTAAAAGCAAGAAATTTACAAGTATAAAGTATAATTATTTAACTTATAAGAAGGAGTTACTTGCTATTAAAGATGCTTTACAAGTTTAAAGCTTTTATATTAATAATAGCTATTATATAATTATATAAATAATCTATATTAGTCTTTAATATATCAAGGAAAATAAAAACGTGCTAACAACTTGCTAATAGTGCTAACAATGTGCTAACAGTGCTAAAGATATGCCAACAATACCATTTTTGTATATCCAAAGATTTAGCACTAATATTTTGACATAAAGTGCTAATTGTCTACCATTAGCATTACTAATACTAATTAAGCTATATGCACAAATAGTAACTATCTTGCTAATGTTAATTAGCTTTTAATTAAGATATCTAGTACTAAGAGTTTTAATTTAGTTATATCCTTTATAAAAGCTTATATAAAATAATTTATAAAATAATTTTAATATTACAAAAATATAACTTTATATAAGCTACTTTGCTAAAATGCGTTACAAAAGTGTCCTTTATAAAAAGTGGCCCCGAAACCCAAGCTGCTCTCTAAAATGCCCTGCTAAAATGCCTTGCTAAAACGCTTTACAAAAGTGTCCTTTACAAAAAGTGGCCCCAAAACCCAAGCTACCCTCTAAAACGCCTTACAAAAGTGTTCTTTATCCCTTTGTCTAGTAAGACATGTCTAGCGCTAGGCATTATTATTAAGCAGTATATACTTGCTTAACAAATTTAGCTATAATGCCTAGCACTAGACATGTTTTACCGGACAAAGGGATAAAAAGTAGCCCCTAAAACTTAAGCTACCCTTTAAAACGCCTTGCCAAAACTCCTTAAAATATTAGATAAAGAGATGTTAAATAAAGAGATATTAGATAAAAAAGATGTTAAATAAAGAGAAGGAAATTGAAAAGAGGAAAAGAGAAGAAAATTAAATTATAGAAAAGCTTTAATTTTGCTAGTAAAAGTAAATAGCTATTATAATATAAATAATATAAAGTAATAATTGGCTGCTTGTATACACTTTTAGGGCCTTTTAAAAGTGCATATAAGCAGCTAAGCTTTAATTTCGCTAATAAAGATAAGTAAGTAGCCACTATAATATAAATAATATAAAGTAATAAGAAAAGCGCTACCTTTTACTTGTATTACTTATAGCACAACTATTAGCCTATTTCTATATTATATATTATATAGCCCAATTCTCGGGCCTATTTTATCCCTTTAACTAGTAAGATATTACCCACGCTAAGCATTAAGGCTAAAATTTTCAAGCAAGTATATATTACTTAGCTATAATGCTTAGCGTGGGCAATGTCTTACTAGTTGAAAGGATATCTTGTTTTTTAGGCCCTAGTTTAAGTTGTATTTGCAAGACTAGGGGGTTTACTTCTTAAGCCTCTAAAATTGTCCTCTTAAACTATTCTCCTAAACTGGCCTCCTTTAAACTATTCTCCTATATTGTCCTCTTAAACTGTCCTCTTAAACTAGCCTCCTTTAAACTATCCTCTTAAATTATCCTCTTAAACTATCCTCTTAAACTGTCCTCTTAAACTATCCTCTTAAGCCGGCCTCTTAAATTGTCCTTTTAAACTATTCTCCTAAACCAGCCTCTAAAATTGGCCTCTAAAACTAGCCTTTAAAATTTTCTATTTTTTTAATAAGTATAATTGCTAAGTAATTGCCCCACTTACCAATTAATTGCCAAGTGGCTATTAATAGCACTATACAAGTGCAGTTAGACTATGCAACTAAGCGAAAAATCCTTTGCAAGTTTTTTTTCCTAATATATATAAAGATAATAAGAGTTTAATCTAAGTAATTAGCTTATTAGATTATGGAATTTGGGTTATTTGAGTTAGATATTTGTTATAAGATAAGCTTTTAAATAATTATCCCTAATAATCTTTTATAAAAACCCGATTTCTAAGAAAGTATAAAGGCTTTAAATACTTTATCCTTAAAACTTACTATTATAAATCTTGTAAAATAGATGCAATTATACCTTATAAATAAAATACTATCTAAAATGACTACTAGTATAGCTTATATTAAATTACTAGTATTAGAATTTAAGATAAAACTTATAATAAAAGATAATATAAAACTTTAATATTATAATCTTATAAATAAATTTGCTTTATAAACAATTATCCTCCCTTATTAAGCTTGTTAAGACACAATAAAATTAGTATATAAATCTTATAGTTATGCTAAAAAAACTTATAATATTTGATATCTTTTAAGATCACTACTAGTAGCTTATAATAAAGAAGGACATTTGTAATTTATGCAAGTGCTATAAAGAACGCTAACTTGCTAGTAAATACTATAAGAAAAGGCATATCATCTTGCAAGTTCTAGCTACTAAATAAAAGAATTAAGCATATAATACTTTTAATTAATAAGGTTTAAACTTAATTAAAACTTTTAAGAAAATAAGGTTAAGAAACTATTATATTATTATAATAATAGACTATATTATAAAATGGCTTATAGCTAAAGCTATTTTTAATACCATAATTGAAACACTACTAAATTCTTATATAAATTATACTTGAATTATAATATTTTAAAGGAGATTATTATAAATTAAAGGCAAAATCTTTAAGCCTTAGCTATAAAAATCCTCCTTAAAAAAATTGGAATTAAGCATAATAGCATAATTATATATTATACTTAGACAAATAGTGCTATTAAATAACTTAATAATATTCTTATATAATATTTACCTAAGTATTTAGCTAAATAAATTATAAAGTGAGACTCGTATTTAAATATAGCCTTATTTATTATATAGATTTAAATTTATAATACTATAAAATAATGTCTATTTTTTATGCTTTATAAACAAAAGCTATAGTTACTTAAAGACAATAATAAGTAGATATTATCTAATATAAAAGCAATTATAAATTAATTACTACAATTTAAAATAGCTAAATAAAAAGCTTATAAGTTGAAAGATAAATAAGCTAAAAAGAATAAGTATTAATGGTTTAAAGATAACAAGAAAGCCCTTATTAAAGTTAACAAGTTTAAGGAGAAAGAGCATATTTTAATATAATATAAAGCCAAGGAAAAGTTTAACTTAAACTAATATAAACTATATAAAGTCAAAGAAGTTAAACCTTAAAACACATATAAGCTTTATATAATTGCTAAGAAAGATAAAGAGAAAGGAGAAATATTATTATAGATAATTAGCAAAGACTACTTGTATTAAGCTAAGATTTAAAGCAAAATTATATATAATTAAAACTTGCTTAAATTATAAAGCAAAAAACAATAAACTTATAATATTACTTTAAATTAAAAAGACGAAATCTATATACTAATTAAAGTCTTTAAACCCTTGCTAATATTATAAATATTGTAGAATAAGCATGGCAAGGGGTGGTATATATTACACAATTAAGCATTGTGCAATAGTGGTTCCACTTTTGTGACAATTATAAGCCTAGTTTATATGGTTTCGTGGCGCAATGGTAATATACTTACTACTTGCAACTTTACCTCTTTATTTGCAAGATTTTTTTCGGCATTTTGTCAATTTTTAGCTGATGCGCACAAAGTAGGGTGATGATATGAATTAGTAATCGATGAAAAGTTGTCTAATTAAGAACTAGAAAAGAAGGGAGGAGTGCTCTTATAATATAGGGTGCAAAGCGCCCCCGATTACGTAAGCTTAGTGCCTTAAGCTGCTATAAGCCCTTATAGTTGCGACACACCCCTTAGCTAATTAAGTAATAACACTAAATAAATAAAGCTTATATTTTATGCGCGCACGCGTTCTTAAATATACGATTTGCTAGCTAATAAAATAATCGGATAATCCGCATATTAAAGGCTTTGCAGTTGCTCTTACACTAGCGCGTGCTATAGCTTTATAGCTCTTAATTACTAGGTCCAAGTCTATTCTTACTTAAAGTAAGCTCCTCTCCTAATTTCTAGCTCCCTTTTCGAAATATAAACAATAGTGCAAAGCTTAAAGCCTCCTACTAATATTCTAAAACCCCGTTCGCGCACTTTTACTTAAAATGTCGCTTGCAAGATAGTATATTTCTTGCTTAACTTTATTAATGCGAGCTAATAACTTATAAGTAGCTATTATTATTCTTGCTACCCCCGCTACTCGTATAGCTTGTACTACTCTTAAAACTCTTACGCGTAATAAAAGTAAATCACCTTCCTCGAGTAATTTTACTCTTACTAAAACCCCTTTTAAAGCTTAAACCCCGCGACTTGTAAAAGGCCCCTAATACGACATTCTTTGCTTTAGTTATAATATGCTCGAAAACGATTTAAACGCGTCTTTAGCTAATCTAAGAACTAGTCAACTTTACGCTCTTTAAATAAAGTAATAATAGCTATTTCGACTTAGTCGGCTAGAGCTCTTATTACTAGAAATGCGCCTTAAGCTATTATTGCGATACTCTTTTACCCTCTTATATAATCGTAGCTTTATAATTCTTAAATAAGTTGCTAATTGCAAATAAGACTATAAGTTAATCGTTTTTTAGTCTTATTTATAATTAATTGCTCGCTTTAAAGGCTTAACAAGCTTTGCATATCCGTTTGCGTTATACTCGAAATCGCAAAATCGAATAGCAAGACTAGTAATAATAGTATAAAGCTAGCAGCGGCTACGCTTGCAATTAGTATAGCTAAACTAGTAGCTACTACTTTTATAATTCCTATTATAGCTACTCCTTTTAAGCTTGCTGCTTTTACAATTCTTATTATAGCTACTCCTTTTAAGCGTAGCGCTTATAAAGCTATAGGAGGTCGCGTAGCTAGCGGTGCAAGTTAGTTTAATTATATAAAGGGTATTTTGGGCAAGCTAATTAACTTAATAGCAAAAAAGTTTTAATGCTTAAGAGCGTTACCCGGTTTTTGTTATATAAACAAATAAAAATAAACAAATAAATTAATTCCCCTGAGCTATTTTATATTTTCAATTATCTTATTTAAATTTTAAAGGTTTAATAATAATCGGAAGTATTCGAATTTATAACATAGCAAGTTTTTAGTTAATTTATTTGCTAGCATTTCCTTTATTAGTAAATATATTACTTAAAATGCACCTTTTATATACTTTTAGCGTAGCTATATATTTTAAATGTTAATATAGTATAGCTTAGTAGTAATCCTTTTGTTTTTTCCGACTATAAGCTTAATCGTTTGTTAATTGTCGTAAAAGATTGTTTATAGTTTTCTTAAGTCGAGCTTAATATCTTTAAAGAAGTGCTAAAGAGCTAGGGTTTCCTTAGCTATATGCTTAATAGTAAGTAGCTTAGCCTTTATTATAAAGGTAGTAATTATTAATTAATAAGTTGCCTTTTATATAATTAGCTCTCTAAAAAGAGATATAATATACTCTTGCAAGGATTGTCGGGTATTTATATTATTAGTATAAGATGCGTTAAATGCAATTATTAAGTTAGTATTATAATATTCTTTAAAGTATTATATTCTTAAGAATCGCGTTTTATATAAGTACTTAATCGTCTAATTAATTGCTATATAATGCTTAAGCTTAAGGTTTGTCAAAAACTAAGAAAGCAATAAAGTAGCATAAGCTATATTTAGCTTAATTATAATTGTAATATAAAGCATTAAACTAACCTTCTTCTAATACTCCTTAACTTGCTTAAAAGGAGCTTATTTAGCGTATTTCTTAAGCTTTAAGATCGGGAAAGGAGTACTTATACACTTTTTGTCAATTAAGTAAAATTTCTTTGCAATCTTCTTAATATATATATCGTATATAAGCTAAAGCTTTTATGCAAGTCGATCTTTAATTATATAAACTCTTAAGAATTACTTTACTTCTCTTATTAAGTAAAGAGCGTAAGCTATATTAATTTTTGTAATAATCTTATTTGCTAATGCTTTGTCGCTCTTATAAAATATTACTTGCACGTCGTCGATATAAAATAGAATAAACACCTTATACTTTAAGTTTATATATATATATATAGCTCTTCCTTATATAACTCGAGCCTTATCCTAGTTAAAGTACTTATAAATTTGTTATATTAAAGCGCCGGGGAGTCCTTTAGCCCATATAAGGCTCGATCGATTTTAGTATATATACTAGGGATTTTAAATTTGTTAAAGAGTTAATATGCTATTAAAGAGCTTCCGACTAGTCTCTTTGTATTTACAAAAGCGTTAATTATATTAAATTGCTTAATTTCTAAATCGAAGTAAGCTATAATAGCTATAAATATTCTAAAAGAGCGCGCTATAAGTATAGCTATATAAGTCGACAAGATAGAGTTTTCCTCTTACAAATTACCTTATATAATAATCCTTAATTAACACTTAATTAAGTAGCTATTTAAGTTATATTTATATTTAAATACTTATTTTAAAGGGATTAAGTAAGCCGTTATTTTATTGCGCGAGATTATCTTTTAATAATCTTTAAATTTAAGGTTTTTAAGCTCGAGTATTGCATCTTACTTAAAGAAGGCCTTAAGTAAGTGCTTTTTTAAATTATTTTAAGACTTTAGTTCTTTTAAGAGATTATTTTAATAAATGCAAGGGGTTTTGCCTTTAAAAGCATCCTTGTCCCTTAAGCTTTAGTTTTATAAAATCGATATTACAATTATTACATGCATTATCTTATACTTTTTCTCGTTTCTATTACCTAATTTGCTTAGCTAATTAAGCTATAGCGTGCTTAAAAGGAACTTGAGGTAATTAGTATTATCTAATCTTATTATTATAACAAGCAATATATATAAAGTTATATACACTTAGCTATTACTAAGCTTTACTTTGCCGAGGGCGTAATTATCGTTATTAAGTCCTTATTTTTAAATTTTCTTGCTCGATTGTAACTTATTTTATACTTTATACTTATATTTGCGTTTCGGTTTTGCAAGTAGCTTACTAGTGCTTTATTATAAGCCTTTTAAATCGCTTTATATTAGATTTTAAGCTTAATCCGGTAATAAAGTCCTTCTTTCTCTTTCCTTAATTAAGTGCACTTCCTTAACAAGTTCTAAAAGCTTATTAGCCTCTTTATTTGTTAAACTAAGCGCTAGTATTAGCTTAGCTAAAACCCCTTTATTCCCTTAATTAAAACTTAGTATACTTTTAAGCTTTAAAGTAAGATCCGGGGATATAAGTCTAGTCTTTATTATAAGTTTTAAAGTAAAAATCTTTACCCCCGAGTTTTAGCTGCTCGGGTTCTTACTCGAGAGCTCTTTTACATCCCTTATAATAAGCGGGCTTAAAGTTTGCTTAAGCAAATTGTCCTCTTATAATTTATTATTCTTAAAAATCGATTTAGCGTCTTAAATCTCCTCTTCCTTAATTAATTTAATTACTTGCTTAATAATCTTAAGTAATTAGCTTATTACTTATTCGAACTCCTTTAAGTAAAGGGTATCTTTGTTAAATATAACATTTTATATAATAATTACTCTTTTAAGCGCAAAAACTTAAATTTTATATATATTAAATGCTATATAGCTAATTAAATATCCGATATGCTTATAAGGATTAACTTTAAAAGCTCTCTTTTATCTCTTAGCTTCGCGTTCTTTAATTAGTAAATATGCTCGAGCTTTATATACGTAAATCCTATTTTAGTTAAGTTAGAAATTAGTTATTAAGCGTGTAATAAGCGCAAGATTATATTACTTAAAATAATTTCGGAACTAAGCGTCGAGAACCTTATTAAGTAAGCGCATATTATATGCATATAAAGGGCTCTTATTATACAAGAATATAATAATAAGGGTTATTTTTAGCTAGAAGTCCTTTAAGAGACTTGCTTTTACGCGTATTTTAATCGACTTAGTTATAGCTTCTTATCTTGCGCGTTTAGCACTTCTATTAAGCTTATAAGTATAAGTAAGGGCTAGCTCGATTTTAAAGCTTGCCTCTTTAGCTTAAAGCTTATACTTTATATATCCCTTAATTGTAATAATAAAAGTGTTATTATCGTGTTATATTTTGCAAATTATGAAGTTAAATTGCCTTTTTACTTAATAATCGAAATCTTTAATTATATTAAATACCGAAACTAAAGACTTATTTATAAGAATAAAGCCGAAAAGCTTCTTATTATACTTGTCCTTAATTATTAAAAGCTATTAAGCTCTATTATAGCCTTCTAAGAAGTCGAAAAGATCTTATAAAATTCTAAAGAATAGTCTTAGAGACTTTTTTTCGGAAGATTGCCTTAAAATAACTTACATTATATAAATTGTCAAGTAATATATGCACTTAGCTCTTATAATGCCCTTAATAATCACGTTTCTTGCGCTTTTAATAAGTACTTATAAAGCCTTTAAGCTAAAGTGCCTTGCTTATATATATTATACTTCTTTTAAATCGCTTTTTAGTTTAAAGTAGTCTTACAAACGCTGGAACCTTGCCCTTATACTTTGTTCGATTATTAAAAATATTAAAATTCTTGCTATACTCGTTAAAATTTCGG
>Ga0302221_10002058_pt1 | contig 12706 bp, 12 predicted proteins | sample II_Palsa_E2_1_FD_193517 | JGI IMG/M metagenome (GOLD analysis project Ga0302221, IMG submission 193517) | Peat permafrost microbial communities from Stordalen Mire near Abisko, Sweden - II_Palsa_E2_1 | ecosystem: Environmental > Terrestrial > Soil > Palsa > Peat permafrost | place: Sweden... | reverse complement strand
TTTAGCCACATCTCCGATTTTTACAGTGGCAACGATTTTACCACCCTGATTTTGTTTGAAGCCAGTAGTTAGTGAATTAGTATGTATGGTAATATTCTCCGCTTCCAGTATTTTAGTAAGCTCTTCCGAAACATCCTCATCTTCGCGGGAAACTATCCTTCCTGATTTTTCGATAATGGTTACCTTGCTCCCAAAGCGGCGGAACATCTGCCCAAACTCCAAACCAATATAATTGCCGCCTATGATCAGTAAATGGTCAGGCACATAGTCAAGATCGAGGATGGTTGTAGAGGTTAAATAATCAATGTCGTTTAGCCCTTCTATTTCGGGGATAAAAGTTTTAGCGCCGGTATTGATAAAGAATTGGCCTGCTTTAAATTCTTTTACTTTGCCGCCTTTATTCAGCTTCACCGAAATGGTTTTATCGCCAATAAATTCTGCCTCGCCAAAAATAACATCGAGACCTTTAGTTGCCTCCAGTCCTTTTTGGCTGCCATTCCTGAACAGGTGAATAATTTCGTCTTTTCGTTTTTTGATCTTCGGCATGTCTACCGAATATCCATTAATTTTTACACCCAACGGGGAACTATGAGCCGCCATATAAGCAGCCTTTGCTGATGCGACCATGGTTTTGGTGGGTGTACAACCATCGTTTACACAAGTGCCGCCTATCCATCTTTTTTCTATCAGTGCGGTTTTCTTCCCGGCAAGGGCAAGTTTTTTGGCCAGCGGCCCTCCGGCTTGTCCGGCCCCAATAATTATTGCATCATATTGCTTCATGCTTATTCTGCTACTTTAACGCCCTTCCAAAACGCTATGTAATCAGTAATGTTTGCGGCGGCAGGTTTCGGATCGGGATAATACCATGCGGCATCGGGGTTTTTCATACCATCCACATCAAGGGAATAATAAGACGCAAGGCCTTTCCACGGGCAGGTGGTATGTGTGGGTGAAGGCTTCAAATATTCGGCCTTTACGCTGTTTTTGGGGAAGTAATGATTGTTTTCAACCACTACGGTGTCATTGCTTTCGGCAATGACCTGGTTGTTCCATATTGCTTTCATAATATTGGTTAGCTGTTTATGTTTATAAAGATAAGTGGTTCAATATCATATACGAAATACCAAGTTGATTTTTTTGTTTGGGAAATATAAATCAATCGTCAGAGGAATTAAAAAAGGTTTAAAAAATCACCCGGAGATATAATGGGGATAGTTCTAAAAGGGTGCAGGACAAGCAAATCCTGATCGCCGCTTATTATACAGGAAGCTCCGGCAGTTACTCCTAATTCGAGAAACATGTTATCTTTAGGGTCACGGCAAGCTAAAATCTTTTCTTTTGGCTCAATCGAAAGAGCATTTGAAATAATATTTTCAATAAATGCCAGCCTGGTTTCGAGGGAAACGTACTTTTCAAACTTAGGTCTTGAAAACACATCAAAATATTCTGCAGCTATTTCTTCGGAGACAAGTAAAGTGCCGGTTTCACGGGCTTTTTTTAACGCCAAACCTGGCGCGGAATTTTCGTTCATTAAGGCCCTCAGCAGGATATTGGTATCCAAAACCCAAAACTCAGTTCTCATCCTTCAGTAACTCATCAAGTTTCTCGGGGGTCAAACCATTGGCTTTAGCTTCTGATGTACCTTTTTTCATTATTGCAAAAAGCTGTTCATTTGCAGGTTTACCGCTGAAAAAATCGTTAAGCCATGCATTAATGTAGACCTCCGCCTTTCTTTTGACCTCTGTGTCTGCATTCTCAAAAGCACGGGCAATATAGGGGGGGACAGGAATTGATATATTTTCCATCAGTTTTTATTTAATCATTATTCAAATATACAAAATAAAAAAGCTGCAAAAAATGAACATTACGGGGTAAAAACGTAATCAAAAGTTTTCCATATTCAGGAATACAAAATTTTACATTAAATTCCCAACAGCCTCTTTTTATTCTTGCCAAATCAATTTAATTGTATCTTTGAACCCTGTTATAAAACAATTCCTTTATATTTTATATTATATACCTGTGATCATTTTAATATTCTTCCTTGCCCATTGGTTCCTTTCTTTGTTCTTTCAAACATTTTATCTGCACCGGTACGCTTCGCATAAAATGTTCAGCACCAATAAATTTAACGAACGTGTATTTCACCTGCTCACGTTTATTTGCCAGGGATCGTCATTTTTAAACCCAAGGGCTTACGCCATTATGCACCGGGAGCACCATGCTTTCAGCGACACTGAAAAGGACCCTCATTCCCCTTATTTTTTTAAGGATGTTTTCCAAATGATGTGGCGTACCGCGCAGAGTTATAAGCTTTACGAAAAACGTTTAAAAGAGCCGGAAGCTCAGTTTAAAGGTAATTACCCCGAATGGCGGTTGCTTGATTATTGGGGATCGACTCATTTGTCGCGTATAATATTCGGCTGTTTTTATGTAGCATTCTATATATTTTTTGCCACACATTGGTGGATGTTTTTGCTACTGCCCATTCATTTTTTAATGGGCCCTATCCATGGCGCTATAGTTAACTGGTGCGGGCATAAATATGGTTATGCCAATTTTAACAATGGCGATAAGTCAAAAAACACAACACCCTTTGACTTTTTTATGCTCGGCGAATTATTTCAGAACAATCATCATAAACGCCCCAACAGCGCCAACTTTGCTGCAAAATGGTTTGAGTTCGACCCGGTTTATCCCATTATGAAAGTAATGCACTGGATACATTTGATCAGGCTTAGGGAAGCTTATTTGTAGAGGGAGGTAAAAGGTAAAAGGCGAAAGGTAAACGGTTTTTGCACGGCGGATAGCTTTGAAAAAGACTCATTTAACCTTTCGCCTTTTACCTTTCAGCTTTCACCTCTCCTTTATAATCCACAATATTCAACAGTTCATCACAAAAACTATACTCGTGTTCCTGGTTTGAGCAGATGATGGTGAGACGGTTTTGGGCGAATTTTTGTACCAGGCTTAAATACCAATCAACTCCCTGGGTATCTAAATTTGAGGTTGGCTCATCAAGCATCAGCATTGGGGTGTCGGCACAAAAGGCAAGGGCCAGTTTAAGCCGTTGTTTCATGCCTGATGAAAAATATTTGATCAGCTTGTTTTTGCTGCCGGGCATTGCCAAAAGCTCAATTACTTCATTTTTATTGATCCCGGTTTTGTAAGGTTTAAATTTGAAATGAAAATCTATCATTTCGCTTAAAGTAAATTCTTCAATCAGTTCAAGATAAGGTGCGGCAAGACTAAGGTGTTTGTAAACGCCTTCAATTTCAACATGTTTATCTTCAAAAAAATAATCGATCTTTCCGGAAGAAGGCGAAAGGCTACTGTTTAATACCTGTAATAAAGTAGATTTCCCCGAACCGTTTGGCCCAAGAATAGCATAAATTTTGCCGCTGATAAAGATATAATCTATCCCCCGGAAAATCCAGTCGCGGTTAAATCGGCGGCCAATGTTTTCGAGGGTAATTTTCATTTGTATGAACGAGATTTTAGGGATTTACGGGATTAAAAAGTCAATTTTGATGAGAATCTAATTGGATAAAAAACAATGTGCTTATTTCAACACTTCTATGTGATTTTAAATAATGACCAATTGCTACTGCAACAGCAATTAATAGTATGAATGATAAAAAACACGCGCCAACAGTTATTGTTACTCCAGCAATATTACTTAATGTAAATGCTTTGTATTTTGAAGATGTGATGAAGTGATAACGATTCCTTTTAATATAGATGTAGGCCAATAATTGAATAATTAATACCCCTACAACGATTATTATAATTTCGGAATAATGAATATCAAACAAGTTTATTCTTGCAATAAGAAAAATAGCTGTTTCAATCGTCAAAAATAAAAACAAACAGAAAGTTAAACCAACTACAAAACAAGTTCTTCTTACGGGGCTGTCCCAATATAAATTGCCCCTTGGCTTATTCTTATACAATGTTGTAACATAGTACATAAAAAAATCGATAAGCCTCATTGTTTCTTTGCTATCTTCCAAAAATTCTGTTAATTCTTGAATTCAATAAATTCGAGTTCAGATAAACTTAAGAATTCCCAAACCCCTTCATAATACCACGCTGCGAGTTCTGCACAAAATTGATGATCTCGTCCCGTTCAACAGTAGGATTAAATTCAGCTTCTATTATATCAAGGGCTTTGGTAATGTTATACTTTTTGAGGAATATGATACGGTAAATTTCCTGTATCTCGTTTATAGTTGCTGCTGTATATCCCCTGCGCCGCAAGCCTACGGAATTTATGCCTATGTACGACAAAGGCTCACGCCCTGCTTTGGTATAGGGGGGAACATCCTTGCGTACTAATGAGCCGCCAGATATCATACTATGCGCACCGATCTCAACAAACTGGTGCACAGCTGATGTCCCGCCAATAAAAGCGTAATCATAAATATTTATGTGGCCCGCAAGCTGTACCGAATTTGCAATGATAACATTATCACCTATAACACAATCATGGGCAACGTGCACGTAAGCCATCAGCAGGCAATTGCTGCCAATAGTGGTAGTATTTTTGTCAAGGGCCGTACCACGGTTAAGGGTAACGCACTCACGTATAATAGTGTTATCGCCAACGGTAACGGTGCTTTGTTCGCCGCGGTATTTCAAATCCTGCGGCGGGGCTGAAATTACCGCACCAGGAAAAATACGGCAATTTTTACCAATACGGGCGCCATCCATTATGGTGCTGTTTGAGCCGATCCAGGTCCCTTCACCTACCTCTACGTCTTTATGTATGGTAACAAATGGTTCAATTACCACATTGTCGGCTATTTTAGCTTGCGGGTGTATATATGCTAATGGCTGGATCATGCTTCGTCGGGTTTTTGTTTTTTTACAATCTGTGCCATCAGTTCGGCTTCAACAACAATGCGTTCACCAACCATGCCAATGCCTTTCATTTGAGCAATGCCCCTCCTGATGGGAGCTATTAAACTGCAATGAAATATCAGGGTATCGCCGGGCACAACCGGCGCTTTAAACCTGGCGTTTTCTATTTTAAGGAACAAGGTAATATAATTTTCAGGATCGGGCACAGTATTTAAAACCAGTATACCTCCTGTTTGCGCCATAGCTTCAATTTGTAATACCCCGGGGAACAGAGGCATACCCGGAAAATGCCCCCGGAAAAGATCTTCATTCATGGTCACATTTTTAAGGCCCACCACATGGCTTTTCGTTAATTCCAACACTTTATCAACCATCAGGAACGGCTGCCTGTGAGGGAGAATGTTCATGATCTGGACGGTATCATAAACAGGTTTGGCATTGGGGTCGTAAATTTTTATGTGCTTGCGGCTTCTTTCCTTTTTTATGAGTGTTTTTATTTTTTTGGCGAAGGCAACATTTGCCGCATGGCCCGGCCTCGCTGCCATAATGTGCCCGCGTAACGGAACGCCAACCAAAGCGAGGTCACCGATCATATCCAGCAATTTATGCCTTGCAGGTTCGTTTTGGTGGCGAAGCTCAATATTATTTAATATGCCCTGTGGCGCTACCTTTATATCTTTCCGGTTAAATATTTTGGCAAGGTGTGCCAGCTCTTCTTCATCAACATCTTTATCAACTACCACAATCGCGTTATTCAGGTCGCCGCCTTTTATCAGGTCGTGTTTTAGCAGCATTTCCAGCTCGTGCAAAAAACAGAAGGTGCGGCAGGAAGCAATTTCCTTATTAAACTCGGATATGGTTGAAATACTGGCATGCTGGCTGCCCAACACCTGCGAATTATAATCAACCATGCAGGTAAAACGATAATCATCAAGGGGCATTGCTACCATTTCCACTTTGCGGTCGGGCTCGGAGTAATGAATATTGTAAGGGATATGATAATATTCCCGGTCGGCTTCCTGTTCAATAAATCCGGTATCTTTAATAGCATCTACAAACTGTATGGAACTGCCGTCCATTATCGGCGTTTCGGGTCCGTCAAGATCGATCAGTATATTATCCAGTTCCAATCCCACCAGGGCTGCGAGCACGTGTTCAATGGTGCTTACACTTGCGCCGTTCTGTGAAATGGTTGTACCTCGCGAAGTATCGGTTACATTGTCAACATCGGCGTCAATTACCGGCGCGCCTTCTATATCAACCCTCCTGAATTTATAGCCATGGTTTTCAGGAGCAGGATTAAAAGTCATGGTAACCCTTTCGCCCGTATGCAAACCAGTGCCCGAAACTGAAACCGCTGACTTAATTGTTTTTTGTTTTACGTTCATTTTTTAACAATGTTCACTGGTTCATTAGTTCAATAGTTCATTAGTGCAAAGTTCATTAACAGCAAGGAGAAAAGACTAATGAACTAATGAACCATTGAACTAATGAACATTATTATTCTTCAATTCAATAATTATTTTTTCAAGTTCGTTAATTCTTTTTTCTAACGCAGGCAAACGACTTATTACAATTTGTGAGCGCATGTGATCGGTATATGGCGCTGCCGGCGACCCCATCCACTTTTTACTTTCAGCAGTTATTGTGCGGCTAACGCCAGATTGGGCTTGAATTTGAGAGCCTTTAGCAATATTTATATGGCCTACAATGCCAACCTGCCCGCCAACAATACAATTTTCGCCAACCTTTGTGCTTCCTGATATGCCGGTTTGAGCTGCTATTACAGTATTGGCACCAATTTCAACATTGTGTGCTACCTGTATCAGGTTATCAAGCTTTACTCCTTTGCGTATAATAGTTGAACCCAGCGTAGCCCTGTCTACAGTGGTATTGGCGCCAATTTCAACATCATCTTCAATAACAACGTTACCTATCTGGCTTATTTTAGTATATGTGCCATTGCCTGCCGGGGCAAAACCAAAACCATCGCCGCCAATCACTGTACCCGAATGAATAATAACATTGTTCCCTATTATACAATCAAAATAAACTTTCACCCCCGGAAAGAATGTAACATTATTGCCAATTATCACATCATCAGCAATATAACAATGAGGGTAAATTTTGCTGTTATTACCTATTTTAACGTTAGGGCCTACATAAGCAAAAGCCCCCACATAAACATTTTCGCCAATTTGCGCCGAAGGATGAATATAACTGGGCTGTTCGATCCCTGTTTTATTAAGTTTTAACGTATTATATTTTTCGAGTAATAATGAAAATGCGCTATAAGCATTATCCACCCGTATCAGCGTAGCTTTTGCCGGCGCTGTAATTACCTGGTCATTATTAATGATCACTACAGAAGCACCAGTAGTGTACAGGTATTGCTCGTATTTAGGATTTGCCAAAAATGAAAGTGAGCCGGTTTTGGCTTCTTCTATCTTAGCCAGCTGATTTACCGGCACTAAGGGGTCGCCTTCAACTGTTCCATGTAGCAGCAAACCTAATTCATGTGCGGTAAATTGCATCGGGCAAATTTAATTGTTAATATTAAAGCTGCAAATTGTTTTAGAGATTAGTCCGTAAGTCCGAAAGAAGCTGCAACTGACGTTTAGAAAAATCCTTGGCGCTTATCACTTTCTTTCCCCCGTCATTTTCGAAGCAATCAGCAATGCATTATAAGCATTTACAATACCACCCGTTTTTGAAAGCGTGGTAAAATCAACCTTTTCACCTTTAGCGCCTGGTTTATTAACCATAATACCGGTTACAGGGGTTGCTGATTCTAAAATAGCCTCTTTTACCTGCCTTGCACTTAATTTAGGGTAATATTCTAAGCATAACACAGCAATCCCTGATACAATGGGTGCAGAGAAACTGGTGCCATCAGCGGTATTAAATTCAGCATCCATATCAATCGAGGTAACCTTAACCCCCGGAGCGAAGACATCCACACTATTTTTTCCATAATTTGAAAAATCTGCGGCCAGGGTTGTGTCCGGCTTAGGCCCCGACGCCCCTACGTTGATCACATTATCTGTTGTTGTACCATCTAAATAATTACGATTTGGAAATTCGGGTTTGGCATCAACATCCTGGCTTTCATTGCCAGATGCCTGTACTAATAGTACATCATGTGCGGCGGCATATTTAAAAGCCTCGTCAACCCAATCTTTATGCGGGGATATTTTTTTGCCAAAACTCATATTGATCACCTCAGCGCCGTGGTCAACCGCATAATGTATCGCGTTGGCGATGTCTTTATCATACTCATCGCCATTGGGTACAGCTTTTATCGACATGATCCTGACATTATCGGCAACACCATCAATACCGTAACCATTATTACGTACCGCGCCTATCAGCCCCGCAACACCGGTTCCATGCGAAGCATCGGGTGTTTTTAATATGCTATTTCCGTAAGGTTTGCCATCGTTTACATCCGGATCATCGCCAACAATGCGGGCCCTCACATCAAGATCAGGATTTATAGTATTATTCTCTTTGGCATAATATTCCGTTAAGTCTTTAAGCACTTTCGCATTATTGGTATTTTCGCCAATTTGCGTAAAAACCGACTCCCATACTGTTTTGCTCTGGGTTACGGTATCATTAGTCGTTGTTATCTTGTCAAGGTCTTCTTTTGTAAAGGTTTGGTCGCTCTGTAGCTTCAATTCCCTTTTTACGTAATGATTAGTTGCCGAAAGTACATTTACTTCCATAGTAAGGTCTTTGACCTCAGCCTGGGCTTTATTCAGGGTTGTATCGTAGATGGCTTTTACACTTTGCCATAGCGCATATTCCTTTTCCAGGCCTGCCGGAGCAGTGGTAGTGCTGGCAAACTTATCTTTAAGTTTATAATATTGCCTTACTTCTTCAGTGGTTTCGGTATAATCTACCTTGCCGTCTTTACCGCCTAAAAAGTCCCAGCCATGTACATCGCCAACATAAGTATCATTTTTCTTCGGGTTTACCCATAAAATACTTGCCAGGTCTTTTTGCAAAGTATCAATACCACTGTCAATAGTGGTTACGATTACTGTCTTGCTTTTTTTTCCTTTTAAAAACAAGTATGCTTTGTTAAGGCTTATGCCATAAAAGCCATCTGTTTTCAAATCCATCTGGTGCCAGTTTTTTGGCGGATCAGGTTCGGTTTTTGGTATTTCCTGCCCGAAAACATTCAGGCTAATAAACAGCGCCCCGAACGTTAGGGCACTTAAAGCGTAATTGCGTAGTTTATGCATGTATCTTTTTAATGTTGAATTATTGAATTATCGAATTATTGATTAATTGGTCATTGTTACGTTCCAGTTCTATCTTTCGGACTTCCGGACTTCCGGACTAATACTACAAATCAAATTTTATTCCTTGTGCCAACGGTAACGTTTTTGAGTAATTAATAGTATTTGTTTGTCGCCTCATATAAACTTTCCATGCATCCGAGCCCGATTCGCGCCCGCCGCCAGTCTCCTTTTCGCCGCCAAACGCCCCTCCGATTTCCGCGCCTGAAGTACCGATGTTTACATTGGCAATGCCGCAATCAGAACCAGCACAGGATAAATACTGTTCGGCCTCACGCAAATTACCGGTCATTATTGATGATGATAATCCCTGCGGAACACCATTTTGCAAAGCAATGGCCTCATCCAGTGTTTTATATTTTACAAGATAAAGTATCGGCGCGAAAGTTTCGTGCTGAACGATGGAATAATTATTTTCAACTTCGGCAATACATGGCTTTACATAACAGCCGGAAGCGTATTTTTCGCCTTCCAATTTCCCCCCTTCTACTACAAATTTACCACCCTCGGCTTTGCATTTTTCAATGGAATTAAGATAAAGCATTACGGCGCCCTGGTCAATCAATGGCCCCATGTGGTTGTTTTCATCTAATGGATTGCCAATGCGTATTTGTTGATATGCTTTTACCAGTTTTTGTTTAAAACTATCATAAATACTTTCGTGGATGATCAGCCTGCGGGTACTGGTACAGCGCTGCCCGGCTGTACCAACCGCGCCAAACACCGCGCCTACAAGGGCCATATCCAAATCGGCATTTTCACTGATGATAATTGCGTTATTGCCGCCAAGCTCCAGCAAGCTTTTTCCAAGCCTTGCGCCAACAGCAGCGCCAACCGCCTTGCCCATCCGGGTTGAGCCGGTTGCCGATATTAATGGTACGCGGGTATCATTTGCCATAAGTTCACCGATATCCATGTCGCCTATAATAAGGCAGGATACGCCTTCGCCGATATTGTGCTTTTTAAAAACTTCCTGTGCAATATGCTGGCAGGCAATGGCAGTAAGCGGCGTTTTTTCTGATGGCTTCCATATACAAACATCACCGCAAACCCAGGCAAGCATAGCATTCCAACTCCAAACCGCTACGGGGAAGTTAAATGCTGAAATAATTCCTACAATCCCCAATGGGTGATATTGTTCATACATGCGGTGCTGCGGCCGCTCCGAGTGCATGGTGAGCCCGTACAACTGCCTGCTCAATCCAACAGCAAAATCGGCAATATCTATCATTTCCTGCACTTCACCGTAACCCTCCTGCAGGCTTTTGCCCATTTCGTAGGATACCAGTTTGCCCAGGTCCTGTTTATTATGGCGCAATGCATCACCAATTTCACGCACTATTTCACCGCGTTTTGGAGCGGGCACGGTGCGCCAGTTTATAAATGCCTTGTCGGACTGTTCAACAACCTGATTATAATTATCTGCTGTAGCAATTTTTACAGATGCTATTTTTTTTCCGTCAACGGGAGATTCTATGGCTTTTATAGCAGCGCCGGGACTGCTTGACCATGTACTGCCCGTACTAAAAGCCTCATTTATGTCGTTTATATGTAAACGATTTAAAATTTCTGAAATATTAAAGTCCATTATTATTACTTTTGCCAAAGGTAAAAATCTTTAAGGCATTTTATATCAACTCACCCTCTGCCTGCAAAATGATTTGCATTAATTATCAAGGCTTTGTAAATAGTCCTGTTAACAATGTTTGAATGTTGATAACTAATTTGTATTATGGATGCTTATTACTTGTAATTTGAACTCAGTTAAGTTTGATAGAGCGATTTTAAAGGGCTTAACATATATGTTCTGAAACAAAATTGAATGGAAGAAGAATTTGAATTTGGTTTTGCCGAAGATCCAAAGTTTTCGGTGGAACGGTACGAAGAAATGATTCGCAATCATGATCAGTACTTTTTTGATGCCCAGGCGTTTGAGAACATAATCGACTATTATATCGAGAAGAACGACCCGCCTAAAGCCTTACAAGTAGCAGAGTATGCCCGTAATCAACACCCGTTTGCGGCAGTTTTCCTTATTAAGCAGGCCCAGCTTTTAGTTATTACCAACAATGTTGCAGAAGCATTTGCGGCGCTTGAAAAAGCAGCTATGCTCGAAGCGTCGGACCCGGATATTTACCTTATCCGGGGTAACCTGTACGAAAGCATGGAACGCTACGGCGAGGCACTGGAAAACTATGAAAAAGCGCTTGACCTGGCCGAAGAAACTGATGAGGTATTGCTGCATATCGCCTACGTATATCAAAATATGGGCGATTATGAAACATCTATTACCTACCTGAAGCTTTGCCTGAAACAAAACATGGAAAACCAGGATGCCTTGTACGAACTGGCATTTTGCTATGATGTACTTGATAACCAGCAGGAAAGCGTTGTGTTTTATGAGCAATATATAGATAACGAACCTTACAGCTATGCAGCATGGTATAATTTGGGCAATGCCTTCACCAAACTTAGCCTGTTTGAAAAGGCCATAGATGCGTACGACTATGCCATATTAATTAAAGACAGCTTTGCATCCGCGTATTTTAATAAAGGCAATGCATTGGTTAATCTTGAAAAATATGCAGAAGCAATTGAAGTATACCGCCATACTTTTGAATACGAACAGCCCAATGCCGATACTTATTGCGCCATAGGCGAATGTTATGAAAAGCTGGAGCAAATGGACGATGCCCGTGCTTTTTATAAAAAATCGGTTAAAATGGACCCGAAACTGGCTGATGCCTGGTTTGGGATAGGTGTAACACTCGATTTTGAAGAACGTTATTTTGAAGCGCTCCATTTTTATAAAAAAGCGCTCGACCTTGATATTGCCAATGCCGATTACTGGTTTGCTATTGCCGATGCCGAATATAAACTTGGCCATATGACTGAAGCCGAACACGCTTATGAAAAAGTAGTGGAGCTTAATCCGATCGATGTGGATGCCTGGCTGGATTATTCCTCCATTTTATATGAGCAGCAACGGTTGGTAGATGCGATAGGAGTTATTTCGCAGGCCATAAAAAACAACCCTGATGCAGCCGAGCTATACTACCGCATGGTGGCCTATTTATTTGCCAAAGGTGAATATAACGAAGCGTTGAACCATTTAGAAATGGCATTAACCTCCGACCCTGAAAAGCATTACATCCTTTTTGATTACTTGCCGCAATTGCAGAAGAATAAAGTGATTGTTGATATTATCAACCGGTATACTAAGTAGATGTGCGGATTTCAAATGTGCAGATGTGTGAATTAGTTATGTAAGCATAAAACTTTATTACGCAGAATTGCCTTTAAAAGAGGTAATTCTGCGTTTTTTTATCAGAATATCTAAAATGTTCACATTTGCACATCATCTTTACATTCGCCTGTCTTTTTTTAATTTGCACATTTGAAATCCGCACATCTGCACATCATTTTTACATCTGTACATTTGCACATCAGTACATTTTTCCTCACTTTTGTGCCGTTAGCACTTTTAGTTATAATCTATAACCAAAAAAGCATTATGAATTATCATATGAATAATC
>Ga0302221_10002054_pt1 | contig 12717 bp, 1 predicted proteins | sample II_Palsa_E2_1_FD_193517 | JGI IMG/M metagenome (GOLD analysis project Ga0302221, IMG submission 193517) | Peat permafrost microbial communities from Stordalen Mire near Abisko, Sweden - II_Palsa_E2_1 | ecosystem: Environmental > Terrestrial > Soil > Palsa > Peat permafrost | place: Sweden... | reverse complement strand
CAACTTAAAAGAAGGATTTAGCAGCTATTATAAGGGCAAAGGGGGTTTTAGTAAATGCAATCGAGGTTAAAGTGGTTATTATAGTAGAAAAGGCAAGGGAGCATTTATATTAACTAGTAATAATTGCCTTTACCCGGATTTTTAGCAAAATATAGCTTAAGTTAATACTATATACTAGTCTTTCGATTAATATTGCCTTGCTTGCTTTAGTAAAAACCGGGATAGCGCTATTAATCTTAATTGTAAATATATGCATTCGAACAATTATCTTTTGCTATAAGAGTTTATTTACTTTAAGTATATTTATAAACACGGGTTTTACTAGTATAAAGGGAGATAAGACCCGAATCGGGCCTTTATTCTCCTAATACTATAAAGCGACTAATATTAATTCGATTAGATTAAAGCTTACCTTTAAAGGGGGGAATACAATTATAATATAGAAAAACGCCTTACTAATGCTTAGTATCTCTAAAATGACATTTAACTTAAAAACTAAGAGAAAAACAAGTTTTAAGCCCCTCTTATAATTAGCAATTTGTATAAAAATAGAGAAATCTTGTAGCAAGACACTAATAATATCCTTACTCTTAAAAGCAATTGTATAAATATTGTAAATAAAGATAGCTTCTTTATTAGTAATATATATAAGGATATAATATATCTTATACTATTTGTTAATGCTACTAAGTCTTTAAAAGCAAAGGGAAAAGGACTATAAATTGCCCGGGATATTATAAAATAGTAAGCTTAAGTAAAAGAAAGGCTCTTGCAAGCGAAAAGCTAAAGATTTACTATATTAGAAGTTAAAAGAGATAATAGACCCTTATAAGATATAGACTTTAAATTAGCTTCTAATAAAGAATTAAAACTAGTTAATACTTTGTAAAAAGAGCTTATTCCACAATCGAAGAAAGCAACTATTTTTGCTTTTATATATGCAAAAAGGGGTAAAAATGATTATTAATGCCCTTAAAACCCCCGATCTTATAGCTACAATTTAGCACTAATAGGTAAGGGACAACTAAGCTTATATAATAATTTTAAGAATAAGAAATGTAATAGCTATATATATAGCTAAAGAAATCAAGAAGACAACTAGGATAACTACTATAGCTAATAAACTAAAATGTATAATGCAAAATATAATATAGCCGGCTTAAGTGACTAGCTATATACTTTAAAGAAATATAAGTAGCTTTAACTTTAAGACTCTTATCTCAAAGAAAAGCATTATTATATCCCCTTAACTTCGATTTTTATTATATAATCTTAGCAGTAAAGTAAAATGCTATAGTATACTAGATATAAAAGCTAAATATAATATTTTACTTATAAAAATAGCCAAGAATTTAAGCTATATTATCTATAGCGTTAATACTTTTATTATATCTATAGTTATAAGTGACTAATTTAGCTTTACTAGCGCAATTAAAATTAAAATCGAGATTGTAGAAAGGGTTAGTTGCAAGGACATATTCTTTTTAGTTAACAACTTTCTTAAAACTTTGCTAAAAATGCTATTTATTAGCAAGATGAAAATGGCTATAAATTATAAGGATAACAGTTTATAAGATAGTCTATTTACTAATTTAAAAGACTTAAGAAATGCTTATATAATTATAATTATTTTACTACTAAAGAGTATTCCTAAGAAGAAAGTCTAGTTTTAGCAAGACTTTTAGCTAAAAATCGAGGAAGTAAATTCGAGTAATAAAGAAGAGGAAAAAGAAGAGGAAAGTTAAAGCTTAATGCTTTAGCTAAAGAGAGTATTAAGGGATTAAGGGCTATTTTAGGGTTTTTTGAGGAGTTTTATGATTTTAGGACTAGCGTTATTGATTTTTTGGATATAAGAATTATAAAAGACACTTTTGTTTTAGCTCTTATAAAGCACTTTATAAATATAACACAAAAATAAGCTATAAATATTTTAAATACTAATATTTTAGATATTAAAGTAAAATTATATTATTCGATATTAGCTAGTTTTATCTTTAAAGCTAAAGAAGGAGGACTAGAGTTTTTAGAGTTTTTATAGTCTTTTAATAAATTAGAGGGGATATTATTATACTTAAAAGACGAGGATAAGAGCAAGAAGATTTTGCGTTTTAGCATGCTAAAACAAGTAAAGCTAAAGAAAATAGCAATTGCATTGCGGGACCTTATAAGCGTGCCCTTTATACTTTTAGCAAATAGTGTTTATAAACTAAAGGCTAAGAAAGTATAGCTAGTTAATAAGAATAATAAGAGAAGAGAAGGACTTAAAAGACAATCTAATTAATATAAGCAATCTAAAGTATAAAATACTTTATAAGCACAAGTGAGCAAATACTAGGATTACTTACTTTTATGCTTTATTATAATACTAAGAAGTTCTTAACTTACCCTTAAGTAACTAGCTAGTTTAAATACTAGAAACTAGCTTTAAAAGAAGGAAAGGGCTATATTTAAAAAACTAATAATTAACTGCAAAGGTACTATTGCATTTGACTAAAAAGAAGTAAAAAAGATTTATAAGGATATTAGTCCCCTTATTTTTATTAAGATAATATTATATAAAGCTTAGCAAGAAAAGAACTTCCCTTGCTTTAAAGCCTTAGTACTAGTAATAGTAAAAATGCTATTAAAACAATTAAACTAAGGTATATTAGAAAAATGCAATAAGCCTTATAGAAACCTTTAATTCCTAGTTGCAAAGAAGCTAGCTAGCACTTATAAGCTTATTAATATAGCAATAAAGATAAATTCTATTACTTTATAAGATACTAATATGCCTTTATTAGTAGACAAGTTTTTAAAGGAATTTGCTAGATATTAATATGCTTCTTTAATCAATTTCTTCTTTAAATATAATTAACTTGCTTTAAATGTTAAGAGTTAAGATATAATAGCATTTATAACCCCTTTTAGCTTGCTTAAAATAATTACTCTATTGCAAGGAGCTACTAATTTAGTAGCTTAGTTTATATAAGTAGTAATAAAAATCTTAGAAGACTTGTTTTTAGCTATAGCTATACTATTTATTAACAATATTAGGGTAAAGGGGCTATATATTAACTATAGTAAAGAATTAAAGCTTCTTAGAATCTATTAATTTGTGTTTAAACATTTGCAAAACTTAAATAAGGCTCTAAAGCAAATTAAAAGAGCTAAATCTTCTATTAGGCTTAAATTACAATTTTGCTATAATAGTATAAGTATTATAAGTTTTATATATAGTTTTAGAAGAAGAAGTCTTGCTATTGCCAAAGTTAATAAAATCTTAGACTAGTACTAGTGCAATAATATTACAAAGGCTAAGGCATTCCTAGGAATTTGCATATACTATAAAATCTAGATTAAAGCATATGCTATAATTGCTAAACTAATTCATTAATTGCTTAAAAAGGGAGAGCCCTTCTTATAAGGGAAGGAATAAATTAGGGCAATATAAACTCTCTAAGAAAAACTTACTATTATACTACTACTTTGCAAGCTATACTACAATCTAGTAAAGCTATAAAGGCTTATTATTCTAGCTATAAATGCTAGTCTATTTAGATAAGGAGTAGTTTTAAGATAATATAATAATAAAAGATACAAGAGAGTTGCTTAATACAAATCTAAAATATAAAACTAGACTAAATAAAGCTATAATGCTACTAAAAGAGAGTGTAAAGGGGTTTTTAAAGCTTTATAAAAACTATAATTCTAGCTATATAATATTTATTTTATCTTAGAAACAAATGCAAACACGCTTATTACTTAGCTAAACTAGGCAGCTATTAACCTTCTTAAAGCTTTAATTACTTACTAGCTTGTATAGATTAAGCTATTTGACTTTAAAGTATATTATATAAAGGGTACAAAGCATATTGCAGCTAATAGACTATCTTGGCGCCCTTATTGCAAAGAGGATTTAGAAGATAACTTAGATATTAATAAATTTATTGCGCTAAAACTTGATATAATTAAAATTTAACTAGTTACTAAAAACGCAAAAACAGTAAAGCCTTACAATATTAAATGCAATACGCGCCCTAATTAGCTAAAGTCTAATTCTAGAAGTAAAGCTTATTTTTTAGGCTGCCTTTAAAGGGGCAAAATCGAAAGTTACCCCTCTCTAAGCAGCCTTAAAAATTAAGCACTTAAGAGAATAGTTTTTTTAAGCTATATAACTAATAGCTGCAACATTATATATTACTTTATATTAGTACTCTAAAATGCAACTAATAGTTTTACATTAATTAATTTACTTAATAAAAGCTATTTAAAGCAGTTTTAAGCAATTGCAAAGTACTTGACTATGCTAACCAAGCTTAAGGGCATATTTAAGGGCAAATTCCGAAGATTAAAGAAGGAAGCACTAAATTATAGCATATATAATTGGCAATTATAGAAAAATAAGTGCAAATTGTACTTTTTATATTTAATTTTTAATAATTTAGCTTAAAGAGCAGAAATTATAAAAGAGTTATATAATAAAACTAGTTATTTTAGCCGGGAAATCACTTTTGCAAAAGTAGCAAGCAAATATTACTAAGAGGGTTTTTATAATAATATTTGCAAGTATTGCAACTCTTGTAAAGTGTGCTAATATAAGCACAAGCAATAACAAGAAGAAGCTTTATTTCTTATAAAGGCTGCCCCTCTCTTTTATTATATTAGTATAGACGTTATAAAGTTGCCCGGATGCAAAAGCTATAATTATCTAATAATAGCTAAAGATAACTTCTTTAGATAGCTAAAGGCTAAACTTATAAAGAACCCTATTAGCAAGAAGATTGCTAAGTTTATTTAAACTAATGTAATTTATTAGTATAATTTATTTAAAAAACTTAAAGTTAATAGTAGTGCTAAATTTAAAGGTATTATAATTAAGGAGCTTTAAAAGCTAAGGATTTGTAAGATTATAATCTTTATATATAATGCAAAGGCTAATAGAATAGTAAAGCGTGGATATTAGCTAATTATATTAGCTTTAATTGCTTTAAGTATAAGAGAAAAGAAACTATAAGTGGACTTTTTACTTTAAGTGCTTTTTGTAGACAAAACTACTATATATAAGCTTATAAGCTTTACTCCCTTTTATATGGTTTATAGTAAAGAAGTAGTGCTCCTAGTAAAAACTTATTACTTTATATAAAGAACTTTTAAATAAAATAAAGTTTATAATTAATTAACTTTATTATAGCTTTATATATAATAACTTCAAATGCGTAATAAAAATGTTAAAGGGTCTAAGCTATAAAAGGCTTAATAATATGTTAAAGGCAAAGTTAACTTTAATACTAAACACTAAATTTGTAAAAAAACCGATTTAAGCAAAAGATTTTATTCTAGTATATAATATTAAAAATATTAATTAAAGCAAGTCTAAAGACATTAAGCTTTTATACTAATAGCTAAGACTATATAAAGTTAAGGAGGCAAATTAGCTAAAAGGAACTTATAAACTAGAAAAATTAGATAAAACTCTCTTATATTATATATATACAAGAAACTAACTAAAGCAATTTGTTAAAAGAGATTAATACTAGTATTCTTATAAAGATAAAGTTTTAAAGCTTGCTTTTAAAAAAGTCGAATTCCCGACTAATACAAAACTAGAAAAGGAAGCTATTATAGAGTTTTATGCTAAAATAACTTAAGAAATCGAAAAAGACACTAAAATTGTAATATAAGTTTTAAAACTCCTAAAATCCGAGAAAAGGAAGTATATTTGCTTTAATAATAACTAGAAAGAAGCTAGATTAGCAAGTAAAGATAAGGACTAGGAGTAAAAGCTATTATTAACTATAAATATATAGCTACTAATACTTTAATTTTAATCCTTATATACCTTAAAACACAAAAATAACTTAAAAAGGATTATAAAACCTAAAACTAGACTTTACTTAAGCTAAAACTTGATTAATAACTACAATTTGCAAATGCAATTAATTAGTAAAAGCTAATTTAAGCTGCAAATAGTGCTAGAGTTTTGCCAAAAGCATTTATTATAAGATAACAATAAAGCTAAAAGACTAATAACAACAAAAACGCCAAATAAAGCTTTTTATTTAAAAAAACCCCCCGGTATTTCTTTCTTATTTTAGCTTTTAGTTGCTTCTTGATTTTACTTTTAATTATTAGAGTATTCTTACTTATTTTCCTTTATTATATATAAAGTCTCCCTTATTATATAAGAAGTTCTTTATATTATATATGAAATTTTTATTACTTTTAACTTATACTTGCATTTCCTTTTACTAAAAACCTTTATTTACTTTACTTTTACTTGCTTGGGACAAGTAATAAATATAAAAAGGACAAGGTTAACTTATACTTGCTTTTATACTCTTTTACCTTTAAAAACTTTTAATTTATTCCTTTGATTTAGTCGAGTTTTTAAAGCTATATATATTTGACTTAAAATTTTTATTTCTTAGCATAACAGTTGCTTTTTCTCTTTAAATAAACATGTTATAAAAGACTTTTTTGCATATAATACTAACTTACTTTTACTTTTATATAATAAAGGACTTGCACTTTAAAGAAGAGACTTTCTCTTTAGTTTTTCTTCTTATTTTATATATTTAAAAGCTTGCATTATCTAAAATATAGCTTCTAGTTATAAACTAGTTAATTTTTAAGTATAGCAAACATTTACTCTTACTAAAACTTATATAACTTTACATTTATGCTTTATAACTTTATAACTTACTTACATATCTTATATTATATAATAATATCAAATCTATTACAAAATGCAAGAAAATAATGCTAAAATGTCAAATAGAGAGTTTACCTTTACCGAATAAATTAAAGAAGAAAAACTTTTAATTACTTGCTATAAACTTGTATGCTATAAACTAAAAAAGCTGCAAATTGCTAATATTAAAGTTATAAGCTTAGCTTAAGCCTTAAATATTATTAAGGACCTTTTAGATAAAGAGAAAGCTATTACGATTATAACATTTAATACTAGATTGCTATAAGCTAAAAGAAAAGTGGAAGATGTGATTTTAAGCTAAAAAGATATAGTTTAAGATAGAAAAGCCTTTAAATTAAAGGGAGACACTTTAATAGTGTATAACATTTAAAATAAGGCTTTTTTAAAGGCTATAAAAGATGTAAAGAAAGCTAAAGCTATCTCTTGCAAAGCTTTAGTTAAACTAATTAAGACTTTAAACAAGAAAAGCTTATAAGCTTAAGCGTTTAGCTAATATATTTAGCAAGAATACTCTTAATATAGCAAGAATATATATAGCTAATTAAGTAAGTTATTTAAATCGAAAATCGCTTTATAAAAAGCTATTAAGTTAATTAATATAATAACTTTAAAGTGTGCTCGAGAAGCTTTAGTTTACACTTAATTAGCACTTTTTACTAGCGATATTAAAGCTATGCTAAAACATATAAAGGCTTTAGCAAAGAATTAATAGCTAAAAATTGATAAACTATAAGCCTTTAAGCTTAGCTAGCTAAGTTTTACTTTTAAAGAATCGGGAGTCCTAATTAAAGGGACTTATGCCGATAAACTATTTCTTGCATTTATAAACGAGCTTGCAAACTAGGAAGCAGTTATTATTAATGCCCCGAAAGCCTTTACACTTAAATAAGCTATAAAGTAAGAGCTAATTATCGATCTAGTAGCTAAATAACTTATTAAAGAATAATAAGAGCTAAAGTATAATAAAGTAATAAAGTTTATAAGTATTTTTAATAAAGATATAAGACTTAATATAAGTGAAGAGGAAGTTAATTTTAATTAGTTCTTATATAATAAACTTGATATTGCTACTAATCTCTTAAACCTTAAAACAATTGCAACTTTAATATTAAAATTAGCAAATAATATAAGAACTAGCAATGCTAAAGACCCCCTAGTAGCTAATACTTTTGCGCTTATATAAATTAAAGCTCTAAAACTTTTATAAGCTAAAAGAGTAGCTATAAAGCTTAAAATATACTTAGATTTTGGTTTTAATAATAAAGACTTGTCCTCCCTTAGCAAGAAGGTTAAAACTAAGAGCTAAGGCAAGAAAAGAGCCGCTTTTAAAGAAAAGAAACTTGAATTTGCTAAACTAGTTAAAATTAGAGAATGCTTTTATAATATAAGTAATTTATAGAAGGGAGATATAGCTTTATAAGATACTTTAGACTTTATAAGCTAATTGTCTATTTTAGAAGAAATTGCAATTAGATAATATTATAAGCTTAGATATTATAAGACCCCTTATTTAAAGCATTTTAAAGCCCTTGCAAAGCTCTTTTTTATTTGATTTGTAAAAGATGCTAATACTATAATAGACAAGCTAGCAGCTATTTATAAGCTTACTAAGCTTAGAATTAGCTTTTAACTTAGATAAATTTATCTAAAAACATGTTACTTTTTCTTAAATATAGCTAAAATCACTTATTATATCAATTGACACCTTATTAAAAGTCGATTTTAGCCCCGAAAACGGATAATAAGCCTTATACTTGCTTAAGCTATTAATATGCTTAATACTAGTATATAAGTGATAAAATAGCACTTTATATAAATAAAAAAGGGTAAAATCTTAAACTTGTTAATTAACAAAATCGAGATATTATAGTTTTATATCTGTTATAATACTAAGAGACTAAATAGTGTTATGCCGAATAAATACTTTCCTTTAGCTATATAGCTACTTTGCGCAAATCCTCTAATATAGCTCTAATTCTATTAAATGCTACTTAAGAACCTTATATTCTTAGTTGCTTACTTTTAACTTATCTAGTATTATAATAATAATTTTGTTAATTCTTAGTTTTATAAAGGAGATACTAAGAAACTTAAAGCTATTACCTCTTTTTGCTTTAAAACCCTTCTTTTTAATAAAGATAAAGAAGTAAGTTATATAGCCTTTAAGGAACTTGCTACTTTTAATGCATTTGCTATATAAGCTTTTAAGGACTTAAAGTATATCGATTTATTAGTAACTAGTAATAAGGGTATAGCTTTATAAAAGTTTATAAGAAAGAGGAGTAATTAAGTTGCTATAATAACTTTTAAAGTATATAATATACACATTTATTATTTTAGAACTTCGGTCTTTTATTGTTTTATTAAAAAGGAAAAGCTCTTTAAACCCCGGATATCACTTCTTATTGCTTTAGTTTCTGTTAAATCTAATAATATATGCGAAACTAGAGTCTTATATAATATAATTAAAATCTCTTATAACAATTAACAAGTTCTTGCAATTAGTCGATTTAAGGATATATTTGAGGATAAGTCTTTTGTTAATAATATCTAATTAGAAGGTATAAGAGCTTTATATAATATAATTTAATGCTTAAAATGCTTAAAATACTTAGTAATATATATAAAGATAAAGAAATAGCTAACATATAATAACACGTAAGCTAATAAGGTAATATATCTTGCTTAATAAAGGGAAGCTATAAAGCAAGTCAAAATTGTATTTAAGTACTTGCAAGAGGATGAAATAGCCATGTTTTTAAGTAATAAGTTATACTTTAAGTATAAGATAAAAGGATTAGTATTCCTTGCTAAGGATAATAAGGAGTATATAGTTATTTCTAATAATAAGGAGGAAGAATAGACTATTTTTAGGGCTTATCTTGTTTTTTATTGCTCGGGACAAGTAATAAATATAAGAGGGACAAGTGTAATAGGGTGCTAAGGGGATTATTGATTTTTGTCGATTTTAGAGGGTTTTTAGAGGTTCTTAGTTAGTGCTACATGTAACTAAAATAAGGGGTATAATTGCTATTTTCTATAGCTATATACACTTTACTTTATACTTAATTTATACTTACTTTTGCACCTAATAATTGTATATAGTTATTACTAGTTTTACAATTCCGTTTTTTGTTTCTTGATTTACACGTGCATGCTTTAGTTCTTTCTTTTATTGTTGCTTTAGTTTTATATATTGTAGGGGGGCGAACCTCAGCTAGAAGAAAAGGCCCTACAAGAACGTCTCTCGGATACTAAGCAAGTAACAAGTAAACGCGTATGTAGATATAAAGCAATAACAAAAGAAAGGACTAAAGCATGCAAGAACCAAGTGTAATTATAAAAGCAATACGCAAAACAAGCGACAAATAAACGATTATTAAGTGAGGTGTGTACATGTATGGATAATTGGGAGTAAAAGTGATATGTAAGAATAAATGTAATATCTCTAGCTAAGTACAAAAACCTAGAATATATATATCCCTTTTGCAGTCACGTGCAACGCTAGACTAAACCCTCCAAAATCGGTAGAATGTAGCAGTCTCCTTAGCGCCCCGCCACAATATGCGTTCTGCTTGTTGTTTTATTGCTTGGTTTCTTGGTATTATTCCTGTAGGGTTTCTTTTAGCTAAGGTCCGCCCCCTTACAATATCCTTTATAAGGAGATATTATAAGAAAATGAGGAATACTTCTAGCAAACTAAATGCTATGCTTTTAGTTATATGAGCAATAACTACGAAAAACTCTATTAAGACCTTTATAATATACAAGAGCTATTTTAAAGGAGAGACTGGCTATTATATATTTAAGGAAATAACTAAAGGGAGCACTAGCTAATCTATTATATAAACTAGCTACTATAAGACTAGCAAGAACTTATAAGATCGATCTTATAAATCTTAGCTCTACCTTTAAGGTCTTAGGACTTATTACTAAGAGCTTAACTCTAGGAACTTAGATTATCCTTAAAGCTACTCTTAATCAGCGTGTCAAAAAAAATAATTAAGGTAATTAGTTACAATTAATTAGTAATTAATTATATTTAATTATAATTTAATTCGTGTTTTTAGAAGAAAAATTAATTCTAATTAATTACCAATTAATTAGTACTCACATGATGTATTTGCTTTAAAAACACGCTTTTTTATAGTTATAAAGTCTCTTAAAAGCTTCTCTCTTATCTTCTTACTTTACTTATACTTATATACTCTTCCCTTTTTTTAAACTAATCTTATGTCCCTTTCTTCTCATATATTATTTACGCACGTGTTGCGTCTCACGTGACTTACTAATTAATCATAATTAATTTAATTAAGTAATTAATAATTTTAATTATAATTTAATTAGTCTATTTTTTTACTTAATTTAATTTAATTAGCGGCTAATAATTAAATTAAATTAAATTATTTGAACTACTGCTCCTAATTTAATAAGATCCGAGAACAAATATAGGTGGTTTTAAAACCTAATCTCACACTAGCTAGCAGCTTATTAAAATATTAGACCTCGAGGGCCCTAGTAAACATTAGGAAAAAAAACGTGCTAATAACCTGCTAATGGTGCTAACAATGTGCTAACAGTGCTAACGAGCCTAACAACAGTAGTCTGTGTTTTTAGAGTATTTTACTAGTAAACAAAATCTTGAAAATCGTAAATTTTTAAAAGTTATTTAATAGAAAGCTTCTTTGCCTTCTTTAGCGATTATTTACTAAATTCTATATTCTAGTTATTCTTAATTGTGTCACAACTTTGAAGTTATCGCGATAACTTTGGGTTTTCCAAGCTTGAAGGCGGGGTCGCGAAGCCTGGAAATCGCTTAAAACTGGCCTAAACGCACAGACTACTGTCGTTAGGCTCGTAACAACGTGCTAATAGTGCCATTTTTGCATGTCTAAAAATTTGGCACTAAATTTTCGATATAAAGTGCTAATTAATTACTATTAGCACTAATTAAGCTATATGCACAAATAGTAATTATTGTGCTAATGCCGATTATTGTGCTAATGCTAATTATTACAAATTTTAATTTAGTTATATCTTTTACAAAAGCTTATATAAAAATAATTTAGAAAACTGTTTTAATATTATAAAAATAACTTTATATAAGCTGCCTTACTAAAATGCCTTGCCAAAACTCCTTGCCAAAACTCCTTGCCAAAACTCTATACAAAAGTGGCCCCGAAACCTAAGCTGCCCTCCAAATGCCCTGCCAAAACGCCTTACAAAAGTGGCCCCGAAACCCAAGCTGCCCTCTAAAATGCCCTGCTAAAACTCACTGCTAAAACGCTTTACAAAAGTGGCCCCGAAAACTAAGCTACCCTTTAAAATGCTTTGCCAAAACTCACTACTAAAACGCCTTATAAAAGTAGCCTCGAAACTTAAGCTGCCCTCTAAAATGCCTTGCTAAAACTCCTTATAAAAGTGGCCCCGAAACCTAAGCTACCCTCGAAAATGCTTTATTAAAACTCTTTAAGATATTAGATAAAGAGATATTAGACAAAGAGAAGTTAGACAAAGAAATGTTAAATAAAGAGAAGTTAAATAGTAAAAAGTTAAATAATAAAAAGTTAAATAGTAAAAGGTTAAATAAAGAGAAGTTAAATAAAGAGAAAGAAAAGAAGAAAGGAGGAAAAGAGAAAAGGAGGAAATTATAAAAAAAAACTTTAATTTTGCTAATAAAGAAAGGTAAGTAGCTATTATAATGCTACTTGTATGCACTTTTAAGGCCCTTTAAAAGTGTATATAAGCAGCTAAGCTTTAATTTTGCTAGTAAAGAAGGGTAAGAAGCTATTATAATATAAATAAAAGCGCTACTTTTTACTTGTGCCGCTTATCCCTTTGTTTTACTAGATAAAAGTGTTAATTGTTTAATTAATTAATTAATTAAGTGCTAAATTAATTGATTAACTGCTATAAGGGTAGCTATTATAAGGGTAACTACTATGGGGGTAACTATTATAAGGGTGACTGCTATAGGCGTGATTACTATAAGGGTAACTATTATAGGGGTAACTACTATAGGG
>Ga0302221_10002053_pt1 | contig 12718 bp, 9 predicted proteins | sample II_Palsa_E2_1_FD_193517 | JGI IMG/M metagenome (GOLD analysis project Ga0302221, IMG submission 193517) | Peat permafrost microbial communities from Stordalen Mire near Abisko, Sweden - II_Palsa_E2_1 | ecosystem: Environmental > Terrestrial > Soil > Palsa > Peat permafrost | place: Sweden... | reverse complement strand
TTTAAAATATTTAATTTATATTTATTAAAAAATAAAAATAAAAAAATTAAAAAAAATTTATTAAATTAAAAAATATTAAATTATTATTAAAAAAATATATAATTTTAATAAAAAAATAAATTAAATTATAAATTTAAAATAAAATAATAATTAAAAATTTATTTTAATTTTAATTATTAATTATTAATTTTAATTTTATTAATTTATAAAAATAAATTTAATAATTTAATAAATATTTAAATTAATAAAATTTTTTTAATTTTTTAATTTTTTTTATAATATTAAATATTAAATAATTAAATAATATAATTAAATTAATATAATTTTAAAAAATATTTAAATAATATATTAAATTAATATAAATAATTATAAAAAATTTTTTTATTATAAATAATTATTTTTATTATATTAAAGACACGTAAAGTATTTATTAAAGTAAAATTATTACTAAAATTATTTATAAAGTATTTAATTAAAGCTTTAATTAAAAAAATAATCGTTTTAAGAATTATAAATATAAGTACTTCTGGTTATATAATTAGACTATTATAATACTTTAAATAAAAAAACTAGACTATAAGATCTCACGATTATATCTCATTGTATCTAGGTTCCGTAGCTTAAATTATTCGGATGGGTGATTATTTAATAAATTATTTTTAAAGTTCGGGCTGTTCTATAAAAATCGCGTGTTTTGATGTGGGGCGTGTTTTGATGTGGGATCTCGGTTATTCGTGACACGCCAGTGATCGTTTGCTTATTCTCTGGTGTTCGTACACCTTGTATTTAGTGTTAGGTAGTTTCTCAGCCTCGCCGATGGTAAGTTTTATCTGAATCCATGTTCAACTTTTGGAAAGTTTAACTTCTTCATCGTCTATACCGCTGTCGAGAGTCCAAGACTTGACTTCGCTGATCGCCGAACCCGACGGAGCAAAAGTGTCAATGATCTTTGAAAGTCAGTTAGATCCTTGAGAAATTGTTAGAGTATATCTTCTGAGCTGACCAGTGTTTCTTATGATTTGAACTGAGTGGATTAGACATATCTATGAGAAAATAATGGCCTTTGTCAAGATTGCGCTGAGTCAGGGCAATTGACAATAGAATTATTGTACTTGGATCCACTTCGACAGACGTCCGATGCTAGGGAGAAGGTTCTGCATCCCGCTTCTCATGGACGACGTAACGAACATTTGATAAAGACGCAAATGCAGCTGCTATAAAAGTGGCAAACCTTAATGATAGATAAGGTCCCAATATTGCTGATTGGCAAGAAAGAAGCTGAACGGAGGTTGAACTTGGTAGAGGGTCTACAAAAACCAGTGTTTGGAGCTCACCATTCCAGATAATTTGGCACTATGACTTCTGTACTGCCTCGCAGAGAAAGCTCATGAAGGAATGTTGAAATGTAAGCGTCTGAGCGGGACTTTCCACATAACTTGCAAAATGCCATGATCCCATGGGTTTTGCTCCACATCTGGCCAGGACGAGGCTGTGCCGTTGAAGGAAAACCCCACAGTGAGGGAAGAACAGTAAGCAAAATCTTTTTAACTGTCCGATTTCGTGCACGAAATGGCAGCTGAGCCGAAGTTTTAGGGAGGCTTAGAGCAGATAGTTACTGGTGAGGCTGTAGTGAAGCGAATAGGGGTAAATCCCTCATTGCGCAGCCTCAATACCCCGCACCTTGTGCAGGTCACACCACCAACCAAGTGGTGTGATTGCAGGGGGAGGAGAATATTGAGGACAATATGATCTCTATACCGTAGATTCTACGATGCAAGAATGTCGGATCCGGGGCGAAAAATAACGATACGAGGCTCATTAGCCCAGACACCTCATACCCTTGGCCGCAGACAGATGCTAGCAAGGCTCATTTTGCAGCAATGAAAACCAAACTGACGAAAGAGCCCGGTCTAAATGTCGAGGAACTATACTGTTTGATAATGTCAAAATGCAAGCACTTGCGTTCATGATAAGCTCAAACGGCCAAATAAGCCGGAAGATTTTTGGCTCGTCTCCTGCAGTAAGAAGATAATGCCACTTTAATTTTGGGCATCTGTTGAGTTGGACATCTCGGACATCCAAGCATGAATATTGGTTATGCTCTTGATATGTTCTATCTTCTGGTCGTATCCATCATTCCTAGGGCAAGGTGATTCCTCCCAGTAATGAAATCAGGAGCTGTAAGGTGAGGGTCTTGCGTCGGAATAGGGCATATAACATAGGACTGAGATAGAGGACCAATTGCTGCAAAATTATCGACGAGACACTGAAGGGAGAGTGTGAAAGGATATTGCGTATATATATGGCATAGAAGTCCGCAATCAGTCAATCTATTCAATGACGTTAATACCTGCAGATAAGTCAGTTTTGACCGGTTTGCGACGACAGCGAGCGACTGCCCGTACCTACCTATGCTCCTGTAGGTTATACTTGACAACAAGCTCGTCTAGCCACGCCCGGACAGATTCCGGCATCTGCCTAGCACGGATCTGTCTTGCCTCCCACTCTACCTCCGGCCACAGAGGACTGGGTAGCTTTAGAAATATGTGGTTGGGTTCGCAATGGCGCATAGCTTCATGAATTTCCTTGTCGCCGGAGTCCTTCCAGTCCAAGTAACACAGCTCACACAAATCCACCTCGCTACAAATACAACACTTATACCTATATCCAAAAATGTCCACGTTGGTCGAGTAATTTCTTTTAGCTGCGCACATGTCGCAAAATGATAACTCCCATGAGATTCGCATGTGAAGACTCAGCGGCTTACTCGTTGCCTTCACAGTCGTCTTGGCCGACACCAATTTTGGCTCATCTTCTGAGATCGAGCCCTCATCTTCTGACGTTGAGCTCACATTGCTATCGAATGGTATTTCCTCGTCATCAGGATCACCATACATACATAACCAGCTAAGAGCCCTAGCAGCATCGTCTAGATTGCCAAGAGCCAAGAGAATATTGCCTAAAGTGTCGTCGAATATAAACCCCGCTTGCCGTGATGTGTTGAGCACGCGCCGGAGCACACGGCGATATAGCTGGCCAGCAGCTTCGCTCAGGTGGCGTTGTTGCTCGATACTCTTGCCCAAACAGACCAGGATGCGGGAATATTCGAAGAGGCCGAGCTCTGTATTCTCGGCAAATGATACCAGGGGGTGATCCAGGGCGAGAGCCTGTGATAATGAGAGCTCTTCTATCGTGAGCAAGAAAAGCAAGTTGAACGCGCGGTCATGCATTTGAAAGGACCAGGATCTTGTCACATTGTTCAGGATCCATGTCCGGAGTGGAACTGCCTTTGCCCGTTGGCTAGGCCAACGTGCTAAGGCTTTCGCCAAGTGGAATCGACATCAGCACTGAGTCAAGATGGTCCCGCTTTTTGCCTTGTCAAGACGAATCGCTTTTGTGTAGGCCTCGATCTGAAGACCTGGCTGTTTGAGCTCCATGACGGCTCTGCCGAAAGTGGTGTGCCATTCAGAGAAGACAGGTTGCCTCAGGACAGCATTTGCAAAGTTGTTTCCGCGGCCATCTCCCGAGCCATCCTCGTATTTGAGGTAAAGGTCTAACCACTGAGTAAGACTTCTCGCGTCACCCATTCTGGCGTAATGCGATGCAAGCAAGTCCAATGCAGTGGTATTACCCAACTCTACAGCCTGGCTGTATTTGTCCAGTGCTATATCCCGACTCCCTAAAGCATTATAGATATTAGCCTCCAAGAGCAAGTATTGAGCTAAACAGTCATGAGAGGCCAGTTTGTCGTTACGACACATTTGTGTGGCCCTCTGGGCCCAGGGAAGGGCCTCATTGGGGTCGCTTTGACGCACGTAGAGAGAAGACAGGGCAAAGCTAATGACTGGTTCTTCTGGTTTGACCTGGAATGCAGCAAGGAACCTTGAGATTTTAGAGCTGTCGCCCCAACTAAGCCCAGCCGTAGCATATTCTTTGGTATCTGGGTGCTTCGCCCAAATACGATGTTTCCAGAAGGCAGCTCTAGGTTTCCAGAACTTCCAGGCTGAAAGGAAAGCAGCATGGGGTGTGTTAATAACCCCCCCGTCCTTTAATTGCATAAAATTTGTCAGTTATTATCATATACTGGCATATCTGCCCAATATGTTGGGGTATCTAATGCTCACCGCAATTTTGAAGAAGAACAGTATGGAGCTCATGATCGAGAAATAATCCGCAATCTCCTCTCCAATCTTTGGAAAGGTATCGAAGAAGCCTGTAGCTTCAGCTGTGTTGATGATTATGTCCACAAGTGTCCGAAGCACATTTTCAGGTGAGCTCGCAACATCATCAGCCCATAGTCTATCGCCCTCTTGAGTCATATCGAGGCTCGAGCATCTCTGCAGAATCTTCCTAATCGATGCGTCTAGATCTTGCCTTTTGACCCCCCACTTAATAAACGAAACATGTCTTAGCCATGACTTCGCTATATCCCAGTCTATGAATAAGACGTGAAGCTTTGAGACATAATCACTAAGTTTGTCTTGTGGAGCATGGATCCAATCCACCCGTAGAAGGTGCTCATGCCAGTTATTCACGGCATAATCAAAAAGCCTGCGATGATCCTTTGAACTTTCTTTAACACATACCAGAACATCGAGGCAAGTAGTTGCCAGATGGATATGCGCATCTTGTGGTGAAATCCATAAGTGGGAATTACCACCTAGCCCGCTGAAATACCACTCTTGAAATGTAATGTGCCGTATTCTAACGATTTCGTTACCGATAATGCCTGTTCCGTCGTCGAAATAGATATCATCATCGTCTCCAAGATCCGGAAGCAGAGAAGACGATGGGTTGTCGTAGTTCTGGCCAATCCAATTGCTTCCGATACCTTTGCTATCGGGACTAGCGCCGGGCAACCGAAGACGCTGGAAGCCTCCGACCTCGATGATGGATCCGAATCTCTCGATTTCATCGGAGAAGGCGAAGATCTTGGTTCCCACCTTCCTCTCGATAGCTTCTTGCAGCAGTGAATAGGACAACACTTCAGTGCCAAAGAGCAACCAGATTAAGGTGTTCTGTAGAATTCCGAGTTGTAGCCCACTCACATCCATCGTCAACGAGTGCATGAGGCCGTGGTACATATCATTAAGCGTTTGTGCCGTCTTCATCCGCGCCAAACAAGCTTCAACCTCCACACTCGTTTTCGCGTTGATGAACTCCTTGAGAGTCAGGTCTGCCCAAAGAAACATCCCTTTCGCGTCTGAAGAAATTGCAGTCTGGACCTTTGCACGCAATTGTTTATCCCTGAAGAACTTGACGCGGGTCATTTTCCTCTCAATAAGCATGTTAATGTCGTTCACCGTCTGCCACGAGATCTCGATGGTTGGGACATCCAAAGATGATATGTGCTCGTTCATAATCTGAGTCATATCTGTCTTGACTTCTGGCCTACCCGAACAGAAGAGTCGGATAACTGGTTTAGACTCCCTTGTACAGTAGGCGTAGGCGCTGTCGAGAAATTCGCGACGCTCAGCCGGTTCGCACTCGTCCAATCCATCAACAACGAGAAAGATGCACATTCGCTTGCACAAAGCTTGGGAGCTGGAGAGCAAATTATGCCAAAGCCATGAAATGGTAGGGGCGGAATCCTTGCTGTGGGCCTGCTGACGCTCCCACAATGTTGAAAGCTCTTTCGCGTAGGCATCATCCAGGTGGCCAAGCTGGCCGATCATACTCTTCAGCCCATTTAACAGAGTCTGCTTCTTGTTGGGGGTGCGGCAGAATAAAAACGCAATCAGCGGTGTGGAGGCATCACCGCGACGTGGCTTTCCAAATCGTTCATCGAGAATGTCGATTGCTTTGGCGAGCACGTGTGACTTGCCAGACCCGGCAGCTCCAACGAGGAGCAACAACTTGGTAGTTCCGGACACCCAGCTCTGAAATGATACTTGGTCGGAGATCCACTCGCAAGTCCCTTCAAGACGTCCAGAGCGGAGTAGTTGAATGTCTGTCAAATACTGCGAGTTCGCAGTGAATTCATAAATGAGTTCATGATCTATATTAGGCGTAACCACGTTAGTATCTATTGCTAAATATCGCAGGGTCTCACCTAACTCACAATTGGCATCGGGATAGCTTGGTGCATCGCCAGCTATCTGGGAAGCGGTATCTTGTGTCGCTGCATTGATGCAATGCCGAACGGCGTCCTCAACTATTTTGTATCCCGCATCATTTCTACTTGAAAATCTAGCCATCTCCATGTGATTAGCATCGGGTATAACATCCTTCTCCTCCCTGGTCAACCCCATGTACCCGGAATTGTGATCAACTACCTAAATACAGAATTTGTTAGCTCCAAAACAGATTTTGCGCTGAAGCAGAAGACAGGAACGTACTAAACCAATGCCCTTAATGTTAGTAATGGGTAGCGTCTCTACAAAGGAGAAGACCAGGAATGGACTTTCATCGCAGAGCCTATGGAAATCTTCGGAAATCCTCGGAAGTGTTTCTGAGTCGCTCTTTAGGGAGGAGAGGAGATGAGAATTCGAGCCATGCAGGAAGATACCAACAAGCCTCCGCAATTGCTCGCCAACTTCAGCGTATTGGCCGCTGGCGCCTCGGTGTGGCGTCCCTAGAAATATCACACCCTTCGTCGCAGAGAAGACCTCGTTCACTCGCACAGCGGAGAAGCCGGTCTGAGCTTTCGCCCAATTTAAGCCCTGGCCTTAAGTTAGCAAGCACCTTTGATAGACTAGCCAAGAACCCGAGCGCTACCAGACACATACATCTTTTACAAGGATACCACCAAGGCTGTGGGCGACAAATATGATGGGACGCTATCGGTGTGAGCTCTGTCAGCATATAGCTTCATTTCAGGAATATCGATTAAGCCATGTCAATTCACAGTAATGGAAAATGAGTCGCACCTGGTAGTGATCTCTTCTGGCACGATGGACGGCCTGAATGAGTGACCGACTCTGCTGATAGATGGTTCCTTTGCCAACTCGGGAAAAAAGTTTCACGACGTCCGCATCGTAACCGTACGTGAATATCCGAGCTTGAGGGAAAGCTTCGCCGAGCAATTGTTTCGGCCAGAGTACCCCCTTCTTCTCCCATGTCCGATAGGCATCTCCCATCAGACCATGGACAAAGAAGATGCTGTAATGAGCAAGATACCATCGCGACGATAACGGAAGTTCTTACTCTATTTTTGGGTTTGGCCCTCCGGAACAAAGCTCAATCGTTCCTAAGGTTGCCGGCGTCGTCGCCGTTGAGGCTTCTGTCAGAGTGGCCGTCGAGGATGGCACCGGCGCTCGAGCAGATAGCAGGGCTTGTCGTGGAAGTAGAGGTGCGGTGACGCTGGTACTAGCGGTGACAACGGCATTGGTGGGTCGTATTTGTGTCGCAGAGGATCCGGAACTTGATTCTCGTACAGGCAGGATCCGAGGACGGAATAGGTGGGTTAGCCCTGAGAAGTGGTGCCGAAGTTGTTGTCGCCCATGGGTCGGCGAATCTCTGTCCTGGAGATGGCGGTACTCGTATCAGCGCCCATCGAATTAACCATGATTGAGGAGGTGTGGAGGTTGGAAGTCGGAGCGCGGCTTACCCGAACCATCTTGGCTGCTTCAACGGACTGCTCTGATCAGCTTGGAAGGAGAAGGATGATTGTGGCATATGTAATTGACGACTCGTAAGTCAGAACGTTTGTCGTGTTTGTCGCAAGTCAATTTGCGAGAGCCAAATAATGTTTTGAGATGCCTGTGTCGTATTTCCTGGTGGGCCCTCTACTACATCTGCTTGGACTGCGCAGCCTTATTGTCTCTCAGCAGCCGCAGAAGACAGCGCCTAAGAATAGAGAGGCTCTATCCATCGAGCACGTGGACAGGTTTATCCCGCAGCTGGCGCATGTTACTGAAGTCTGATTGGAGCGATCTGCAGCAGGTGTGTGCCCCACAGCCCGCCGCCACTTTGCGCAGTATCCCTTGCTGTAAGTACAGAAAGCGCTTAGACTAGCTAGTCTTAAAGCACTTACTACTTTATTCGCTATGCCCTTATTAACGTGAATAAGCTCTAAGTCTTAGATAATAATATACTACAAGTAGATTAAACAAGATCTTGATTTATCGCGATTATTTTTTTAATGTTTATTATATAATCGCGAGTAATATATAATTTTTATTATTAATTAATATATATTTTAATATTAATAAATAAATTAATAAAATATATTTTTATATATTTTTATATATTTTATATTTATTTATATTATATTATAATATTAAATATATTTAATAAATATATTAATAAATTATTAATTTTTATTATTATTATTATAAAAAATTAAATATTATATTTAATAAAATTTAAAAAAAAAACTTAATAATATAATTAATATTTTTATTATTTAAAATAAAAATATATTTTTAAATTAATTATTAATATAATAATTAAAAAAAATATAATATAATTATATTTTTATTAAAGTTTTTTTATTTTAATAATAAAAAAAATTATTATATAAATAATAATTTTAATTTTTAATATTTAAATTTTTTTTTAAAAAAAATATTAAATTTAATATTTATAATTAAAATATAAATAATAAAATTAAAAATTTAGTTTTAAATATTTAATATAATTTTATATATTATATAATATTTTTTTTTATAATTAATTAGATTTTAAATCTTTACATTAGCTTATTTCTCCTTCTGCACGTGAGCTGGAGATCTCTGCCTGAGGATCTTTCCACGTCGCCGGCCATTAGCATTGTTTCTGCTGTATCGCGTGCGAGAGCTGAACTTCTGCCTGATGATCCCTCTTGGCCTTTGTGGAACATTCTAGCAATCTGACTCTGAATTGCATCCTCCATGTTGTGTTTTCCTCCGATACTAGTTCTACTCCTCCTAACTCGTAACCGTGCTGTTCTGTCTACTCTGGGTATTTCTCCCTTGATCACTACAACCCAGTCGGCTCAGGGCATATATTGCCGAGAGAATTATTGCGATGGCGACCGACAGCAGCTCAAATGCTTCTAAGCAGGTTAATGCGAAAGACTTGGGGTATTCGGAGTTGACTCTTAAGCATCAGCCCAAACAAACATCCTCTGAACAGCAAGCTGTATCGGAAGATGGTCGGCTTCGAGAACTAAACGCAGCAATCCGCCGAGGGAATTTGCAGATTGTCAAGAACATCATAAAGTCGGGTATCGATATCAACCGCCCAGTCGAAATGCCGAAAGATAGAATTCATGGTTCCATTTCGAGGTTCAAGTTAGAAGTGGAAACTTTAGAAAGCTTTCCCAAGTCAGAATCCGAAAACTTGGAAGGCTTTCCTATTTTTCATGCAGCAGAATGCGGGAAGGAAATGACACAACTACTGCTTGAAGTCGGTGCAAATGTTAATTATGAATCCATACCACACTGTACACCCCTTCTCGGGGCTGCATCCCGAGGAGATTTCGAAACTGTGGAGTTACTTGTTGCTGCAGGTGCGAACGTCAACGCAGAGCCTGGTGCTAGATGGCCCCCTCTGGGAAGAGCACTCGAATCAACAAGGGAACCTTATCAGAAATCAAAACTGTTATTGGAGAGAGCAGCGAACGCAAACAATGGGGGTTCCTAACACACCCTGATACATGCGATGTGCTGCTGCCAGTCTGTCTCACAGAGTTGTATCGATCTTCCTCTAAAGCATGGCGCGGATGTCAATGGCCTTGGTACGGACAAATGGGAGACACCGCTGTGCAAGTTGGGAACATACACAATGTCCGGTGGTTCTTAGAGAGAGGTGCCGCTGTCAATGGGAAACGTGGAAGTGGTCCGCCACTCTTCACGTCGTTTAATCGAGGAAGATCCAAGGTTGCGTTGATGCTTATTGAGAATGGAGCAAACTTTACTGCAGCCTTTGATTACTGGCAGACTTTTCACCACCTGCGCAAAACAGAAAATCCTTTCCCACGGCTCTGGGATCATTTCGTTACGAATATAGAATACGACACGCCGGGCGAGCTTGTGTCAGATCTGATGACAGGAAAGGCTCTTGGGCTTGTTCGAAAATTGCGGTTCGACTGGGAAATCCCAGAAGCGCTGAAAAGCGAACCGGATCCCACGTGGAACGGAGATAGTCTTGAAAGGGGCAATTTTGTCAACCGCTTACAGAATCAATTTGTGCTAGTTGGAGAGCAGATGTTGAATTCGACGGAATTACATATTCATGGCACACAATGCTTATCTTACGTGCTGGAATGCTGGGGAGAAAAAGGCAAATCAATTTTACGATATATCGCGCCAGCTTAGGTAAACTCGCCAACAATTAACCACCGGTAAGATTCTGCTTGATGCGCAAAGGATTTCGGACTGCTCTACTAACAATATATTGCAGATAACGTCTTCAAACTCCGCGATGTTCCTCCAAGTAGCCGCCAGCCGTATACTGTTCATTTCCATAACAATAAACTCGAGCTCCATATAGAGACTGGTATTGTTGACGATAATCTGAAAATTATTCTCGAGCTTATGGCTTTCATGTGCAAGGCCTTTCGGGCTCCAACGACATCCGGTCCTTTCGTCATTACATCTGTTCGGGCTCGACTAGAAGCAGAAACCTTTAAATCAGATTCCGAAAAAATTGTGGATTACGGTTTGACCCTTAATTTCATAGTCTATGAGGATCTACTTCCAGAGCTTGGACATAATTGCTGGCAGCAACTTTTGGATCTAGGGGTCGTAGCGAATAGCCAGAAGTATGACCTTCCAAATAAGATCTCTGGCAAGGGCTTAGAAGTATCCTTCGATTTATTGGTTGCACTCTTATCTGTTGAGTATCCCTTCTTGGTTGGAGATACTATCGTGCTTCTCGAGTACCGAATAGCCCTTATACCAACACTCGTTCACGAGAACTTTGTCCAATACCACTTGGAGATTAGTGACTCGGGTCAAATAAATCCCCATCTCCTGGACTTTAAACATGCAGCTACCGTTACCGAGATTGCTACTCTCCGGGAACGACGTTGTTTCCTGGGTTGGTGTGAAGAAGCTTAGATCTGTTTAGGAACTGCTCCGATTTACTCGCCAAGTGGCGTTTTGATCAATAAATCGATTTATTAGCTAATAAATTAGATTTAGTCAATATAGCAAGATATTTATTAAAGATATAATTTTTAATTACTTTATCTTAATCATTATTTTTTTATTCACGTAAAAATATTATATAATTTTATAATATTATTAAAATATAAAAATCTTTATTATTATTATTATTTACTATATTAAAAAATTAAAAAAATAATATAAAATAAACTTTATTCTTAATACTTTCTATTATATTAAAAAATTAAAAAACGTAAAAATAATAAAATAAACTTTATTCTTAATATTTTCTATTATATTAAAAAATTAAAAATTATAAAAATAATAAAATAAACTTTATTTTTATTATTTCTTATTTTTTTTTTTAATACTTTAAGACTTTAATAAAAGACTCTTATTTTTTTATTCTTTTCTTTATTCTTTTATTTCTTATTATTAATATTAAAGTAATTATACTAATATCTTTATCGCTTTTTTTTTTTTTATAAACTTAAATATATCTTTATTTTTTTTTTAAATAATAATTTTAATTTCTTTAATAAATTATTTATTTAAATTATCTTAAATTATTATTATAATTATTATATTAAGTTTATATTTTATAATTTAAATATTCTTTTATACTTATATAATAATAATATTTTTTTTTATTAAATTATAATTAATTTATAATTATTAATTAAGATTATAATATAAAAAAATATTAATTTTTTTATTTTAAAAAAAATAATCTTAAAGATATTAAAAATAATATTATTTAAGATTACTTTAAAAATAAATCTTTAATAAAGATTCTTTAAAAAACTATAAATATATAAAAAAATATAAATATTATATATAAATTTAATAATATAATAAAAGAAATAATTATCTTTAATCAATAAATAATTTTTAAATAAAATAATAAAAATAATAAATTAATTAATAATAAAAATAATCTTTAATTTTTTTTTATAATTATTTTTTTAATAATCTTAATATTATTTTTAATAATCCGGTAATTTAATTCTAAAAGCTTTAAAAATAAAAATATTTTATTTTTATTATTTAAATTCTTTTTTTTTCTTTTATTCTTTTTTATTAAAATTAATAATTTTATTTTTATTATTTATAATCTTTAATAAAAATCTTTAAGTCTTATAATTAAATTAAACTTCGTTAAATATTATTTTAAAGAATAAATAAAAAAGTATAATTATATTTATAATTTCTTTAATTATAAACAAATAATACTTTTATTATTTATATTTTATTTTATTTAAAATAATAATAAAATATTATTTAAAAATAAAATTAAATTATTTTATAAATTTTTAAATTTAAAGATAATATAAATATCTTTAAATAATTTTAATATTTAAATTATTATAAAAATTTTAAAATTTAATTTTAAATTTAATCTTGTTATTATAATAATTATAAAAAATTAATAAAAAATAAATTTAAACTAAAAAAAAAAAAATTATTTATATTTTATATATATTTTTTTTTATTACTTTTTAATTATTTTTTAAATATATTTATAATTATAATTATTTCTTTATTAAAAAAAATATTAAATTATTTTTTTTTTAAAAAAAAATATAATATATATAATTAATATAAATATTATTATTATTTATATTAAATTAAAAATTTATAAAATTAATTATAATTTAATAATTAAAATTTTTAAAAATTATAAA
>Ga0302221_10002051_pt1 | contig 12725 bp, 11 predicted proteins | sample II_Palsa_E2_1_FD_193517 | JGI IMG/M metagenome (GOLD analysis project Ga0302221, IMG submission 193517) | Peat permafrost microbial communities from Stordalen Mire near Abisko, Sweden - II_Palsa_E2_1 | ecosystem: Environmental > Terrestrial > Soil > Palsa > Peat permafrost | place: Sweden... | reverse complement strand
AACAGCCACTCCTATTAAAAGGCCTCCGCGATGAAAACCTTTCTGTATTTTGCGTTGTTTATGTTTCTCGCGCTGATCGCGATTGTTATCGGCGTGATTATCGGCGACTACGGCTCCTGGTATTTTGCCTGGCTGGTCGGCACCGCCATGATCGTCCTGATTGCCGTCGCCGGCGGTACGCTGTTCGATGCGCAGGAAGACGAGCGTAAGGCTCAACAGCAGATTTAAGCTTGGGTTGAAGTGTTGACGAAAGCCGGAGGCAGCGCTGCCTCCGGCTTTCTTTTTTGGGCTTGTTCTACTTGCTATACCGCACATCGGCGACGGTTGAACCGCTTATGCACGCAGCCTCATCTCAACTATGCTGCCTTATGCAGCGCATTGCCGGCGCGTTCCAGTTCAGCCGCAAATTCGCCGATGATCTTGCCGATTTCCGCCGACGATTCGAGCGGCGACAAATGCCCGGTCCCAGGCAGCACCTGCATCACCGCATGCGCAATGCGGCTCAGCAATTCCGCTTCGAGCGTGGCGACGCTGTTCGGTCCACAACTCCAGAGTGGCGAATTGCTCAGGCTGCTGCCCGACTACCAAACCACCGAGCTCACCATTCAGGCGGTGTATCCGACCGCACGTTATGTGCCGCTGAAAGTACGCCGGTTTATCGATTACCTGGCGCAAGCGTGGAGTGACCAGCCCGCCTGGGATCACCCCACGGCATCAAACGCATCCTGCAACGCCCGATAAGGCCCATCGACCCCGAGCAGCGCATCATCGGCGTCGAGTCGTGCCTAGCTGCAGGCTCTCGCATACGGTGACGCAACGCATTCGCCCGGATCCTCGGCAAGTGTCATTCATATTCGGGATGCCTACCCCGTTCTGCCGGGAGGGTTCAATCCACTCTGAAAAACGATCAAAACTTCGCTTGGTCTTATATTTTTTATTTTTTTCTTCGATTAAAAAATTTGATTTACCGTTAAGCACATCGTCGGAATTTTTTACAAGCGTGTAGATAAAGTGAAACAGTTATCGAGTAACTCTTCTTATATTGAAGGAGTAACGATATGCAGTTTGACGAATTATTTTTACGTTCTCTTGCCGCGCAAGGCATTCGTAATTGTTTTGGTATCGTCGGCGGCGAAGCCGAGGTATTGCAATTCGATGAAGCCACCGGCGTCCGCTTTTATCTAACTCGGCATGAATTTGTGGCAGGCATCATGGCCGACGTATGCGGTCGGATTTCAGGGCAACCGCAGATGTGCTGGTCGACATTTGGGCCAGGTTTGACCAACATGGCGACCGGCGCCAGTTCAGGCATGCTGGACAGGTCGCCGATGCTGGTTGCTTCGGCGCAAATACCACGCGCCCAAATCCGATACAACCTTAGTCACCAATGCATAGATAACGTCGCTTTCATGACTCCGATCACCAAAGCGAGTAATCAACTAGAGGCCTGGAGCGATCTCAGGAATATTGTTCCGGAAAGTTTAAAACTGGCAGTCGACGACTTACCAGGTCCAGTCTATCTAAGCGTTCCGCTTGATCTTCTGGGTCAACAAGTGCCGGATAAAGATGCGGAACAGCTGCTTGTATCGCTTTCTCCACCCCGTCGTTCAATGCCGCCACCTCCGCAGGAAACCGATCTTTCAGCAGCAGTTCAAATGATTGCTCAAGCTCGATATCCAATGATCGCTATAGGCAATCAAGTTATACGCGATAACGCGCAAGAAGCGGTAAAACGCTACGCCGAAAGCATGCATATTCCGATAATTTGCTCACTGGCTGCGAAAGGTGCCATACCTGAAGATCACCCGTTATTTCTGACCGCAGCGAATAAATATTTGGACGGTGTGTATAGACGCCCAATTTTGGCGGAGCTCTTCAGCAATGTCGATCTGATGATACTTATCGGTTACGATTTTGGCGAAGACATGAAACCGGTACTTTGGGGCATTGATAAGAAAACCATCGTAGTTAATAGTTTTAATGTCGATATGGGCGAAATTTTCCGGCCCACCCTCCTATGCTTGGGTGACCTTCACGAATCCCTGGGTTATTTACAGAACAAAGGCGTTGGCAAAGCCGGACTTGATACAAAACATCTTGCTCTCAAGGATTTTTTAGATAAGAGAGTCCCTGACAATATCCCAATCGGGAAAACCGATATCGCCAGAGTTATTTCTTCAATCAGCATGGTGCTTGGCTCAGGCGGGATTCTCTGTAGCGACGTTGGTCTACACAAACAATACGCGGGACTTTTGGCGAAAACTTATCGTCCAAACCGTTTTTTATGCTCCAACGTATGCGGCAGTTTTGGGTTTGGCCTACCCGCCGGCATGGCAGCTAAATTGAGCTGCCCAGATGAAAAAGTCGTCGTTATCTGCGGTGATGGCGGCTTTCACTCAACTAGTCAAGACCTAGAAACTGTAGCCAGATATAACATCCCCATCGTTATTGTGGTAATCACGGATTCGGCCTTTGGGCTCATCAAATACTATCAACACCTTAATCACCGCCCTTCGAATTACAACATGACTCACTTTACCCCAGTCGATTTCACCCAGCTCGCGCAGGCGAATGGCATTATTTCCACCCGCGTAGATCATGTAGATGATTTAATGTCCACTCTCAATACAGTATTTGAAACTGGCAGACCACATCTTATCGAGTTACCGGTTCATTACGATTATGACTTGCTAAAGCATGTCGTCTGAGAGGCGATCATCTTAATACCATAATAAACGTTAATATAAATAAATGAAAGATACTCTCGATTCCCGCCTATCCTATTTCATCTCAACGGCGACCGAACACCTTGGCAACAATTTGCTTGGTATCGCATTGACTGACTCATTCTTGAGACAACCTGACTACTCTTCGCGTGGTATAACACAACTCTATTTAGTTGTTCGTGATGAGTCAAAAAACATAATCTTCGTGGCGCGCTATTTACAAGCCGAATTTCCAGAATTAATTTTCAATTACGTCACCTTGACCGAATTAAAAAAATATCCACAACATTGTATTTGGCAATTCAGCACTGCGCCATGGATCTACGGCCAGAATTTCATAGCCGAAGTACTAAACGATATGTGCAGCGACGATGTGGAGGGAGTCAGGCAGGCATTATTCGGCGTGACCCATGCGGCTAGATTGTATTACTTACGTAAATTGCCGGCTAAGACCCACACGTGGGGAGTTCGGCAACTGGGATGGGCCTTGCGCTGTGCTGAAATGGGCATTTGCAATTTGACATTTCAACTTGAAAAAAGTCGCATTGAACCAATGGTAATTCCAGTTGAAATAGAAGAGGATATTAATTGGCTATTTTCATGCAATCGAAATTGGCATGAATTGGAAAATAAACTGTTAAATAAAATAGATAAATTTAGAAATGTAGCTTCTCGTCTAAATAAAATTGCAGTTCATTATGTTAATCGCATTGAAACTATTTATCCACAAATAAAATATAAAAAAATTATAGCAAAGCCTGAAATTCCATCCACACTTGAGTTCGTACTCATCCCCCTTATCGAGGCCTTGAAATCGGCCCTCGGGGAGCAACTCCATGCCGTATATTTACATGGCAGCGCGGCTCGTGGCGATATGCGTCCGGGGTCGGATATCGACAGCATTGCGATTGTAGATCGTGTAGACCAGACTGTTTTGGAAGCCATTCGGGTGATTCAGGAACAAATAAATAACCTGACAATTTCCATCTTTAGTCTAAACGAAATCAACCAATATCCAGCCTTTCGCCAATATGCCTTGATAAATGGTGTAATTAGAATATTTGGCAATATCGCTTTCGATATGAGCAATTCCACAAATAACGATTTATATGGGATTTTAAATAACATATACATAATTAAACAAATTTCTAGAGGATACCTAATTTCCGCTCAATATGGACCGCGAGCTCACTACATGTTAAGTCTGATGATGAAGCTAGCAGATCACGGTTGCCTGAGACCAATGAAAAAACTTGAAATGGGAATCTATGAAAAAAAGAAAGAATCGATAAAAATATATTTTTCCGATCAACCAGAATTTTCCACGATACTCGATTACGTATCGAACCTATCTGATAACGAGAAAGAAATACAGAAATATTTGCTGCAAGGAGATTCAAGTAAAATTGAATATAAATTCAAAAATTTACTTAATTTTTCCAACATTTTTATCAATCGACTTGACAAATTTAAATCAAAAAACTTGCTATAGATTCAATCTTTTATATATATATTAAAAAAATATATCTTTCACGTAAGCCAGGAAATTACCATGACATCGCCTATATTAAAATTATCATTATCCGATTACTTTGATATCGATCATGATCAAGATTTAACAATCCTAAAACCACTGAGAAAAATTAAAAACATATGTATATTAGATGAAGGATTATTTCAAACAGCTATCTGTCGTAGCCAAATATCCCAAATCGATAGCGAACGGTTAAATCTGCAATATAGGGGACGGGCAATAACCGATTTGGCTGAGCACTGGGGAGTGCTTGACGTCGCGTATTTACTGCTTACCGGAAAATATGATAATTCGGGACAATTTTCTTTTCGAAGATCCGTAAGTACAGCCCAGGCAGGTCTCGATGATTTATCTGAGCAGTTAGCGATCCTCGCACCTAGATTATTACCCACAGACTATCTCTCGGCGGCAGTCCTACTCTCACGCGACAATTTTTCCAGGTCTGCTTGCTTGGTTGATGACCGGCTTGGCGTTACCGCATATATGTTCGCCGTAATGGCAGTTGCAATCGCTACCTATGCTCGAAACCATGTACCGGACACCTTCACCCAACCATTTTATGGCCGCGATAACACCTTCCTTGCGGCATTTATGGCAGCTGCGCTGGGTACCCAAACTGATGCAGGGGCTCTAGCACTACTTAACAAATTTCTAATACTGCACGCCGAACACGGTCTAAATTGCTCGACCGCGACAGTGCGCGCGGTAGCAAGCACCGGAGCCGACCCTTTTTCTGCTGTGGTGGCCGGCATCGCCGCATTCAAAGGCCCACTACATGGTGGCGCCAGTGAAAATGTGGGCACCATGTTCGATCATATTCACGAAAATTCGCTCGGCATTCCCCAATTCATTGACGATTGCCTGAACGCAAAACAACGGCTAATGGGATTCGGCCACCGGATTTACAAAAAAACCGACCCTCGTGCCACTTACATGAAAGCCCTTCTGGATGTAGATAAATATAACTTTTCAGCCATTGCACCTTTTGTCGATATCTGCAAGGCGTTCAACGAAGAGGTCACCACCCGTGCCTACTTCGTGGAGCGTGGTCTATTCCCGAATCCGGACCTATTCAACGGGATGCTGCTCAGACGCGCGGGCTTCCCGTCAACCATGAACACGATGTTTCTTTGCTTTAGCCGCATGGTCGGCTGGCTAGCGCATTTCTATGAAAGCCTTGACGACAGCGCGCCTCTTATTCGTCCACGGGAACTTCATCGTGCGTAGCGGTTGCGGTAGTTGCAGTCGGCATATGCCGACCAGAAAATTAATTGTCGCTGGTTGCGGCCCACATTTCCGCGAGCGCTACCTTAGTGTCTTGCAAGAGCGGAGCGATCAGATCGAAATTGTTTTGGTTGTCGACCTCGAGGCCGCGGAGCCCTCCGTTCGCAGTGCTTTTTTTGAAGCGTCATCACAACCACGAGCTTTTGTATTTCTTCCTGATAATTGGCGCATACAACCTGATCTTTCGAAACTTCGAGCCACGCTGGATAAACTAACCGGCGTGGCCGATGCAGATTCGATCATGATTTGCACGGAACCCAAAGCACATAAGGTTTTTGCCCTTTGGGCGCTTGAGCATGGCCTTGCCATATTTATGGATAAGCCTGTGAGTGCCTTTAGGTGCCTTCAGGATGCAGAAAACCTTAATCTGGATTTTGATGAGTTGGAGTCGGCACGAGAACACACTACAACGCGTTTTGTACTCAGTTGCGAGCGACGCATGCACCTCGGATACAGATACGTCGAGGATTTTCTGGAAAGATTCATGACGCGTTATCGCATCCCGATAACATCGGTGAATGTTAATTTTGGTGGCGGGAAATGGATTTTACCATTTGAATTTCCCATTTTAGAAAATCACCCTTTCAAGTACGGTTACGGTGTGCTTTTACATTCCGGCTATCACTACATTGACCTACTCGCGCGCCTCGCGAGCTTCAATAAGGCGATCTTCGATTTCGATTTGATGCATCCTCAAGTGAATGTTCAAGCCATCTACCCTGGCGACCTGATGCGAATGATCGATTCGGATACGTACGCGCATATTTTGCCGGGTACGGAGATTTCGGAACGAACGCGAGAACTGAAATATGCGGAATTTACCAATTATGGTGAACTTGATCTTTCTATTCAAGGTTGTTACCGCGCGTTTGGAAAACATGTGATGGGGTTTAGCGCACAACTCGTCGAGACCTCCGTTTCTGCCCGGTCAGCGCCAATAGACCCACCCGACACTGGGAGAATGCGGCAGGAATCTGTCCATATTCATCTCGGCCATTTCAGTTCGATCACAGTCACTACCAATTCCTTCGGAAAACTCATCGACGATGATGAACCTGAAGAGTTCAACATTACGATCGCGACAAATCCAGTGATGTCCGACGAACGAGCAGTCACAAGGTTAAATCGCCGCGACCTCTCCTCGATGCATATGAGTGTGCCGCTAAAAGCGAAACTCAATAAACTCTCTAGGCAATCTCAACTTAACGCATTTCTCGATGGCGGCGATGCTCGTTCCGACCTCGGGTCGCATCGTTACACAATCGCACTGCTTGCAGAAATATACCGCCAAATTCTCCGCTCACGCGACGAGAACTAAGCTAAAGGCAATTGCTCGATCATGGTTATCGTGATGTGGCATGGAGGTAAGAAATAGTGCCGGCACAAGATGCCTTTGCCAGACTGACATTCATTCGGGGTTTGCTGTTCTGGACAGCAGCGAGTGCGGCAAATGGCTTCATGCCGATGTTTGCGTACACCCTACAATTAAATCTGTTCCAAAGCGCCCTATTCTTGTCGGGCGCGGCACTGGGACGCACCATTTTTCAACCGCTGCTAGGGTATTTCACAACTATTGACAACGCACGAACCTGCCTTCGGCTGGGGCTGGGTGGCCTGATAGTAAGCTATGCGACCTTTTTGCTTGCCGACCTATTTTCCCTCATTTTACTTGCACGCATTTTCGAGGGTTTCGGTATCGCGTGCTTTAGTGTCGCGTGGCGGACATTGCTTAATGAAAGATCTACGACCGATGAGTTTGCACAAATAAACGATAGTTATGTACTGTCTCAAAACTGTGGACGATTGATCGGACCGGTCATCAGCGGCATGGTCGTGGCTACTTGGGGTGTGCATGCCGTATTTGCAGCGCCGCTGCTTCTCTACCTAGCATGCCTTACGTTTGGTTATAAGAAAGAGAAGCAAGGATATAAGCCACCGACGGAGTCGAACAATGCACCACGCTATCGCGACGCGTTGGTACAGCTTAAAGGGTTCACCTGGTTGTTGGCGTTACATCATATTGAATTTGTGTGCCTGGGTTTATGGCTAGCGGGTTGGCCTATTTTCGCAATCGGTAGCGGTGCGTTTACAACCAGTCAACTAGGTTTGTCATTTTCAATCTCGGCGCTTGGGGGGCTAGTGTTAGCTCCCGCCCGAAGTACTCTTGCGCGCTTTCCAGCCAAGAAGCGGCTTATTTTCGGGATTTCCTTACTTTGCCTCCAACCTTTGGGCGGCATCCTGGGCGACACGTATTTTTGGATCGCATGGCCCGCGCTGGCTCTAGGTGGGCTAGGAAGTACAATATATTTCTCGGAATTCCATAGGCTTTTGGCAACTAAACTGCCGCTCAGATATATTCCCATGGTCTATGGGGTATTGGGTTCAAGTACATTTCTTGCGCAGGCGTTGGGTCAAGCTGTGGCTCCGATACTTCAGCACTCCTACTCTGCGCGCACGCCGGTAACCCTGGACTTGCTGCTCTTGCTTTTCGTTTGGGTATGTTATTGCTTCCGAAAGACCGATTAAACACGCGTGTTGACATGGCACCCACACCGTTCCGTGAAATCCTAGCACCCTGCGGCAGGCACCGTATCAAATGCATCCTGCAACGCCCGATAAGGCCCATCGACCCCGAGCAGTGCATCGACCGTGCCGCGTTGGACGCAGCGGCCTTGGTCCAGCACCACCACCTCATCGACCAAGTCCGCCAGCGCCGACAGGCGATGCGTGATCAACAGTACGCTGCGCCCTTCCGTCAGCCGCATGATGGCGCCCAGCAAGGCCCGCTCGGTCAGGGTGTCCAAGCCCTCGCCGGGCTCGTCGAGAATCAGGATCGGCGCATTCAGCAGCAGCGCGCGGGCAATCGCCAGCCGCCGTGCCTGGCCGCCGGAAAAGCGGACTCCGGCCTCACCCAGTTCGGTGTCGTAGGCATCGGGCAAGCTGACAATGAAGTCGTGGATTTGCGCATCGCGACAGGCCGCTTCCAGCGCCGCGTCGTCGGCGTCCGGCCGGGCCACCAGCAGGTTGTCGCGGATCGTGGCATTAAATAGATAGCTGTCTTGCGACACAACCGCTATCTGTGAACGTAGCGCTTGCGGATCGCAGTCGCGCAGTTCCACGCCGCCGAGTTGTACGCTCCCCGCCTGGTAATCGCGAAAGCGCAGCAGCAGATTGACCAGGCTGCTTTTACCCGCCCCGCTGGCGCCCACCACGGCCAGGCGGCCGCCGGCGGGCAAGGTCAAATCAAGATCCTGCAGCGCCCATGCGCCGGTGTCGCGATAGCGCAGGCTGACGCCGCTTAATTGCAAGTCATGGCGCCCGGACAGGGTCTGCGGCTCAAGCGGCGCTTGCAGCACCGGCGGCGTATCGACCAGGGCAAAGATCCGGCGCGCGGCGGCCAGGGTTTCGCCCAGCATTTGCAGCGCAGAGGGCAACGGCAACACGGCTTCGAAACTGGCCATCACCAACAAGGCCAGCATCGCCAGATCCGGGGTCGGCAAGCCGCCCGGCCCGACCTCGGGCACCGCCACCAACAGCGTCGACCACATCGCAAGCGTGGCGCAAGCGAGCAGACTCGCTTGCGCAAATCCGCTTAAGCGGCTCATTTGAGTTTGCTCGGCGATAAGCTGCGCGGACAAACTATCGCTATGCTGCGCGTGACGCACTTGAGCACCGTAGACGCGCAACTCGGCCAGTCCTTGCAAATCATCGATCACGGTTTCGCGCAAAGCCGCCCTGAGCGCCACGATGCGTTGACCCGGCCCGCAGCCGCGGCGAAACATCCAAGCCGGCAGGGCCAAACCGGCCAGCAACAAAAATAACAAGGTGAGCAGCGCCACCGGCAGGCTGAATAGCGCCAGCGCCGCGACGATCAACAGCGTGCCGGAGATTGCCACCACCACGGGCACCAGGACCCGTAAATAAATATGGTTCAAGCTCTCGATATCGGCCTGAATCCGTCCCAGCAGATCGGCACCGCGATAGCTTTGCAAAGCGGCCGGCGCCAGCGGTTCCAGGCCAAGATAAAACCAGACCCGCAACTGCGCGAGCAGACGAAAGGTCGCTTCGTGCGTGACCAGCCGCTCGATATAACGGCCTGCCGTGCGCACAATAGCAAAACCGCGAATCAAGGCGGCCGGGGTGAAATAGTTGATGGCGCTGCCGGTGACACCCGCCAGCGCCATCGCGGCAATAAACCAGCCCGATACCGCCATCAAGCCGACGTTGGCCAGCAAGGTGGCCAAAGACAACGCCGCCCCTGCCAACATCCAGCGCCAATAGGGCATAAATAAGCGCAGCAAGCGCCGGAGGTCCGCGCGGGTTTGGGCCGCTGGCGTCAAACCGGTTTGCGTCAGCGGTTCCTGGTGCAACTTCATGCGGCCTCCCTGTATGCATGAGCCAGACGCGCATACAGCCCTTCCATCGCGATCAACTGCGCATGGGTGCCGCTTTGTACCGCACGGCCGCGTTCGAGTACCACAATGCGCTGGGCCAGTTGCGCGGTGCTCAAGCGATGCGCGACCAGCAACACCGTACGCCCTTGCGCCAGGCGGCGGATCGCAGCATGGATCAATAACTGGCTGTGGGCGTCGAGATTGGCGGTGGGCTCGTCGAGCAAAACCACAGGTGCATCTTTAAGAAAGGCACGGGCCAAACCCAGGCGCTGAATCTGTCCTCCAGACAAACCTTCGCCGCGTTCACCCAGCACCGTATCGTAACCTTGCGGCAAGGTCAGGATAAAGTCATGCGCCCCCGCCTGCCGGGCCGCGTCGTGCACGGCCTCGGAGGATGCATCGGGACGCGCCAGCAGCAGATTGTCGAGCACGCTGCCGGCAAAAATATGCGCGCGCTGCGGCACCCATGAAACTTGACTGAGCCAGCTTGCCGGATCAATCTCGTGCAACCCCTGCCGATTGATCAGGATGCGCCCGGATTGAGCCGAGACAAATCCCAGCAGCAGTTTGAGGATGGTGCTTTTACCGGCGCCGCTCGGCCCCACCAAGGCGGTGATGGTGCCGCTGTCAAAGGTCAGGTCGAGCGCATCCAATACCGCCGGCTGACCCGCATAGGCATAGGTCAGATTGTCGAAATGTACGGTGTAGGCGGAAGCCAGTGTCAGCGGCGCAGTACCTGCCGATACCTCAGGTATCGGCGTGTCGAAAATCTGCAGAATCCGTTCCGCCGCGCCGATGGCTTCCATGCGCGCGTGGTAATGCACACCCAGCGTGCGTAACGGCAGATAGAACTCCGGTGCCAGCAACAGCACAAACATGCCGGGCTGGAAATGCATGTGACCATAGAGCAGACGAAAACCGATCAGCACCGCTACCACCGCAATTCCCAGCGTTGCCAGAAACTCCAGCACCACGGCGGAGAGAAATGCCACACGCAAGACTTTCATGGTGCTCTGGCGATATTCGTCGGAAAGTTGAGCGACGACGTCAGCTTCGCGGCGGCTTGCGTTGAACAGTTTGAGCGTGGTCAAGCCTTGCAAGGTATCGAGAAAACGCGCGCTCAACCGCGCCAATTGACGCCACTGACGCTGATTGAGGTCTTCCGCCCCCTGACCGATCAGGATCATAAAAACCGGGATCAGAGGTGCCGTGAGCAGCAACACCAGCCCGGAGACCCAATCCAGCGGAAACACCGCCACCAGGATCACCAGCGGCAAACAGGCGGTCAAGGCCCGATTCGGTAACCAGCGCGTGTAATAACCTTCCAACGCATCGATTCCGGCCACCACGCTGTTAGCCAGATCCCCGCCGGCCTGTCCTTCCAACCAGGCCGGGCCCAAGGCATGGATATGACTCAATAATTGTTGGCGCAAGGTGGTGCGTATCGTCACCCCGGCGGCGCAGCTTGCACGTTCGCCGGCTTGCACCACCACAAAACGCAAGGCAAACACCGGCAGCAATATCGCCAATGCCGGCCAAACAGCGGCCAGCCCCAAACCGCGCAGGATAACCGCGTTAAGGACCCACGCCAGCAAGCCCGCCTGCGCCACGATCAAGAGTCCCCCGCCCAAGCCTAAGGCCAATGCCAGATTGAGACTGGATTGAATCGCTGCACGTCGGCTCAGCAGCCAGATTTCGATAGGTTTTTTCAAGGACGCTTGGTGCCGCTGGGTAAATGCTTAAATGCCAAATGGTTAAATGCCAGATCCAAGCCGGGGACATTCATGCTAGATCAACACGCGGCGACAGGCCAGAAATCTTCAGCCACCGCGGCGCGAATCGAGCGAATCGAGCGAATCGAGCGATACGCAGCACGACTTGGCTTGGTTTCCACGATAGCAGATTTGTTCCTGCGAATACTGAGCAAGATCAAGCCGAGCCAAGATACACGGGTGAGGAACTACCGTTTGAGGCGATTGGGGAAAAGCGACTCTGCGAAGCGGAAAAGTTATCCCCAGATGATGTTGAAAGATCTGTTGATAACCCGCGGAGAAACATTCCAAGTCATTGATAGGAGACAGATTTTGGGCTCCGCTCAAATATAGGCAATTGCCATTTAGGCAAGGTTCTTCGCGTCTCCAGACGTTACTGCTGTCCGACAAAAACGTGCATTGCAACAACGAAAATTTCGGCTAGCTCAACCATTTCTCCAGCATCATTAAGTTCGACCGAGTCGCTCTTATAGTCTGCGGTCAAACGAATTTCCTCAGCACGCTTCAACAATCGCCCAGGTCTTTAGATAGAGCCCCACTCTTAATCAAGTGCTCGCTAAATGCGTTAATCACGCCCTCGGTGAGTCTTACCAATATCTTGCTTGAGCGGGGCGTTGCACTTCAACAGTGCCGCTCGCGCCGAGTCGAACATCGCATAGTAAGCACGGTTGCATGCGCCGTCCACATCGCCCAACTCAAGCAATGCGCGCGCGGATTTGCAAGCGCGATCAGCCTTAGCCAGCAAGATCACAGACGTCAGTTGACCGTTCACAGTCGCACGCCTTCCCGCGCTATGTTATGCAGCAATGCCGGATTCGAGTAGGTTTCAGGATGCTCCCATTCATCAAGCCACACCGGCAATGGAGAAATATTGATACCGGTCTCAAGCAGCACATCAAATGCGATGTCGGCCATCGCCAACTTGGTGGTCAGAAATCTTTGATGTTCACCTCGCAAAAGCACGGCTACATCCGCATCACTATCAGGTTGGTAGGTACCGCGAGCACGGCTGCCG
>Ga0302221_10002049_pt1 | contig 12727 bp, 17 predicted proteins | sample II_Palsa_E2_1_FD_193517 | JGI IMG/M metagenome (GOLD analysis project Ga0302221, IMG submission 193517) | Peat permafrost microbial communities from Stordalen Mire near Abisko, Sweden - II_Palsa_E2_1 | ecosystem: Environmental > Terrestrial > Soil > Palsa > Peat permafrost | place: Sweden... | reverse complement strand
TATCATGTCCATAATTCTAATATTAGAAATTATTCTAATAATGATACTGTTCATGGAAAATATCATCAGATATTAGTGACTAGTTTATAATGTCTACTAAACGAATTATATTTTATAATCATTTTCATAATGGAGATTTGCATGTCTCTCGCGGATTGGTACGCCAAATTATCAATAAGGTTAAACAATTAGATCCTGATGTAGAATTTACTTATAGTCATAAAAATTCACCAGATGTTTTATCTGACATCCCAAATTTAGGATTCAACCAATATTCCATATTTAAAATACATGAGGCACACAGCAATTTAAATATAATTAATAATGAAACATATATTAACACTTGGTATGGACAACAGCAATATAAATATATGAATCAATACGGCTTAACTATGGATTGCTTAAGTAAGGCTTTAGACGATACATGCAAAACATTGTGGCATTTTTCTTTATTAGATTTAATTGATAATTTTTCCATATTATTTCCAATTATAGATTATACTAAGTATAATACACAACCAATTAAAAATTGGTTATCAAAACATTCACAAAAAAAGATTTTTGTATCAAATGGATTAGCTCTTTCTGATCAAGCAACAAATTTTGCTCTAACGCCAATTATTGCCAAATTAGCTAATAAATATACAGATAAAATATTTATATTAACTAATGTTGAAAAAAATCAATATACAACACTACCAAATGTTGTATATTCGTCAAATATTATTAATAAAAATAGATTCAATTTAAATGAAAATTCTTTTTTAAGCACTCACTGCGATATTATCATCGGTAGAAATTCCGGTGCGCAAACTTTTGCCATGACACAAGAAAATTTATTTCAATCAAATAAGAAAATTTTACTTTTTACAAATATCGTTCCAATAGAAACGAATAAATTTTGGATGCATAGTTTATTTAAAGATAAAGCACATTATTCCGCAGATATAATGTGTTCAAATGAAACTAATATGAATACAATTTATAATATAATTAATACAAAAATAAGAGAGATTAAATGATTATTTTTGCTAAAACTAGACATATTTATGATTCATATTCCGATTTTTGGAAATTGGTGGAATTGTCAAAATTTCCTACTTGTTTTATTGATGAAATTGATATTTCATTAGAAAATACATATATATTTACACCAATAAATGGAGAATATGGCCATCATATTATAGCTCAAAAAAATAATGCAAGCAAAGTAAAACGAGCTAAATTAGTATGGTGGAATTTAGAAAGACAATTATTAATTGATAATGCATCGTTAATTGATATTGTTGATGATATTTGGGTAAGTGATAGATATTACGCTACATTAAATAACAAATTTAAATTCGTTATTTTAGGAAGTCATCCCAATTTACGATTGAACCAAGACATTCTTCCTAAAATTTACGATTACTGTCATATAAGTTATATAACAGGAAGACGTGGACCATTTTATCAAATGGCGTCACAAAGAGGATTAAAAGGATCTCCTGCTGGTTGGGGAGAAGAAAGAGACATTGCCATTCGATCAAGCAAAATATTAATTAATATTCATCAAGATGATGCCGAAATTGCCGAACCTTTAAGATTTGCCGTTTGTGCAGCCTATTCTTTACCAATTATTTCAGAAACGATAAAAGACCCATATCCACTTATAGATAGTGATAATATTATTATGGCAAATTATTATGATATGATCAATAAAGTTATGGCTAACTATAATTCTGATTTAACGAATATGGGTAATTCTTTATATGATAAATTGTGTGTAGAAAATACTTTTAAAATTAGTGTAGAAAAAGGTTTAATATGAGATTATTTCAAGCAGCTCTTCATACAGGAATTGGCGATGTAATCATGGCAAAAACTCAAATTGAGCCTGTTAAAAGCAATTTTGACCGTATTGAAATGACATTTAGTAAATATTGGCTAAGTATGCATGATCAAAACTATACAGAATTTCTCAATAACTTATGGAAGTTATTATTTACTGATCCGGTCTATGTATTAACTGAAGGAAGCTTTCCACTTTTGTCTCCAATGGATTTTCATAATCAAGGCTTTCCACTACAGGAACCAAGGCTTGGACATTTATTATGTAATGGTACTTCGCTTAATTTGGGTAGTGATTATATTGTTTTAACTACAAAAATAAGATATTTAAGCAAAACCCAACTTAAAAATATTTCAAATGAATTATGGCAAACTATTAATTTACTTTCTCAAAAATATAAAATTGTTATATTAGGTGAAAGAACCGTAGAGATGAGCACAGAATATCTTATTCATACATCAGAGCAAATTTTCAGCATGTATGATGATATCATTCGCAATGTGCCTGCCGATAAATTAGTAGATTTATCTATTCCAGCATTAGGAATAACCAGCCCAGACTTAAAACAATTTCAACAAGATTGTTTAATTATGAAAGAAGCAAAATTCGTTGTAACATTTGGAGTAGGAGGAAATTTTTGTATGGCTACTGCCGTAGCTAACACTGTGGGTTATAGACAAGATACACATGATATTTTTGAAATAATTTATAATAGAGTAAATAATAAAAATGTTATTACTAAGGATTTTTCTAAATTTATCTCCACATTAAAACAATATTTATGAGTATAGACCAAGAAAAATTCAATAAAGTTTTAGGATTGGGGTTATATCAACCACCACATAAATATGTTTGTTTTCTACCATTCAGAGGTGAATTTGGCTGGTATATTCAAACCTTTGTAAAAAGAATACAAGGATATAATCATTTAAACAAAATCGTTTGCACTAAAAAAGGTCATGAATGCTTATTTCCCTCTGCCCAACAATTTTATTATGAGTGGCAAGATATAGCCGATTCAATTAAAATGGGTATTATAACCAATACCGATGAAGATATTCTCAAGAAGAAAATAATAGAATATATTGATACTGATGACATCTTCTTTTTGAGTCCATCTGAAACTGGTTGGGCTGAAAAAGAATCACTAGCTAATATTAAATTTATTCCACAATCATTGAGCAATTTAGGCCTTAAAACAGATATTGTAATAGCTCCACGCAACAGAACTGTTGATCGTCATAGGAATGCCACGCAAGAGCAATGGCAAACATTAGTTGATCAATTATCACAAAAAAATATTTCAGTTGGCGTTTGTGGAAATACCAATACCAGTTTCAATTTAAACAATATTAAACATAAATCTTATGATCATATAGATGTAGACTCTGATGTAGAATTAATAAACAATGCTAAATTGATCATAGTCCATGAATCGGGAATGCAATATTTATCATTTTTATGCGAAAAGCCAACATTTTGTGTCGATCATTATTTAGGGGAATCTTCTGATTGGCATCGCAATCCATTAATCACATTTAAACTATTAAAAAACATTTTGGGAAATCCAAAAGCATTAGTTGATGAAATCATTTCAATTATTAATGTAATTTAGTATTATTTATTAAATATTCGTATTTTGCAATGAAATTTGCATTCGACCATAAATCTCTATATGGTTGAATAATAGTATTACTATCTTTTATTATTTCTGATATTGAGCGATCTTCAACACAAATAGATGGTGAATTATTTGAAATATGTCTAAACATATTACTTTTACTTATTGCAAGGGGAACTTTAACACTCAAAGCATAATCAATAACTGATGACAATCCTCGAACAAATCCGTCAGTAAGATTATCATACAAAAATATATTTATTGTGCTTGCCGCTAAAAAATTTAACATTTCTTCATCTGATAAGAAATTATCAGTTATATTTAATTGAATTTTTTCTTTTTTCATTTCTTGATAACATCTATTTGCAATAGATTTTGATCTATGACCATCTCTATCGGCATAGAATGCAAACGGCATATGTAGTTTAATTATAGCTTCATCAAATTGTTCATTAACTAATTTAATTATCTTTTCAAATCCTTTATGCTCAAAACCAAATCCAAAACTACTTATAATTGGTATTTTATTTTCAGGAAAAGATAAATTATTTGCAAATAAAGGTCTTGGAATAGAAAAACTATTATGCGTATCTTTATGAGTAGAATCAACAAATAATACATAATTAAGGCTATTATTTACATCTCCCTCATGATATAGCATATAATGAACAATATTTGTATATCTATTTTTAATATTATGAGTTGATAGCCAAGGCATAGTAGCTGGATGATAATTATATATTATTCCGATTGGATTATGAATATTAATTGCATTTATAAATTCTATCTCACATTCGACTTCTATATAAATAAAATTATATACTTTTGATTTTTGTAATATTTTTCCACTTCTACAACCATATTGGTAAACGCCGCATTGACGCTCCTTGTGATTTAAAAATATAACATTTTCCATGCTTAGTTGTCAAAATATACCATCAAATTTCATTTTTGGTGTTATATTTATACATATAGTATGTATTAACATGCACCCACTTTTTCGTATTATGGATAACAAAAATGAACACTATCTTAACAGATGAGCAAAGATATATTTATAAAAATGTAATAGACGAGTTATTTCAATTATGCCCTGAAACAATGTCTAGAAAATTTCCAAGAGCAAATGTGCAGCAAGCATTTGTATTAGATACAGTGAGAAAATTTTCTAATAAAGAAAGTAAAATACTTAGTGTGGGTTCATTTGAAGATACGGCTTCCGAATCTTTAGTAAAACTTGGATATCAAATAAAAGAAATTGATCCGGCTATTAATTTTGATTTAAATACATTTTTTCTTTCTACACAAGAAAAATATGATACAATTTTATCTACATCAGTAATAGAGCATGTAGAAAATGATGAATTATTTATTGATCAAATATGTAAATTATTAAAAATTGGTGGTCATGCAATAATTACTTGCGACTTTAGAAATGATTATATTATTGGTGATCCTAAACCAACAGAGGATTATAAACTTTATACAAAAAATGATTTATTAGTTCGATTTAAATCTATATTAGATACAAATAATTGTATTTTGGTAGGCGAACCAGATTATGATCATTCGCCTGATTTTCAATATCAAATATATTGGTATTCTTTTGCTACGTATGTTTTTAAGAAAAAATAATAATTATGACAAATGAAATAATTCATCAATATTTTGCTGAAATGAATACTGATAAGATTATTAGAAAATCTTATTTTTCTAACTTAGATATAGGAATTATGGTTGAAGTAGGCGGAGCTACACCAGAATATATTTCAATGTCTAGACATTTTAAATTAAATAATTGGCGCTGTATTATAGAGCCAAACCCCAAATTTGTTGAGCAGCATAAAAATATTGGAAATGAAGTTTATCAATGCGTTTGTTCTAATGAAGATATTGATAATGCTGACTTTGAAATAGCCCCTGCCCATCCAAATGCCTCTAATGGTATTTTAGATGATCATAGTTTTTCGGCTATCAAAGTCAAAGATGAATATAGAAATACCGCACCAGGTTTAAATATACCGATTACTACTATAAAAGTTAATATTAGAAAACTTAATACTATATTAGACGGCTTATTAATTAATGCAATCGATTTATTGTCTATTGATGTTGAAGGGTGGGAGTTAGAAGTTATGCAAGGATTTGATACAAATAAGTTTAAACCAAAAGTAATTATATTAGAAAATTATCTTTATAAAGACAGCTATGTATCTTATATGAAAAACATCGGATATCGTGTAGATAAAATGATTGATTATAATTATATTTTTGTTAAGGAAATACAATGAAAAAGCTTTTTAATTTAGGTGATTTATACGTCTCTGATTTCATCAAAGATAATGAAGTACCACGCGGTGAAAAAATAGAATTACAATTATTGATGACTAGCGATGGCGCGGTGCGATTGGAAAGAAGCGCCCCACTAGATACTATGTATGGTAAATACTGGTATCGTTCTGGAATTAATAATTCTATGAAAGTAGAGTTGAAAAATATAGTCGATTCTATTTTGAAAGTTAAAACTCTTAAAGAAGATGACATCTGGTTAGATATTGCCTGTAATGATGGCACTCTCTTTAGTTTTCTACCAAAAGAATTAATTAAAATTGGTATTGACCCAGTAGATGATTCTTATAAAGTGGAATCAGAAAAGTGCGCCGATTGCATCGTACAAGATTACTTCACTGCACAAAATTACAAATCTACTAAGTGGGGACACATAAAAGCAAAGGTTGTAACTTCTATTGCTATGTTCTATGATTTAGAAGATCCTCAAACTTTTATAAATGATGTTCATGAAGTTCTAGATGACAATGGTTTGTGGGTGCTTCAATTAAGCTATACTCCTCTTATGATAGAACAATTAGCTTTTGACAATATTTGTCATGAACATATTTACTATTATTCACTCTTTAATCTAAATAAAATGTTTGAAGATAATGGATTCAAAATTGTCGATTGTCAATTGAACGATACCAATGGTGGTTCTTTTAGAGTTTATGCTATGAAACAATCAGGTGATGAGAAAACATTTGCTACTCAACCACACAGAGATGTTTGCGATTTTAGAGTTAATTCACTGTTAGCTTATGAGGATACCTTAAACTTAGACTCAGTTGAAACTTGGACTGATTTTTTTTATAGAATCAATGAGCTAAAAGAACAAACCGTTTCATTTATCAAACAAGCTAAGGCTGATGGTAAAACCGTTTGGGGATATGGCGCCTCTACTAAAGGAAATACCTTATTACAATATTTTGGATTGGATCATACCTTGATCGATGGTATTGCTGAGAGAAGTCCGTATAAATTTGGATTAAAAACAGTAGGAACAAATATACCAATTTACTCGGAAGATGATATGAGAAAAGCAAAGCCGGATTATCTTTTGGTATTGCCATGGCATTTTATTAACGAATTCATTGAAAGAGAAAAAGATTTACTTAAATCTGGATGTCAAATGATAGTACCATGTCCAACATTTGATATAATTAAATTATAAGGATAAAATTTTGATTTATAATAGGCCATTAAAATATAATACTGAAACTTTTATTATTAAAGCTAAAGAAATTCATAATAATAAATATAATTATAGCAAAGTAATTTACACCGGAATTTCAAATAAAATTATTATAATATGTCTTAAACAAGATCATGGAGAATTTACACAAAAACCAAGTAATCACATCACTTCAAAACAAGGGTGCCCAAAGTGTGCAAAAGTAGCTAAACTTAATAATGATGTTTTTATTAAAAGAGCAAATGAAATACATAAGGATTTATACGATTATTCTAATGTTAATTATGTTAATTTTATAACTCCCGTTTTAATTTTTTGTAAAAAAGATAACCATGGAATTTTTTCACAAACTCCATCTTTACACTTACATCAAAAACATGGTTGTCCTAAATGTAATGGCGGAATCTCCTATACCCAAAAAGATTTTATTAGAAAAGCAAATGAAATACATAAAAATTTATACGATTATTCTAATGTCATATACGCTGGAAGTTATGTTAAAATAACAATTAATTGTAAAAAACATGGACCGTTCAATCAAGATCCGCATACACATTTGAAAGGACACGGATGTCCTACTTGTTCTCATACTACTTCTGTGGGCGAAATGTTATGGTTAGATATACTAAAAATACCACTAATATTTAGGAAAAAATCCATTAAAATTGGAAATATATTGTTCAAGCCCGATGGATTAGATATAGATAATAAAATTATATACGAATTTTATGGAGATTATTGGCATGGTAATCCTAAGCTTTACAAGCAAAATGAAATAAATCCAGAAGCACATAAGACTTATGGTGAATTATATGAAAATACATTGCAAAAAGAAAATTATTTAATAAGTGCAGGATATAAAATAATTTCCATTTGGGAATCGGATTTTATTAAACAATATGGAAAATATAATAGAACTAAAATGGACAATATTTAAGGATTATAATATGGACACAATAGGAAATTTAATTGATCAACTTACAATTGTAAATATTCGCGTATGGATGGCGGAAGATCGTAAACGAGATCCAAGTGCAACTGATAAAGAAATCGCTGATGCAACTCGTTTGACAAATACGGCAAACCAACAACGAAATAATCTTATACAAGAGATTGATGAAAAATTAAATCATATGGTTAAGACTGGCGAATTACAAAAATTGTATAAACAAGGTTCAACTAAAATGTATGGTAAAAATAAATGAATACTGCTATTATCACAGGATGTACGGGACAGGTAGGCTCATATATGACGGAATTACTTTTATCTGAAGGATATAAAGTATATGGAATAAAACGAAGAAGCTCTTCTCTTAATACTGCTCGCATTGATCACATATTTGATAATCCAAACTTAAAATTAGAATATGGTGATGTTACTGATTATGCCTCTATTGTTAGCTTGGTATCCAGTATCAAGCCAGATTTATTTATTAATTGTGCCGCCCAATCTCACGTTCGGGTATCCTTCACTATTCCCCTATACACATTTGAAGCCACAGGAACGAGTGTAATAAATTGTTTAGAAGCAATTAAAACACATAGCCCCCAAACTAGATTTATTACAATGTCTTCATCCGAAATGTTCGGGTCAACGCCCCCACCACAAAATGAGAAAACTTTGTTTCATCCAAGATCAATTTATGGAGTAGCAAAGCTTGCTGGCTATTACGCTGTTATTAATTATAGAGAAGCTTATAATCTTCATTGTTCTAATGCTATTTGTTTCAATACAGAGAGTCCTAGAAGGGGCGAAACATTCATTTCAAAAAAGATCATAAAGGCTGCAACAAGAATTAAACTTGGATTACAGGACAAATTGTATTTAGGGAATTTGAATGCTAAGAGGGACTGGTCTCACGCCAGTGATACAGCAAACGCTATTTATAAGATAGTTACAGCGGCACAACCTGGCGATTACGTAGTGTCAAGCGATGAGATGCATTCAGTCGAAGAATTCGCTCAAATAGTTTTTTCCAAATTAGATTTAGATTGGCGTCAATATATTTCAATAGATCCAAAATATTTTAGACCTTCCGAAGTTGATGCCCTTTGTGGCGATTCAACTAAAATACGAAGTGAATTAAATTGGCTACCAAAATATAATTTAAATATGCTTATAGATGAAATGATAGCTTATGATCTTGAATCGGCTCGTAAGGAAAAAATACTAAGAGACTATAAATGATCTTAATAACTGGCGGCAACGGCTTTCTTGGAAAACACGTAATCGATGAGTTTAAAAAAAACAATATTGATTATTTAGCACCACGATCATCAGAGTTAGATATATTAGATTTTAATGCTCTTAAAAATTATTTAGAGTATCATAAACCAAATTCAATATTGCACCTTGCTGCATTATGTGGAGGGCTCCCAAAAAATAAACATTTACCGGCTGATTTTCTTCGCATTAATACTCAAATGGCGCTTAACATTTATGAAGGTGCCAGAGTAAATAATATCACTAATATATATTCTTTAGGTAGCGTCTGCATGTATCCTTGTTATTGCCCAACACCATTTAAAGAAGATGATATTTGGAACGGAGCAGCTGAGTCCACGAATTTTGGATATGGCCAAGCTAAAAGAACATTATTAATGCTTTCACAAACATATCGTCAACAATATGGTTTTACTGGTGTACATTTGATACCGGTTAATATGTTCGGAATTTATGATAGCTTTGATGACGGTAAAAGTCATGTTATTCCCGCCCTAATTAAAAAATTCGTAAACGCCGTTAAAAATGACTTACCACAGGTAGAATTACTTGGGACAGGTAATGCCACCAGAGAATTTCTGGCAGTCCAGGATTGTGCCGAGGTTATTGCACAAGTCGTATCAACTAATTTTGATTGTGATTTGCCAATCAATTTGGGAACTGGACAAGATATTTCTATAAAAGATTTAGCTGAATTAATAAAAAAATTGACAAATTATACTGGTAAAATTGTCTTCAAAAATGATGACATGGACGGTCAACCAAAACGACTTCTCGATGTATCACGCGCCAAACAATTATTAAATTGGACCGCCAAAACTAATCTTAAAGATGGACTAATAAAAACAATTGACTGGTATCAAAAAACTAATGAAAATATTCTGTGATTTTTGCAATCAACCAGTAGCAATGTCAATAAATATTGACGATCCGTTTTTCAATTTATGGGTATGTTTACGTTGCATCGGAAACCCAATGTACGTATTTAAAGACAATATACATATCTGTAATGAATTTTGGTTCCCAAAAACTTTTGATGCAGAAAAGCAAATGACTATATTCCATATTTTACGAACAAACTTTGTCAGTCTAATTAATTATAAAAATCAAATTACTTTTGCTACCGAGATATTAATTCTTGAGAATTCGTTATATAGAGCAATATATCAAAGTAATGAAGTATCACATATAACACCATTTAATGTGAAACACAAGCTGGATACCATTTTAACATTTCTGTAAAATTAATCTACAACCGGTCGTCTTCTCATCACCATGACCTCTGGACCCTTGACCGTCTCGTTTTCATTCGAGAAGCCACATTTACGACATTTAACTTTCTTATTGATGGCACGGAAATTTGCTATAATATCTATCTCGCCAGTTTTGCAAAGGCCACATTTTAATAATATCATCATTCCTTTAAAATTACACAAACGCCAGCAGTTTTTTGAGCCTTGGTTCTAAATGCTTTTGATCCATCTTGTACCCGGGATGGTCTTGGATGAACTTCATTATTTCGGTGCGACAAGTATTCAGCATATCGTCCTTAAAAGCATTGTTCTTCATATTTATAGCGACCCTGGAGAACTTAATACATTGTCCCTTTAATTCTCTACTCCATGAAAGATATGCAAGTTTATTGGCTTTTGGAGCCGAATGAACTTTAACGGTATGCGTTTTATCATCGAACTCAAAATTAACTTCACAATATGGTATCACCCATAATCCATACAGACGGCTGTCAAAATCAAATTTGGTATACTTTTGATTAACGTCTTTGGAATTGAATCCAGAATACCAATGAACTTTGGCGTCTGGAAATTCTTTTTGAACAGCCTTGTGTTTGGCTACTTCGAACTCTAACTCGTGAACTGTATCTGTAATTATTCTTGCTCTTGACATACCTTATCTATATCGGCACATCTTGGTCTTTTGGTGCGACTAGCAACTTTTATTTTAAATAAATTATTCTTCGTGTGGAAAAGATACGATCGTAAATCTGTCATCAAGATAAGGAGCAACAACTGGCTTAACGTCAGCCCACGCCAATCCTCCGATCCCGCTGCCAAATCTTCCAGAAGCTATATTCATTAATTGAAAACGATCTGCGAAAGCTCTCATTGCCTCGGCAGACCGTTTTATTAATTCAATTTTTGCTCCGTCCATTAAATCGTCAATGGTCGGAAAACTAAATATCAGACATTTATATTTGTCCGCCTTAATAAGTTTAAGGTTGGGCTCCATATAATTTAGATTATCATCTAACATTCCAATAATAAACGGAATGTTTGTGCCAAAGTTTTTGAGACATTGGGCGAGTTTGGTAGAAGTTTTGGGCCATCGTTTAGCGCATTCTAAAGCACACCCGCCTCCCATAAATGCTTTACCATTTTCATACTGACCATTTGTGGTAATGCAAATAGCTTTGTGATCCGAAATACAGTCAAACAAATCTCTTTTAATTTCTTTCATTTATCATTGACCTCGATTTCTTATATGTTTATCTTATATCAAAATCTGATTTATAGTATTCTCTTTTAGCTTTAACTTGGGTGAATTCTTGTGTTTCGAGACAATAGGATGTGAGTGAATTTCCAAAGCAACATCCTGTATCTATTCCAACACACTTTGTGCCATTATTGAAACGATCAATTTTTGGCGTTTCCCAAACATTATGGCCGTAAATTATATCATAACCCCAGGGGCCACCTTCTGTCCAAAAATGAGCGTCAGCAGCTTCTTTACTGCCCAATTTGTTTATCTTTTTCAGGCTAACAAACTTATCATCTTTATCCATGTATCGGATATAATAAAGATCGTCTTTCTTTTGATTTTCTAAGGAGATGCCCGGTCGTAAACCAGCATGAACAATTACGGTATTTAATTCTGGTATTTCAATATAAGGAGACATATTTGATATGTAATTTATGTCTTCACCTGTAAATTGAGAATAATAATCTTTACCACTATAAACATTTGCTCTTGTGTTTTGAGAATGAAACCATTTCAAATACTTGAATTCATGATTTCCTTTTACACAAGGTAGATTAAGTTCTCTTGCTAATTGAACGCATTCAATCGATGAGGGTCCTCTATCGATTAAATCTCCTAATAAAATTACTCTAACATGCGGTGATTTATAATCTACTAATTCTAATAACTCTTTGAATTCTACTATTGTGCCGTGTACGTCCCCGATGATCACTGTTTTTTCAACTGCCATAATAATTTAATCTTTCTTTTTATCACTTTCACTAGGAAGTGGGTCATCAAAAACCACAATAGTATCACCACCATGCCCATGTATATGGATGAGATCTTGCAAACTAGCGTACATATTAGTGCTTGAATGTTCTGAATTCCAATGAATAACTACAGACCCGTCTTCGAATTCTACACCCTCCGCGATATTATCTGATACTCCGCTAACTCCCGAATGATCTACTTTTCTATGAAGATGAAAACGTAAACACATGCATATGTCCTTGGTTCAGGTTAAGCAAATTCACAAAAAACTACCTT
>Ga0302221_10002046_pt1 | contig 12735 bp, 15 predicted proteins | sample II_Palsa_E2_1_FD_193517 | JGI IMG/M metagenome (GOLD analysis project Ga0302221, IMG submission 193517) | Peat permafrost microbial communities from Stordalen Mire near Abisko, Sweden - II_Palsa_E2_1 | ecosystem: Environmental > Terrestrial > Soil > Palsa > Peat permafrost | place: Sweden... | reverse complement strand
GACTTAAGTGAGGTTCAAATGAGGTGAGCAAATGGCTTATCCCTTCTTTTAGCGAATTCGCTTCAGGTGTATTCTAGGTGCTAAAATTATAGCAAGAGCGTCCAGCTGAAGTAGGATATGCAGTCGAGTATGATACATACCGTATTCGATCATACGATAAAACGAGCACGGTATTTGAACCCAACAATATGACGGAAGAACTCTCTACTCCAGAATCCAGGTAGATTTCACTAGGAAAAGGGCCCCGAGAAATAACAAGACTTATATTCAAGCTATTTTGGAGAGTTAATTTGGAATTCTGCCTTCATCGTCTCCAAAAATAATGACTTGTCAATCGTAGATCCTGCAAGTATCGTTACCGGTCTCTACTCCTCAACTGGAAGCAGCGTTTCAACCCGAAACAGCTCAGCCTCCAAACCCAGAGAATTGTACCCATGAATCTGGTGACGTCAAGTGAGGATCTAAGATTGGATCTTGGTAACATTGCTGTTCTTGGAAGAGCATATTACAATCATCCATCTCCCAATATTAGATCGCCTTCTTCAAATACACGGCATTCCAGTACCATGTCTTCCCTGTAGAGTCGACCTTCGAGAAAGCTTTTTCCAAAGTGTTGTAAACCTGATATCCCCTCTTCTCATACCACGCTTGGTTAGAAAACTGTACTCCATTAGCTGCATTCCCTTTCGTTAAACCCTCAAGATACAACTTACTGGTGGAATCGGCAACCCAAGAGCTTCATACTTTTCCTCCCTTCCTGGATCATGCTTATTAATAGCATTCATAGCCAACGTCTTCGCGTTCAACGGCTCAGAAGTAGCAATGTCCTCGATGGTATCCAAGGTCGCACTTCCCAACCCACTTCCCTGCAGCGCACGCGAGACGTAGAAGTTGGAGATCCAGTACAAGCCTTCCATCTCTACAAAAGGGGATGTCAAAGGTTCATTTATGGCAGATAATGAGCCAAGACAGATATGTCCGATTGGGATGAACTTCCTCTGCGGTAAGGGGATGGTTCGTGGTTTTCCGGAGTAGAAAAGCGCTGAGTCTACCAAAGGGGTTTGATCTTCCGGATAGGTGTCAATGTGTGTCTTTAGATGGGCCTCAGCTGAAGGATCGGAGTCCTCGAGAACCTGAAAAGAGTCAAATTGTGAAGGGAGAGATTAAGTGTGTGAAGGTGGGAAAAGAGAAGAAAAACAAACAATCCATTGGAGATTAAACTCCCCGCTTTCTTGAGAAGCTTTCCACCATCCTTCAACAGCTTCGTGATCCCATCCGCAAGCTATTCGCTGCTGTATAAGTCGCTGGATATGCTCTGGAGAGGCGGGGTCCCATGGGATGAGCTGGACTTTGGGTTTCTTGGTGGGAGTAACAGAGGCCATTTGGTTGACTTAAGGAAGAAATATTGTGCGAAAATGGGACACCCTGCACATACTTATAGAAGTTTTACATTTTTTACTTTATTGATTGCAAATTGGCATCTCGTCCTCGTTTTGACCAAAATGGAAGGTTCTTAAGTATGACTCACAGTCTCTTGGCAGGTCAATGAAGGGCGCGATATTACTATATGAGGGATTTTATTGAAAGGCGTGATATAAAAACCATAAAATTTCGCAGCCTGAGTTATTGAATTCTAGACAGGGGATTGAAGCTATAACAGCATAATCCAAGTGCTGGAACAATGTGAATCAATGGTAGATCACTGGCAGACTGCTTTAACCAGAAATTAATTGGGTGAATTTCAAGCTCTGAGAATTGTAAAAGCTTGCGCCGCTTACCTCAATTCGATTTATGCGTGACTATTTAATCAGTCTATCTCGTAAAAAGCTGCAAGGAGAAGGAGTTTGTTTACTCCGCGGCCGTTTGCCACTTGGATCTCTCGCTTCATGCAGGAACCAAGTCGCCACCTGGAGCGCAAGCTTGGAAGCCTAGAATATTTGTTAGGGCTATTGACCTAATTCAAAGTATGTATCTTACCTTTTATCTTTCTGTTTTCGCCACCTTGAGAGAGTTCTCAGCTCCAAAAGCTTGAGCTTCCTCGGCTCTTCCCTCTCGTTTGTGGCGCAGCACCGCCACTGTGGCTGCGGCCTCTCGGGAAATCTTCGCTTCTGTGCCTCCACTCCCAGTTCCAGTTGCCCAAACAACCAAGCCATCTCGCGCCTTATTTTCCGTCAACTACCAACATCCGCCTTTTCTCTTTGCTTCTTTAAATACGCTCCTTCGCCGGTCTCAAAGTTGCCAAATCTTCAGGCTTTGCTTCGTGCGAGTTCTGTGTCGCGATTTGACATTGCAACAATAAAGAGCGTGTGTTTACGATCAAGCACCTTTTTTACGTCATTGCGCCCGCAACAGCTTCTGAGGAGACGTTGCTTCTGCGTTTTGCGCAGTATCTTGAGCGCAAATTTCGCAAACTCTGAGCAAGGTCGCCTTTAGTAATCTTCTTCGTTGAACGATTTTTGAACATCCTACGACCCTTACTGCTGAGCAAAGCCGTCAACATGTCCGATACCGAGAGTCTTGACTACCTGCAAACGGGCTTCGACCCCAGCAGTCTGACCGTACCTCGCCTTCGATCCATACTCGTAGCCCACGCTGTCGAATATCCATCCGGCGCAAAGAAGCCCCAGCTCGTCCAGATCTTCACCGATAATGTCTTGCCCCAGTCGCGGAAGATTCTTGCAGCTCGAGCTCGCGCCCGGAGAACAAGCAGAGGCATCACAGATGCAGATTCTCAGGATAGCACGATCAGCGTTGACGAGGAGCTGATGCCACCACCTCCAACACCGAAGGCTAGGTCTGGGAGGAAACCGTCTGGCAGAGTCAAGGCTGAGGAAAGCGAGTCGGACAGCGTGGCGACCACGAAAAGCCCAACAAAGAGGACGCCAAGAGCGAGTAGCAAGCATGCTAGAGCTTCCGAAACCGAGTCTGGAGCGGATGTAGATGGTCTGAAGAAGTCTGGCCGGAAATCCCGCAGGAGTGAGGGCCCTACTCCTGTTGCAGCCGCACCTCCGCCGCGAATGAAGATCGAGCCGGTGGATGATGGAGCGGGCGTGTCGAGAAGGGAATCCGCATTTACGTATGATAATCCGTTCCAGAGTGGTAGCTCTCCTCCCCCGGAGTACAGCAGTGGGGAGAGGAAGAGAAAGAGCTTGGGATCCAGTGCAAGCAGGGATTCTGAGCGGCGGAAGAGCAGCGCTGTGAGGAAGTCAACGCCTGCGACAAAAGTAGATGATGGCATTCACCCACCAACCTCAGCAACATTCGAGGTACCAGTCAGCGCGCTGAATGGATTGAAAGATGTGGATGAGAATGGTGTTGAAGCTAGTGAAGAGTTTACTCCTGAAGAGCAACTTGAGCTGGTGCGGGAGAGAGCAGCCAATGGTATCAACGCTGTTGGACCATTGAGACCCAAGAGAAAGCAATCTCGCGGTATCAGCAAGAAAGGACCTATCTGGATGGCTCTTATCACTCTACTTGGTGGTTACGCTGCTTGGTATAGACAAGAGAAAATTGCCGTGGGATATTGTGGTGTTGGCAGAGAAGCCAAGCAAATTATTCCTTCGAACATACCAGGGACGCCCGTTGAGCTCCCAGACTGGGTCAAAATCGTTGCAGAACCCCAGTGCGAACTTTGTCCACAACATGCCTATTGTTTGGAAAATCTCGAAACTCAATGCGAATCAGATTTTGTTCTCAAGCCTCATCCTCTTTCATTTGGTGGATTGGTCCCTCTTCCACCTACCTGTGAACCAGATGGAGAGAAAGTGCGCAGAGTCAAAGCGGTTGCTGATCGTGCTGTCGAGGAGTTGAGAGAGCGGAGAGCAAAATTTGAATGTGGTGAGCTGACTGATTCGGCTGGACACCCGGAGCCGACTGTCGAGATCGATGCTGAGGAGTTGAAAAAGGAAGTCAGTAAGAAGAGAAAGAAGGGAATGAGCGAAGCGGAGTTTAACGAGCTTTGGGGTGGTGCTATTGGAGAGATTCAGGGGAGGGACGAGGTTGTCAGTGTTGCTGATGGGTAAGTCAATTCGTATTCATTTGTCTTATTTTGCTTTCATCCGATGTTTTATCGGATGTCTTAGTTTGAATTCTGTTATCCTATTCCCTACAACAACAACATATCTGACACAGAACCCACTAACCAGGTTCCTTATCCCCTCCACAGACACCGCAAGCTCCTCACCAGTACCTCCCTCGCAAGACTCCCCCTCGCGTGTGCCATCAGAAGATCCTTCCGACTCACTTTGGCACGACATCGCCTCCAAATTGCTTCTCTAGCCGCCCTCTCCACTCTCATCCTCTACATCCGCCACATGTTCTCATCTCGGGCAGCTGCCAACGCAGCTGTCCCTCACCTCGTCTCTCTCACTCTTGACCGACTAGCTGAACAAGCAGCCCTACATGCTCAAGATAAAGAAAACTACGACTCCTGGATCAGTATCGGACAGTTGAGAGATGATGTCCTACGTGATGAACACAGCATCAAGAAACGCGAAGCACTTTGGAATCGCGTTAAGAAAGTGGTGGAGATGAACGCGAATATTCGCTCATCTCAGCGTGAAGCGAGAAATGGCGAGATCTCGAGAGCGTGGGAGTGGATTGGTGCGATAGGCAATATTGGTAGCGGCGAGGGTGCAAAGAGACGAAAGAGTGGCAGAGTTTCATTTTATGGTGACAATGACTTGAGCTCCCCTGTCTCGGGAATGGATGATGGACCAGAGGTGGTGCAGATGAAGTGGCAGGAAAGTCGGCCGATATATTAGGGGCAGTCTCTTTTGTCGGTTTTGTCGGTATTGCTGTATGAGTAATCTTCTTATTGGGCTTGTTTAGGTTGGGTGGGGATTAACGGCCGAACATGATACCTGATACCTCGTACATAGGTTTTCTTGATTAATCTAATAAAATTTCTGGATTAAAAACTTGGTATAATACTTGTGATGTAATTCGATACCCGAGGTGGTTGAAAAGGCACTCCGCTAAATCAAGGGAAGCAACAATTGAGAAAGCGAATCTTCAGCCATTTCTCCAATTAGTCAACCAATAAATGCTTTCCAAAAATTGATAAATAGAATCTAGATCTCGTAACACCTTGTCATGACGACGTGAGATGCTGCTAAACTGCGTACCTTATGTCCGGACCCAAGATATTTACCCCACCATGCCCCACCTCCCTCAGTTTCTTCCTTCCTCTCCCAGCTTCCACAACAACACTTCACCTCAACTTCTCCCAATATTTCTCCTACCTCAAATTTTGCTCGAATCAGATTAAAACATGGCACCCGTTACAGAAATCGCCTACATAACCCTCAAACCGGGCGTTCAGCTCACCGGGTCCAGCGCTGAAGCAAAGGCGTGGGCAGAGTCGCTCTCTACAGTCCAGGCACAAGAGGGATATCAACGTACACACTGGGGCACTACTTTGGAGAATGAGAATCTTCTGATGCTTCTAATTGGTACTTTACCTCCCCTTCCCTCCTCATCAATCCCAACCCTTGAGCTCGTAACCACATGCTAACAGACAATCCGCTCAAAGATTGGGATGACGTCGAATCCCACCACAAATTCATGAACGCCCCTGTCTACGGCCCGTTCAAGAAAACATTAGGAACGATCATGGAAGGCGTTCACCTCTACCACGTCACGCCCACGCCGTTTCCACCAAAGGTATTGGGAGAAGCTCCATGCATCGAGTTTGCCGCTTTCTACTCACCTGGACCCACCTTCCTCTCTTCGATGGAGAAATTCGTTGGGATCCTTGTAGCAAATGAGGGCAAGATTGAAGGGTTTTATGGAGGTAGTTATGGGGAGAGTGTTGAGACGGGATTGGTTAAGCATGCGGAGGTGCTGGAGGGGAAGAGTGCGGGTGATGTTGAGGGTGTCGGGGAGGGGAAGGTGGTAGTGGGGTTCTTGGGGTGGGAGAGTAAGGAGGCGCATTTGAAGTTTAGAGAGACGGAGCTGTTTAAGGAGAACATTGGGCTTTTGAGAACGGATAATAGGGGGGCGGAGTTGTTTCACATTAAACTTACTGCTGCATGAGCAAGTGTTAAAGGAAGGTAGAGGGGCTTGATTGACAAAGGGCACTGGTGTTGCACCAATTGATGGAACCTACCAACCCGCTCAAAGCTCATTAAACATAGATCATTTTAGGTATCAAAGTTGAAAAGAAGTATCACAGCAGCGAGGTCTCTACTCGCACCTACTTTTATATGTCCTGGCATTGCGGCTCGCTCCACGAATTGAGGCTTTTTTATTACAAATGTTCTTTCACTTCATTCAACCCCTTAGTAGGCGTTCAGGGAATGTGGAAATGGTTGGTTGGGGGGAGGAAGCATGGGAACCAGCAAAAGGGTTATATTGACATCGTTAACAGAAAAGTTCAAAAAATCAATCGCGAAAAGAAACTGGAGCATTTGTTAGAACACATGAAGCTGGAGAGACAAAAGGAGAGAAGCCAAAAAGAAAGCAATTCTCCGACACCAAACCCAAGAATCTCTTCGGAACCTCCGGCAAACTAGGACAATAACGAGAAGAAGAGCATGACGCAGATCCAGCATTTGAGAATAGAAAAGACAAGATATTCCGATCACCTGAAGTATTGTATCAAAATCTTTATCCACGATACCGTATACTTATATCTTGATGAATATTTGCTGTCAATATAAGTCTTGCTGTCAACGACAACATTACCGTCCTCATCCCAACAACAACACCAGTATCCACTATACATCCTTTCCCGTTAGTCCTCGTAACGTACGCACAAAGCCATATCCATTATATAAAGACAGCATCGACAAAATAGGTATATCTGCGAGTATATACTGGACATGAGATCTTCTTTGATCAGGGCCAATCGACCTATTAATGGGATTTATTTTCATGTCGCGCGTTCGCTCTTTTAATGGCGATTAATAATTCGCTGCTTTTAGGAAAGTATTTCAAGTTATCTTAGCGCGAGAATAGATATTGCGAATGCTCGGGATGGATTCGGTGTATATTTATAAGTAAGGAAGGGAATGATATAAAATGACGAGGGGAAGTTTGTCGAATTTAAAGGGGCTCCTTTAATAATTTCATCAGACGTCTGGAAAGTTGATGAGCATAAGACTGTTAGGATTTATTTCATGATTTAGTCCTTGTTGCTTTGACTCGGGCAGTACTGAATTTGTCGTGGCAGGCCATTGTATTTGAACTTTGAGGATAGATACTATATCTTGCTCTTGACCCCTGGTCTTCTTTCGCATTAAATTCACTCACGACAATTTATAAACCTATGAGAGATTAAAGTATCAACTATGCACTGAGTGGTTTGGTCTACCGCAAAAGGTGCCACTCCTATCAACAATTCTCTCCCTGATCTTCCTGCAGGCATAATAGCTGGCATCACCCACTTGCTGGGCTCTTTTGACCTCAAGAAGACCTTGCTACAGCTATATATCTCTGCTAGCTAACACAAGCAACAGTACCCCCTGCAGATATTCTGAATCCTCTCGAGATCTACTTCACATCTCTGGAATCAATTCTTCGGGGCCATTTGATCAGCATGGAGGAGGTCCGTCTAGGGTCAATTAACTTGCTCGACTTGATGAACGTCTTTCACACTATCTTTGCTTGAAGTCGGGTAGTCGCACAGCTATACTTTGTTGTTGTCATCAGCGTCGACTTTGCTGTCATTAGTGTTGACTTAAAGAGCGTCGACTTTGCTTTTTAAAAGGAATTACAGCATTGACTGCACTGCGGTAGAGCGAAGAACTTCATGTTGATTGGAGTCGATCACTGTGAGAAGGGTGACCTATCCAAGCCCCGGCTGAGACTGGAGTGCCAGATTCATAGAAGATGTCTCCGGTTGGTTTGCCAGAACCTCCCCCTTTAACGGATTTCTCTTCGTCGGCATTCCGGGCTGCTAGGATAGTTACCGCAGTTTCTCCGGAACAAATTAATTCTTTGATCGGGTTACGCAATGGTTCCGAAATTAGCAAACGTATAAATATTGTCCTGTTTACCGAACCTATTATAGCGACAAAGGCCAACGTCTAGACATCTTTGTCAAAGCCCTGTCGAGTTAGCTCTTAAACTTTATATCGCAATAATAAAGTAAATTATTCTCGGCCTCTCACCAGATATCGAGCACTGAAGAATGTAATTTTATATAACAAGGTTAAAGAAGTATAAAGTATTTTTTTCCCTTGTTGTCAAGTAAATTCTGTCGTCAATCTTGTAATTATTATCGCTTTTTATATTTAAACTTCGATAGTTTTTAGGTCTTATTGTAGGTAAACGATCGCAAGTATAAAGTCCTCATCAGTGATTTCTAAGCCATAGCTTAGAGTTTAAAATATGGATACTGATCAACCAGTTTATAGTTTATAAATATATTTATTGATACCTTGAATCTCTACCTATATTAGAGCTTGAGTATCGTGAAGTTCCTGTATCGAGAAGTTCCTGCACTAGAGTATCCACGTTATAACGGATTTCTCTTTGCCAGTATTCCAGCTTGCCAGGATAGGTAAAGCGACTGCACCGTGAAAGGATTCTTTGATTTGGCAGAATACCTATTGACTCAGGATTAATTTTCCCTTTCGCTGGTTCCGTTTTAGTCTGTGGACGTGAGCAACTGCTGCTTTAACCTGAGCTGAGGGTGAGCATACCGGAGCAGAGCCTGAGTCAGTCTGTGCACCATAATGTGGAACCCATTTTGGCCTCCTATATATCCCGGTTATAGTTTCCTTAACGAATTTGCCCAGGAATCCGTAGAGTAATTTTGTATCCCTACAGGGATTCTGGTAGGAGTAGAAAAGAAGATAGGAGAAAAAGAAAATGGGATTGAGAAAGAAGATGGGGACATAGAGACCAAAGCAGTGGCTTTAAATCCAGAATCTTTAGACTTCTCGACTCAAGTATTCTTTATAGAAAGCATTCCTACTCTTGATTCAGTTTACTCATTGGCGGTTGTGTAGGTGGCGGAGTACGTCCTCCGACGTTTATCTTCCATAATCTTCCCCAAACAACCCTTCTTAGTGCCAAAACTCCATCTATGTCATTCGCCCTCTATGATAGTATACACCGCCACTTTCGTATATACTATTCCACCCCCTATCTTCCCACATAGGCTAAAGTCGAGGGGGAAAAATCTTTGCTTGGTTGGTATTGTAATTGTTGCTTTTAGATGTTATTATTTTCCCGCTACACTCCACATCATCTCCATTATGAAAGCTTAGCCAATAAGTATGAAAAATACGTCTCTTTCCCCAAGAGCTTAACTCCCTCTACTATTCAAAGGAGGTAGTACAAGCCGAGGTATCTCGCGGTGTTCTCGGAGGGGTAAAGGCCTAACGCCCTCAAAGAACGAAGATCACCGGGATAAATGACTAGGCCAATGGGGAACATACAATACACCCATCAGTCTCCCAGTATGAGACGTGCAGGGTCTAAAAGGGCAGAGCTGCACTTTGGTAAATACCATAATGGGCATTATGCCACGTCGAAGCCGTAATTTCAGACTGGTCTGCTGGATTTTATATAATCTATTCTCCTGGTACATCTTGCATTTCTATGATAGCTTCCGCCTCTGTTTGGATTTTGCAATTTGATTTTCAATCCAACCTGCCGAGTCCCCCGTTCCAATGCTTTCTAATGTGGCTTAATCTCTCAATTTCAACTGTGAATGTCAAGCTGCAAACCCCGCACTCATAAACTCCATTAGGTTGGTCAACCTTCTTTGTCCATTGTTTACTCAAATGAAGTGGTAGCTTCGAACACTGGTGATAGCCTCGAAGATGTTGTATGAGTTGGTATTTTCCGCAGAAACTTCGCTCCTCTACTGACCGGCCTTTACAGTCTCCAAAACAATGTATATTGTAGATGTGATCCATTAGGACAGTGCCAGAGTCGTAGGAAAGACAAGTATTTTCTCCAGAGTTTTCAAGTGCATCAAGCTAGCAAGTCCATGTTTGTTGTTAACGGTAGATGGTTGTCTCATATCGCGACCAACCATACTTAGTCTGAAAAGTCATGGTGCAAGAAGTGCAATCGTAAGAGCGCCTAGACTTTGTAACAGTCGCTTCGAACAAATTCTTGTGATAAGCATCGCAATCGTAACTGTAGTCGATGGTATCTTTCTCTCCGTCAGCGCATTTGTTTCGGTGTTCGCCTCTACCCAGCTTTAGCTGTTGTGGCAGCACAATCTGAACGTCAGAGACTTTTTGCCATCTGCTACTTAGCACTCCCCAAAAATTGCAGACAATCTGCACACCAGAAACTACAAAGTTGCCTTTTTCAGTCTGATTTTGTAAGACATGCCCGCAAAGATAACACTCAAGTGCTACACTAGCCTAAAGATTTGCTTGTGAGATAGTCGTAACTGAGATATACGTACATTGAGATAATGGGGTCTACAATTCTTTGCGACTGAATGTGGCGTACTGCGAAGACGTATCTCGTGACAGTGGGAGCTCCGGAAGTTTTCGCGTGGGGATTCAGCATGTCCAGGTGCAATTTATACGGCATGGTGAGGTGAATATTTTGTTGTCAGAACATGAGTACATAGATGCGTCTGGTGATGGTTGGGCTTGGGCAGGACGGCTGACAGCAAAGCGAATAAAATCATGAAATGAACTTTCTTGCTACCAGCATGGCCAGACTTCAGGAGCAGACCGATTAGTACCAGCTTCATGCTAGGGAAATACCAGTCAATCGTGTTCTTTCATGATTGGGAATAGTGCCGGGACTGAGAACACGATGGGGTTGAGAACTTGGCGAGGTTGAGACCATTGTGGGGTTAATAAAATTATCGGTTCCTTGCCAACTATCGCACGGTGTGAGAACACTAAAGTAACGAGTCAAAAGTGTGCAGAAGATGGCACACGGATGCCCACTGATCAAAATCAAAAGATGAAAAATCAAGAGAAGAAAATGATGGAAGATGAAGAGTGTTTGAGGCCGCAAGGACGTGCACCTTAGCAAACACGCTCAAGGGCATACAGGCTGCCAGCGACAGTCAGAGATTATTGGTTAGCCGCTCTGAATATAGTCATATATAATTGACAAATTTCGCACGCAGAATATTATTAAGAGCTAAACAGTGTCTATGTTATTTATGTCTTATTGCTCTAATCAACCCTGTGAGTTTCTGAAGATATCGGTCTTGAATTATTATTGAAGATGCAGCAACCAAAGAACAGCCGAACAACATAACCAAAGCCATATACTTGAAACTAGCATCATAGCCCCCGACTTTTGCGTCTTAGACGTAGAAGTAGATGTTGCAGCTGACGAGGTTGTGGAGCCTGTATTCGAAGTCACGCTGACTGCGTAGGATATATTGATGCTGTTTTGGTTTGTATACGCAAAGACTCCGATGCCGTATTCCTCGTAGTCCAAGTCAAAATTGAAGGAGCTTCCTGTCGTTGATAGAGACGATAGTGATATTTCTCCACTATTAAATTATTAGCTTCAGCCTCCAAATTGCAGGGATACCAGAGTGAGGAAATGAAAGCCTTACTCATCTAATTCAGTTCCGACATTGCTGTACACTGAGACTGAATCCACCTCCCCCGATGCAAGACGAAGGCTAACGTTGTACAGGCCACTTCCATCTAGTAGTGGCATGATAGCTGCCTTCGAACTAGAGCTATTGTCAAGAGCTCGTACCTGGTCTGTAACCTGTTAATCCCATGCCAAAAACGAAAGCCATGATCGCGTTTACCTGTGAAGCCCGAGACACTCTGCACCCCATTATCTTGTCGTTTTAATTTCGAGGCGTCGTTCACGCAGCCTTGTAAATCGGACTCCTGAACATCTGCACAATTAATTCCAACGACCCGCACTATGAACTGCTGTCCATAGGTCAGTTTCTTCATAAACGGGCCTAGCTGTCCACCTTGCAAGCTGTTCTCAAAGGCGACGACGCAACTCTTGTGAGCTCCCGTTCCACCCTCAGCGGTTGAGGCGAATGGATACTCGTCACAGCTAGTGGGGAATCCTTTGAACGGCCCGGAGTCCTTGAGCAAGTCTTCATCGAGTTAGCTAACCTATTACTCTGAATATTAAGGGTAATACTCCACACTTACTTGTACAGCAGCCGCCACACTTCACTTCGCTGCGCCGGTCCTTGTAGCATGGGTCTTTGGAGCCTGCATAGGTGAGAATATCTTGGTTGCCTACCACGCCTCTATCATTCATACCGAGGCACATGCTCTTCACAATATCTCCGAAAGGCTCGTACTCGGTATCGATATAGACGAATTCGATCACGGGCAGGCTATTGATTGCTGCCCCGGTCGGGCTTGGAACTGCGGTGACGCAGGATTTAGTGGTCGAAGTTGTTGTAGATGAGGACGTAGGCAATTTTGGTGTACTCAATTTTGGCTCTGATTGAGTTTCCGTCGGAGATGGTGATGGTGTTGGACTTGATTGTGTTGCTGACTTGCTGCTTGATATGGAGGTACTGATACACGTTCCGTCTTCTGCAGAACATTCTGAGCCCGGATGACAGCCTGTTACGCGTCAGCAATCCGCCATGGTATGGGAATCTTCCTCATACAAGTGTCTCCACAGCATTGCCACTCATCAGGACAACATCTGGTTTCTCCAGAGCAACAAAAATTTCCCTCTGTGCAATAATTTTGCCCACAGCACGTATTCCCCGAATCAGCAGGCATACAGCCGTTTGGACAGCAGGCTTCGTCACTATCACATACTTTAGCGCTACTGTCGCTGCAGCAAACAGCGCCCTCT